>Ga0209038_10000300_pt1 | contig 15917 bp, 7 predicted proteins | sample BogFormECP03_OM3_FD_188237 | JGI IMG/M metagenome (GOLD analysis project Ga0209038, IMG submission 188237) | Bog forest soil microbial communities from Calvert Island, British Columbia, Canada - ECP03_OM3 (SPAdes) (version 2) | ecosystem: Environmental > Aquatic > Freshwater > Wetlands > Bog ...
CGGACAGTGCCCGCAGACAGGCGGTCAATATCCTTTATAGGCGTGTGCCGCCACCCACTTAGCTGCCCGCGATTCCGCCGAGCAGACTCTGGCTCGGCGCATCCGCTAACGCCACGACCTACTCGTATCTCAGCGCGACCATCGGATCTACTCGTGAGGCGCGGCGGGCTGGGATGTAGCAGGCCGCCATGGCGACTAGCGCGAGCAGGATGGAGACTCCCGCGAAGGTGTATGGATCGCTGGCACTGACGCCGAAAAGCAGCGAGTGCAGCAGTCGCGTGAGAGCAAAAGCGGCGGCGAGGCCAAGTGCGACGCCGATGGCGGTCAACCGCGACCCTTCGCCAAGAACCAGGCGCAGTACGTCGTGCTGCTGCGCGCCGAGCGCCATGCGCACGCCGATTTCATGCGTGCGCTGCGTGACGACGTAGGCCATCACTCCATAAATTCCCACGGCCGCGAGCAGCAGCGCGATCCCGGCAAAAATTCCCAGCAGCATGGTTTGCTCGCTGGTGTCCTGCATGGCGTCGGCGACGACTTCATCCATGGTGCGCGGACGGAAAACGGCCAGGCCGCCATCAAGCGTCTGAAGGTCGCCGCGAATCGCCGCCAAAACGCTGCGCGGTGCGACGCTGGTCTTCACCGTCAGCTGCACGCCATAACCTTCATTGTCGAGCGCCGCCGTGAGCGGGAAATAGGCCTCGGGAGGCACATCTTTGCGTATGTCCCACTCTTTCACGTCGCCCACAACACCAACGACGGTGACGGGAATCCCGCTGGCGTTAAACACTTTGCCCATCGCGTCCTGTTTGGGCCAATACAACTGCGCCATCTTGCGGTTGATGACGGCCACAAATCCGAGATCCGGTGGCACCGTTTTCAGGTTCGGATCGTTCTTGTAGAGATCGTCCAGTTTCAGATTCACAACAGCGGTACGTTCCACTTCTTCGGGGGTGAAAACGCGGCCCTGCAAAACGGGTACGCCATACGCGCGAAAATAATCGGGTGTAATGTTATTCCATTCGACGAGCTGAGTCGCCAGCGCCGGATTGTCCTGGCCGGCCACAGTTATGTATCCGTTGATGCCACCTTCCAGGGGAATTTCCGTGGAAACTGCTGCCGCCTGAACGCCCGGCTCGCGCTGTATGCGATCGATTAATTGGTCAAAGAATTGGCGGCGTGCTGCGAGCGTGTTGTATCTCGCGTTGGGCAGCTTGATTCCCATGGTGATTACGTTTTCCGTTTGCACGCCAATCCCGGAATTGCGCAGCCGCGAAAAGCTGCGCAGCAGTAGACCTGCGCCGATCAGTAACGCAAGCGAAGCAGCAATTTCGCCAACGACCAGCGCATCGCGCAACAGGCGCCGCGTTCCGGACGGGCTGACCACCGCCTGCGCGCTGGATTTGAGCTCCTCGCTGAGGTTCAGCCGGAAGGATTGCAGCGCCGGCACCAGGCCGAACAGCGTGCCCACCAGGATGCTGACACCGACGGTGAAAAGCAAAACGGTCACGTCAATTTGAATGGGATTGGCGCGGGGAATCGGCAGCGTTTCCGCTGACTGCAGAAAAGAAACGGCCCAGAACGCGCCCAGGAGCCCCAGTGCGGCGCCGAGCAGAGAAAGCAAAATACTCTCAGTGAGCAGCTGGCGCGCCAAGCGCCAGCGTCCGGCGCCCATCGCAGCGCGCACGGCGATTTCGCGCTGGCGATTGCTGGCGCGCGCAAGCATCAGGTTTGCCACGTTGGCGCAGGCCACCAGCAGCACCAGCGCCACGGCGCCCAGCAGGATCAAAAGACTTTCCCGAGAGCTACCAGTTAGCTGCTCCGTAAGTGAGACGACTACGGCTCCGTTGTACTTATCGGTATCCCCGTTTTGTTTTGCCACCTGCTTGGTGATGCTGTTGAGTTCGGCCTGAGCCTGGCCCACACTGACATTTGGTTTGAGTCTGGCGATGGCGCAATAGGAATGTGAGCCGCGCGGCCCTAGCGCCTTGGGCGTCATGTCCATGGGCGTCCAAACTTCCGTGGCGTGCTGAAAATTGAACCAGGCGGGCAGGACGCCGATGATGGAGTACGACTCGTCGTTCAGCTCGATGGTTTTTCCCAAGACGTCGGAACGCGCGCCGAATTGGCGATGCCAGAAGGCGTTGCTTAGAATGGCTACATGATTTTTTCCGGCCTGGTCCTCGCCGGGATCGAAGGCGCGCCCGAGTTGCGGTTGCACGCCGAGCACGGTGAAAAAATTGGCCTGGGTGCCGTTCACGGAGACGGCTTCGGTCTGACCCGCACTGCTGGCGTTCGTCGCCCGTTCCCAGGTATACAGGCTGGCGACTTCGAGTGTGCGGCTCTGCGCTTTCCAGTCCAGATAGTCCGGTCCGGTGAGGGGAAAATTGCCCGGCGCGCTTTCCGTTTGCCACAGCGCCACCAGACGCCCGGGCTCGTGAAATGGCAGCGGCCGCAGCACGACGGAATTGATTACGGAAAAAATGGCGGTGTTCGCGCCGATGCCCAGCGCCAAAGTTATGACAGCCAGCGCAGTGAAACCGGGACTTTTCGCCAGCATGCGGATTCCGTAGCGTAGATCCTGGAGTAGTGTTCCCATCGCACCCCCTAGAGAAGTGATGAGTGATAAGTGACGAGTGACGAGAAACGGCCGGCCTTTCGCTTGTCACTTATCGCTTGCCACTCATCACTGCTCTTTCGTCACCGCCTACTCGTACCGCAGCGCCACCATCGGGTCCACACTCATCGCGCGGCGGGCGGGAATGAAGCACGCGCTGAGGGCCACGATCAGCAGTATCGCGGTCACAATCGCGTACGTCACCGGATCGCGGGGGCTGACCGTCAGAAAACTGCCAACTACTTGCGCGGCAGCCAGCGCGCCGGCGATGCCCACCACCAGCCCCACTCCGACGATCAACAATCCTTCGCGGAAAACCATTTTCAAAATGTCCGCGGGCTGAGCTCCCAGCGCCATGCGCACGCCGATTTCGTGCGTCTTCTGCGTGGCAGCGTAGGAAACCACACCGTACACTCCGACGATGGCCAGTACCAGTCCCAACATTCCCAGCAGCGCCGCCAGCACCGCGCCGATTTTGTAGAAGAGCAGGCCATTCAGCGTATTGAGCGCCTGGGACATCGTCTGAACATCGAAAACCGGAAGTTGCGGCGCGAGCGATTCGATGGCGTGCTCGACTTCCGGAATCATCGTTTCCGGCGCCCCGGCCGTGCGTAGTTGCAGAGTTTGCAGCGAATTTCCATTTTGGTGTTGCAGATACGGTGCGTAGAACATCGGGCTGAAGGGGCCGGTGAGGCCGGTGAAGCGAATGTCCTTGGCTACGCCCACTATGACCAGCGAGTGCTTGAGGTCCGAGGTCATCTGAAATTGGCGGCCGATGGGATCTTTGTCGGGCCAAAATTGCTTGGCCATCGCTTCACTCACAATTGCGACATACTGGCCGTTCTCGTCGTCGGCTTCGGTGAAGTTTCGGCCGCGCAGCAGAGTAACGCCCATCGTCGGAAAATAATCCGTGGAAACCGTGTTGTACAGGGAAGCCGGAGCGGGCTGTCCGGGCGGCGGCTGGTATCCCTCAATCGCGAGCGAATCGGAATTGTTGTAGTAGCCCATGGGAGTGGCATTGGCGGTGGAGGCGGAGACAACTCCGGGAAGCGCACGAACGCGCTGCAACAGATTTTTGTAGAAGTCGCGCGTTTGCGCCTGGTTGTAACCGATTTCGTTCGGATCCATGATCAGGTTCAGGACGTGATCGGGTTTGAAACCGAGGTCGGTGCGCTGCGCCTGTGCCAGGCTGCGCGTGAACAATCCGGCGATGATCAGCAGCATCAGCGAGCCCGCCACTTGAACCACCACCAGCGTGCTGCGCAGCCGATTCTTGCCGCCCACCACGCCGCGGCCGCCTTCATGCAGAATCGCGCTTAAATTTCCACGCGAGGCGCGCACCGCCGGCACGATGCCCACGACGATTCCAGTGAGCAATGCCGCTGCGGTGGCGAAGCCGAATACGCGCCAGTCAAAACCGAAATCAAAGTGAATGGGAAGATCCGTCTGAACATTGATCGAGCCGAGCGCGGAGCTGCCCCAATAGCCAAGCAGAATGCCGGCCACGCCGCCCAACAGCGCCAACAGAACGCTTTCGGTGAGTAGTTGCCGGATCATACGAATTCGCGCGGCGCCCAGAGCGGCGCGAATCGCCATTTCACGTTCGCGCACCGTGGATCTGACGAGCAGAATATTGGCGACGTTGACGCACGCGAGCAACAGCACCATCACCGCCAGGCCCAGAAACAGGCCGCCCACTACGAACACGGTGTGATTGGGATCGGGATTGGGCCGCGCTTCCAGTTCACGAAACGCTTGGACGCTGAGGTCTTTGTGTCCTTCAGGATATTCCTGAGCCAGCCTCTGAGATATCACGGCCAACGCGGCTTGCGCCTGTTGCATACTCGCCCCCGGCCGCAACCGCGCCAGGACCGGGACATTGCGAATTTGGCGATTGGTCATGAAGTCGCTGGGATTGCCTGCAATGGTTGCCATGCCCATCGGCAAATATCCTTGCACGCTTAAAATCGGATAGACGCCGACGAAATCTTTGGGGGCAACGCCCACAATGGTGATCGGCTGGCCGTCCACGGAAACTTTTCGTCCGACGATTCCCGGATCGCCGCCGAAGCGAGTCTGCCAGTAGGAATAACCGAGCACCATGACGGGATCTGCACCCGGCACTTCACCTTCCGAAGGCAGAATCAAACGGCCCAGCGCCGGCTTGAGGCCCAGCGCGGAAAAATAATTGCCGGAGACGTAGTTGGTCATGACGCGGTCGGCTTTGCCGTCCACGCTCAGGCCATCCAGGCCGAACTGGTACGCGATGACATCGGAGAATACGCCAGTGGATTGATCGCGGATGTCGCGATAATCCGCGAGCGAGAATTGCGTCTGGAAGTTTCCCTGTTTCTGCTGGAATGCCAGAACCGTGATTTGCGCGGGATCTCTCACCGGCAGGGGGCGCAGCAGAAAAGCATCTACCATGCTGAAGATGGCGGTGTTCGCGCCGATGCCCAACGCCAGGGTGATCACGGCGACAATCAAGAAGCCGGGATTTTTCATCAGCATGCGCGCGCCGTAGCGAATGTCTTGCAGCAGAGTTTCCATTTTCAGCTCCGTGATCTGGCAGTAGTGATTCGAGGCGTGCGAGGCGCGACGATAGCGCTTCCGCCGACGCCGAGCAGTTCAAAGCGATTCATTCCTGTTCTCGTGCTCGCACCTTCCACAACAGATACGTCATTTCAGCCGGGTAAGTTCCAGCCCGCGCGCTCATTCATAACGCAACGCGACCATGGGATCTACATTTGCAGCCTTGCGGGACGGCAGCCAGCCCGCCAGCAACGCTACGGCTATCAGTAATCCCGCGGCGATGACGAACACAATTGGATCACCGGCTTTCACGCCAAACAGCAGCGATTCGACCACTTTGCCAATTCCGTATGCGGCGATGAGTCCAATGCACAGGCCCGCAGCCAACATCCCGAGGATTTCGCGCAGGATCATCCAGGCCACATTCTTTTGCGTGGCCCCCAGCGCCATGCGGATCCCGATTTCGCGCGTGCGCCGCGCCACCACGTAAGCCATCACACCGTACAAACCCACCGCCGCCAGCAGCGAGGCGAGTAAGCCGAGGCAAAGCGAGAAGATGGTGACGAGTCGGTCGGTAAACATGATTTCGTCCACCTGCGCCGTCAGAGTTTTTACGCCGTACACTGGCAAGTTGGCATCGAACCCCGCAATCAGGTTGCGCACCGCGCCGGTCAGCGCCACGGGATCTTGATTCGTGCGCACGTAAAATGTCGCCTCTCCGGCGTGCTCGCTCTGCGCATACGGCAAGAAGACAAATGGGCGAGCCGCCTGCTTCACATCGGTGTTCTTGCTGTCCTTCACGATGCCTACAATTTCCGTGTCGAGCTTGACGTCCTTACCGCCGCCGAATCCAAAGCGCAGCCCAATCGGATTGCGTCCCGCGAAGAAGCGGCGCGCCATTGCTTCGTTGATGATCGCAACTTTAGGCGATGTGCCGGAATCAGCGTCCGAGAATTCGCGCCCGTTCAGGAGCGGAACTCCCATCGTGGCCAGGAAGTTCGGGCCAACCCAGTTCTGGTCCACGTTCGTGTCTTCGTCTTCGTGCGCGTTGTATCCCTGGGCCGTGATGTTGGAGGACGTGTTGCTATTCGCGAGCATCGGTATTTCGGATTCGCTGGCCGAGCGCACGCCAGGCAGCGGTTCCATGCTTTTTCGTATGCGGTCCGCCAGCGCGATCGTTTGCGGAGGCGTATAACGGTTCAATTCCGGCGAAATCGAAAACTCCAGCACGTGGTCCGGACGAACGCCCAGATCCTGCGTCTTAAGATTCAACAAACTGTGCGCGAACAAGCCAGCGGCGGCCAGCAGCACTGCGGTCAACGCAATTTGCGAGATCATCAACGACTTGCGCACTCGCACGTTTGCCTTTCCGCCCGATACGTTCACTCCCTGATCCTTCAAGACGCTTTGCAAATCCGTGCGCGTGGCGCGAATCGCCGGAGCCAATCCAAACAACACGCCCGTAAGCAACGAAACCACGCAAGCGAAAATCAGCACGCGATAATCCAGCTGGGACGTGAGCCCCGCAGCTCCCTCATTCTTAGGAATCGAATTTACGATCACGCCAAGCGTCCACGAAGCCAGCGCCAAACCAGCCGCGCCGCCCGCGATCGCCAGCAGCAAACTTTCCGTCATCAGCTGCCGCACCAGCCGCACACGGCCTGCTCCCAGTGCCAGGCGCAATGCGATTTCGCGCTGCCTTCCTTCCCCGCGCGCGATCAACAGCCCGGCCAGATTCGCGCACGCGATCAACAACACCAGTCCCACCATCGCCATCAGCACGAGCAACGGTTGTCCCGCGTCGTGCTGCAGGATCGGCCGGCCATGCGATCCGGTGTCGAGGACAATCTTGCGGCCAAGGAATTCTTTTTCGTGCTCGCCCCCGTGCGAGAACTTCTGAGGAATCGCGTCGGTTTCCAGGACTGCCCGATACATCGGTAGGAGTCCGGCTTCGGCCTTGGTTGCAGACATTCCTGGCTTGAGCCGGCCAATAATTGCCACCCAATGGTCACCTCGATCTGCAAGGCCGTCCCAGTTCGGAGTCATCTGCGCTTTCATCGTTATGGGGATGAAGAGGTCGGGAATTTGACCCACTTGCACGCCCGTGAAGCCGGGCCGCGCTACGCCCACAACCGTCAGTGAATTGCCATTGACGGTAAGCTGCTTGTTCAAGATGTTCGGATCGCTGCCGAAGTGCCGCGTCCAATAGCCGTAGCTGAGTACCGTCACGGGATTTCCACCGGGCGCGCTTTCATCTTGCGATCCAAAAACTCGTCCGAGAAAGGGCCGGACGCCGAGCACCTGGAAATAATTTCCGCTGACGAGCTCCGCGTCGGCGAGCTGGGATTCTCCATGCCCGGCCACGCTTACTTGCACGTGAAAGCGCGCCAGCAGGCCTGCGAATACTTCGTTGCGATCTCGAATGTCCTTGTAAGCCGGGTAGGAAAATGAAGTTGCGCCATCGCCATCGCTCCACGTACGACCCCAATTTCTACCCGGAGAGCTGAGCACCACCAGCTCGCGCGGACGTTCGACGGGGAGCAAGCGCAGCAGGACCTGATCCGTGAGCGAAAAGATCGCCGCATTCGCGCCAATGCCGAGCGCGAGGGTAAGAATCGCGACCAGCGTGAAACCCGGATTTTTCCCGAGTGTTCGCAGTGCGAAGCGGATGTCTTGCAGCAGGTTTTCCATTTCAGCCCCTTAAGAAGTGATGAGTCGGAAGTAACGAGCAGAAGGCCCGCCGTTTCTCATCACTCATCACTCGTACCTCAGCGCCACCATCGGGTCCACGCGCATCGCTCGGCGCGCCGGCACATAGCACGCCAGCAACGCGACGCCGAGCAGCAAACCCGCTACCGCAGCGAACGTGACGGGATCGGTTGCGCTGACGCCAAAAAGCAAGCTGTCGAGCAAGCGCGTCAACATCAGCGCGGCAAGCACGCCGATAACCGTGCCCGTTCCAGCCAGCGACAAGCCGCGCGCCAGCACCAGCCGCAGCACACTGGCCGGATTAGCTCCCAGCGCCATGCGGATGCCGATTTCCCGCGTCTGTTGCGCAACGGTGTACGCCAGCACGCCGTAAATTCCGATCGCTGCCAGCAGCAGCGCCGCGGCCCCGAAAAGGCTCAGGAGCGCGGTGCGAAATCTTGGCTGGGCGACCGAGCTGCCAATAACTTCCGTCATTGGCCGCACGTCAGCGACAGGCAAAGCCGAATCAATCGCGCGAACTTGTTCACGCAGCGCGGCGCCGAGCGCGCTCGGATTACCATGCGCGCGCACCGCAATATCCGCGGCCCAGAACGGATTCTGCACGAACGGCACATAAATCTGCGCCGATTCGCGCGCCGCAAGATCGCTGTCCTTCACGTCTCCTACGATGCCGACGATCTCTCGCGTGGCATCTGCCGGATAGCCAATCACGATTCTCTGGCCCAGCGCGCTCTCATTGGGAAACAGTTGTTGCGCCAAGCTAGAGGAAATCACGCACACTTTTGGCGCGCCTTCCGAATCTGCGCCGCTGAATTCCCGGCCGCGCAGCAGCGGAACCTGCATCACGTGGAAATAATTCGGACTGATGGCCACAAAATCCGCCGTCGGCGAATCACTTTTCGCACGCGGCGGACGGCCTTCGACCTCAAACCCCAGGTTGATATAGGAATCGCTCAGCGGCAGCGGCACCGCCACGGCTGCTTCCTGCGCGCCCGGCAGCGCGTTCATGCGTTCCAGCGTCTGCCGGTAGAACGAAATCCATAGCTCGGGCTTCGCATACTGCGCGCGCGGCAGACCGACCTGCGCCGTCAGCAATTGCGCCGGATTGAATCCCACGTTCACCTGCTGCAAACGAGCGAAACTGCGAATGAGCAATCCCGCGCCGACCAGCAGCACGATAGCCAGCGCCGTTTCCGCGACCACGAAAACATTCCGCGCGCGGTGACTCATTCGCCCCTCTCCCGCTCCACGCGCGCCCTCCAGCGCTTCCGCCAATCGCGATTCCGTGCCATGCCACGCCGGGGCCAATCCGAAAATCACGCCGGAAAGCAAGGACAGCGCCAAACCAAACGCCAGAACGCTTGCGTCCACGTGAATCTCCGCCACTCGCGGCAGATCCGCCGGCAGCCACGCAATCAATCCCTGCAACGCTTCGTACGCCAGCAGCAAACCGGCTGCGCCGCCGATGACGCTCAGAAGCACCGACTCGGTCACAAATTGCCGCAGCAACCGCTGTCGCCCTGCGCCCAGCGCCACTCGTATCGCAATTTCCTTTCGCCGCGAAGCCGCGCGTGCCAGTTGCAGGCTCGCCACATTCGCGCAGGCAATCAGGAACACAAAACCGACCGCTCCCAATAGCACCAGCAACGCAGTCCGCACATTGCCAGCCATGTCCGCCTGCAACGAAACGATGCGGATTCCCCAGCCTTTATTTTCGTCGGGATATTGCGCGGCGAGACGTTGCTCGAGCGCCGCCATTTCGCTTTGCGCCTGCGCGGCAGTGACGCCTGCCTTCAATCTTCCCAGCGCCGCCAGATAATGCCCCGCGCGGCGCGCGCGCATATCGGAAAATACGCCGTCCTGCCGGAGCGGTACCCAAAGCTGCGCTGCCGCATCTGGCACGGAAGGATGGAAGTAAGCCGGCACGATTCCCACAACCGCGATCGGATGCTGCTCCAGCGTTATGGTCCTTCCCACGATCGCCGGATCAGCGCCGAACCGCTCGCGCCACAGCGATTCGCTCATCACCACCACCGCGTCCGCATCGAGTGCATCATCGGAAGCCCGCAGCGTCCGTCCCAGCAGCGGCTTCACGCGCAACACGTCGAAATAGTTCGACGTCACCGAACCAGCCTGAATGTAAGTCGGCTCGCCCTGCCTGCTCAGCGCCAGCACGTTGCCACGCACGGCGGCCATCGATTCGAACACCTGGTTCTGCTGTGTCCAATCGAGATAATTCGGATACGAAACGCCCGTGTTCTGCGCAGGATCTTGCGGCAGCGTCTGATATACCGTGAACAGCCGATCGGACTGAGGATAAGGAAGAGGACGAAGCAGCACAGCATCCACCACGCTGAAAATCGCCGTGTTCGCGCCGATGCCCAGCGCCAGCGTCAGTACCGCGACAATCGTAAAGCCCGGATTCTTGGCCAGTGTCCGGACGCCGTAGCGAAGATCCTGGAGTAGTGTTCCCATTGCCGCTCCTAAGGAAGTGAAGTGACAAGCGACGAGTGCTGAAGTTACGTCGAGCCCCCCGCTCGCCGCTCAGCACTCGTCACCCATCATCCGTTACCGCTCACTCGTAGCGCAGCGCCACCATCGGATCCACGCGCATGGCGCGGCGTGCCGGGATGTAACAGGCCGCAAGCGCGACACTCGACAGCACCAGCGCTACGCCACAAAATGTGACCGGATCCGTGGCGCTAACGCCGAAGAGCATGTTCTTCATCAACTGCGTCAGGCCGAGCGCCGCGGCTATCCCGATGGCGACGCCCAGCAGCGCCATTTTCATTCCTTCTCCCAGCATCAGCCGCAAGACGTGGCTGGGTTGCGCGCCCAGCGCCATGCGGATGCCGATTTCGTGGGTACGCTGGCCCACGACATAGGAAATCACGCCGTAAATTCCGATACTGGAGAGCAGCAGCGCGAGCGCCGCGAAAACGCCGAGCAAAATCATCGAGAAGCGTCGTGCCGCCAGCGAATCGGCGACGATCTCCTCGAGCGGCTTCGTTCCGTAGATTACGTTCTCGCCGCTCAATTTCTCAATAGCCTCGCGAATCGCCGGCACCAGCGCAGCCGGCGACCCTTTGGTCCGGACCACGACCTCTGACTGCGGCGGCCCGCTCCAGAATTGGTCGGGGATCTGCATAAACGGCATGTAGGTCTGCGCCTGGATCGGGTGTTTCGCATCGCCATCCGTATCCAGGCCCCAATGTTTCACGTGGCCAACAACTCCGATAATCTCCGGTTCAGTGTTGATGATGCCGATGTTGATGCGCTTGCCGATGGGGTCCTCATTCGGAAAATATTCACGCGCGAAACTTTCATCAATCACGATGACCGGCGGGGAGTGTTCGTTATCGTCACGCGTGAAGAAGCGCCCCCGGTGCAGAGGAATTCCCATGGCGGTCAAGTAATCGGGCTCTGCGAGATAGAAAAGCGACTGCTTCATCTCACTCTGGCTGGCAGGCTTGGATTCACCACCGAGCCAAAAAGGAAATTCGTTGTCACCCGTCATGGGCAAAGAGCCGCCGGTGGACGAAGCGCTCTCGACTCCGGGAATGCTCTTCAATCTTTCGTCCATTTCCCGGATGGCGTTGCGGCTGGTAGTCGCGTTTGTTCCCAGAGAAGGTGAGAGCGAGACGGCGAACGTCAAGACTCCCCGCGGATTGAAACCCGGATTCACATTCCAGAGATCCAGCAAGCTGCGAATCATCAATCCGGCGCCGATCAACAGCACCAACGCCATGGCCATCTCGACCACCACAAAGACGCCTTGCGCCCGGTGCCGCGCGCCGCTGGCTCCGCGTCCGCTCTCTTTCAATGTTTCCTGCAGGTTCGGCCGCGATATCTTCAGCGCGGGCGCCAAGCCAAACAGAAGCCCCGCCACCAGCGAAGCTAGCAATGTGAAAATAAGAACGCCTCCATCCACACCGACGTCCTGCGCTCGCGGCAAAGTCTCCGGCAGCACTTTCAGCGCAGCCTGCGTTCCCCAAGCGGCGAGTACCAAGCCGAGCGCTCCGCCGGCCAGCCCGAGCAGGACGCTTTCCGTAAGCAATTGGCGAATCACGCGCGACTGGCTTGCGCCCAACGCGGAACGAATCGCAAATTCTCGCGCGCGCGTGGTGGCGCGGGCCAGTTGCAGGTTCGCAACGTTCACGCAGGCGATGAGCAATACAAATCCCACCGCGCCCAGCAACACCCACAAGAACGGCTGCACGTCGCCAACAATGTCCTTCTTCAGCGGAACCAGGCTGATGCCTGCGCCTTTGTCCGCGTCGGGATAAGAGAGCGCGAGATGATTCGCGATTTGATCCATGTCCGCCTGCGCCGCGGCGAACGTAACGCCCGGCTTCAGGCGTCCGAGCGCGCGCATGCCTTCGTGCACGTCGCGCTGTTGGAACAGCGGATCCTTGAATTGGCCAATGGGAACAAAGACATCCTTAATGCCGAAATTCGTGGATTCGAGCTGGAAGCTCGCGGGCACGACGCCGATTACGGTGTAGCCGCCGCCATTCATCGTGATGCTCTTTCCAACGATGTCCGGCGCGGAGCCGAATTTGCGCTGCCACAGACCCGCGCTGATCAGCGCCACCGGCGCAGTGCCCAGTCGATCCTCGTCAGCGGTGAACGACCGTCCACGAGTCGGGCTCACACCCAAAATCTCGAAGAAGTCCGCGGAAACCATGCCCACACGCACGCGTTCGGCTTCGCCGCTTCCGGTGATGCTGAAATCATCGCCGCGATACGCCGCTATCGAAGTAAAACTGGAGTTGCTGCGCTGCCAATCCAAAAAATTGGGGTAAGAAATAGAGGAGCTTTCGAAATTCGCGGTCTTTTCGGAGAGCACGACCAATTCGCTCGGTCGCGGATAAGGCAATGGCCGCAGTAACACGCCGTTCACCACCGAAAATAGTGCGGTGTTCGCGCCAATTCCCAGCGCCAGCGTCAACACCGCAATCAGTACGAAGCCCGGGCTCTTCAACAGCACCCGCGCCGCGTATTTCAGATCTTGAATCAGGCTTTCCATTTCCGCTGCCCTCCAGACACACACATCCCGCTGCGTCGAAAAGCTTTTTTCAGACGCCGCACTGGCTGGATTTTCAGATTCCGTCTAGACGCTCGCCGTGCGGGTGCCTAGAGTTTCTTCGACGATGCGGCCGTCGAACAGGTGAATGGTGCGGTCCGCGATGCTGGCGTAGCGCGGGTCGTGCGTCACCATGCAGATGGTGGCGCCTTCACGGTGCAATTGACGAAGCAGATCCACCACCGCTTCGCTGTTCTTGGAGTCCAAGTTACCGGTCGGTTCGTCCGCCAGCAGGATGGAAGGCGAGCCTACCAATGCGCGCGCCACAGCGACGCGCTGTTGCTGACCGCCGGAGAGTTGCGACGGGTAATGCTTCATGCGGTGCGCCATCCCGACGCGCTCCAGCACTTCCTGCACGCGCTTCTTGCGTTCCGCCGCGGCCATGCTGCGGTAGGTGAGCGGCAGCTCGACGTTTTCGTACACCGTGAGGTCACCAATCAGGTTGAACGCCTGGAAGATGAAGCCGATCTCGCGGTTGCGAATGCGCGTGCGGTCTGAAAGCGAAAGATTCGCCACCGCCTGCGTGTTGATCCAGTAGTTGCCTTCGGTGGGCGAATCCAGCAGGCCCAGGATCGAAAGCAGCGTGGATTTTCCGCAGCCGGAAGGTCCGGCGATGGAGAGAAACTCTCCATTCTTGATTTCGAGATGGACGCCGCTGAGCGCGTGCGTCTCCACTTCATCGGTGTAGAAAACTTTGGTGACGCCATCGAGGCGAATCAGCCCTTGTTCCGCAGTAGTCATTCTTCGCTCCTTCGAATCTCAGTCCCAAGAATAGATACGAGCCCGGCGCCTAAAAAAGTTCCCTGCATTACAGCAGTCTCTACTTCAATTGCACGCGATCGTAATTGTCCCAAGCTGACATATCGGAAAGGATCACTTTGTCGCCGATCTCCAGACCCTTTACGATTTCCACCGTGTTTACCGAAGTGCGGCCCAGCTGCACCTGCACGCGCATGGCTTCCTTGCCGTCGTCCACTACCTTGAAAATTCCCACGGTGCTGTTGGCTTCGCCGTGCACCGGACGTTCGACGTAGAGCACATCCGCGAGCCGCTCGATCTCGACGGTTCCTTCGACGCTCAAATCCGGCCGCGCGCCCGTTGGCAACGGGCCGTCGAGTCCAACATCCACGGTCACGGTTCCGTTCACGACGGCGGGATCAATACGCGTGACGTGCCCGGGAATTATTCCGTTGTGCGTATCCACCGAAGCCTTCTGCCCGATCAGAATATCTTTCGCCTGGGTCTCGGCGATCTTCAGCTGCGCCTTCAAATGGGTGGGCTGCGCCACGCGCGCCAGCACCGTGCCCGCGGTCACCCTCTGTCCCACTTCCACGTCGAGTTCCTGCAACATGCCGTCAATGCCAGGCCGGATGTGCAGCTGGTCCATTTGCGATTTCTTCAGCTCGTACATCCCGCGCTTCTGATTTACGGTCGCTTCCTGCACGGCTAGCTGTGAAGCAATGGAGTTATCGAAAGTCTCCACTTCTTTTTGCGCCAGGTCATTTTCCTTGGCCAATTCCTCCGCCTGCACTTGCGCGGTTTTCACGTCCAGTTGCGGGGCCAGCCCGTTCGCGCCGAGCTCTTCTTTCGTCTGCTTCACCATTTCCGCCGTGCGATATTGCGAAGAAACGCTGGCGGCCAAAGTGCGCTTGTCCATCAGCTGGTTTTGCAACTGGGCCTTGGTCTGCTCGTAGGCAGCTTGCGCACCTTTCAACTGATACTCTGCGTCGAGCGTCTCCTGCTGCAGTTGAGGATTGACCAGATCAAAAATCACGGTGTTCGCTTTGAGGGGAGTTCCGGGCAGAAGATAGCGCGTCTGGACTTGCCCGTCGGTCACTGCCGGGATCAGCCGGATGGTTTCCGGCACGAGCGTTCCCAGACCGCGGACGTCGCGGAGCATCGGCCCGCGCTTCACGGTGCCGGTCCACACGGTGCCAGAGTCCACACTGGGCGCCGCGGGCTTCAGCCGGGAAAGGGCATAGGTCATCAGCGGAATCAGCACCACCGCAGCGGCGATGTAGGCGATGCGCCGCATCTTCTTCTTGTGCTTAATTTCGGGTCTTACGATGTCCACGGATACCAACCTCGCATATATACATCGCAAATCGAATTCCGGTGTTACATGTCACGTAAGGTGTGTATATTGTGATATTTAGAGGTGCATTGCAAGCGCGGAGCAAGGCTATTTTGCCCGCTCATGGGAATCATTCGTCCCGGTATCGGACAGATTGACAACCCTTCAAAATCGGGCGATTGGGGCCTTTTGGATCAAATCTACGCGGACTCGGTGCTGGCGCGGATTTCCTGCCAGCGCTTGGGGCGCTTTTTAGCGTCGAGAATTTTCTTGCGCAGGCGAATGGATTTCGGCGTGACTTCGACGAACTCGTCGTCCGCGATGAACTCGATGGCTTTTTCCAGCGTCATGTCGCGCGGCGGAATCAGGCGGATGGCTTCGTCGGCGGAGGACGAGCGCATGTTGGTCTGCTTTTTTTCCTTGGTGACGTTCACGTTCATGTCGTCTTCGCGCGCGTTCTCGCCAAGGATCATTCCTTCGTACACTTCAATCGCCGGTCCTACAAACATTTCGCCGCGTTCCTGGATGCCCCAGATCGCATAGGCCGTGGAAACTCCGCTGCGATCGGACACCAGCGCGCCGGTGAGGCGCATGGCCATGTCGCCGGCATATTCCGTCCAGCCTTCCAGCAGGGAATGGATCAGCGCGGTGCCGCGCGTATCGGTCATCAACTGGCTGCGCAATCCGATCAGCCCTCGCGAGGGGATGCTGAATTCCATGCGCACGCGCCCGGAATTGTGGTTCACCATTTTTTTCATTTCGCCGCGGCGGTTGCCGAGCAATTCCATCACGATGCCGATGAAATTTTCGGGGCAATCCACGATCAGCAATTCCAGCGGCTCGAGGCGGCGGCCGTTTTCGGTGCGGACGACGATTTCCGGCTTGCCCACCATCACTTCATA
>Ga0209038_10000301_pt1 | contig 15890 bp, 11 predicted proteins | sample BogFormECP03_OM3_FD_188237 | JGI IMG/M metagenome (GOLD analysis project Ga0209038, IMG submission 188237) | Bog forest soil microbial communities from Calvert Island, British Columbia, Canada - ECP03_OM3 (SPAdes) (version 2) | ecosystem: Environmental > Aquatic > Freshwater > Wetlands > Bog ...
ATGGTGTCCATCACACGCGCCATCACGGCGATCGCGTTGACGCCTTTCGCCGGCGCGCCGCTATGCCCGCCGGCGCCGCGGACGGTCACTTGGAACGAAACGATACTCTTGTGCGCGTGGCTCACTCCCCACGAAGTCGGCTCGCCGATCCAGGCCAGGCGCGGGACCGGAGTCTCGCCGAGGATCTGCTTGAGCGCGGGCCCGACGCTGTGAGCGCCGAGGCATCCGATTTCCTCGCTGGCGGTGAACACGAATACCAGCGGGCGCCTGAGGCGGGTTGAATCGAGAGTATGAGCCGCGTCGAGGCATTGGGCGATGAACCCTTTCATGTCGGTGGTGCCGCGGCCGTAGATTCGATCGCCCGCGATTTCGAGCTTGAGCGGCTCGCGCTCCCATCCGGGCTGGCCGTCGAAGGGGACGGTGTCGACGTGACCGGAGATTATCAGGCCGTCGGCGCGCGGCGGTCCCAGCCACGCCACCAGGTTGACCTGCGCGACGCCGGAAAGCTCGACCGGTTGCAGCGCGGTTTTGAATCCCCGCGGCGCGAGCTCGCCGGCGAGGTATTCCATCGCGTCGCGATCGCTTTTCGAGCTGACGGTGTCGAACGCGACGAGCCGCTTGGCGACGTCGTACAGATAATCACTCATGGTGGCACCGGGGCGGAAATTCTGTCAGGAGAGTCGCACAAACAGCAGGTGTAGAACAAATCGACAGCTTATAACATGCCGGAAATACTCGCGTATTGGGAATTATGAGGTTGGGATAGGCAACCGGTCGCGCAGGCGGCTAGAATGCGGAGGGCAGGATGGGGAGAGGGGCGGGATGGAAATGGACGAGCAGATGGCAAACCAGCCGGATAATCACGGAATAGTTGTTTCGACGACGGTCGAGGACGCGCGGACGCCGCAGAATGGAGCGGCGATCGATTCATCGGCTATCGCGCCACCGGCCATCGCCGTGACTGTCGACGGAGCCGCCTTGGCGGTCGAGAAGGCGCCCGCGCCTCGAATCGACAAGGACCTCGTCTCGCCCGACCTGTACCTCAATCGCGAGCTCACGTGGCTCGCATTCAATCGGCGGGTTCTGCACGAAGCGGAAGACGCACGAAATCCGCTGCTCGAGCAGCTCAAGTTCCTGGCGATCACCGCGTCAAATCTCGACGAATTTTTCATGAAGCGCATCGGCGGCCTGAAGCAGCAGGTCGTCGCGGGGATGCATGAGCTGACGGTCGACGGGCGCACGCCGCAGCAACAGATCGACGAGTGCTACCTGGTGGTGCGCGACCTCGAGCAGCGCCAGCGCGAGGTCGGTCCGCATATCCTCCGCCAGTTGGAAGATCACGGCATCCGCGTCAGGCTCTACGCCAGTCTTTCGGATGACGAGTGCAAATCGGTTCGCGAGTACTACTACAAGAACATTTTCCCGCTGGTGACACCGCAGGCGATGGACCCTGCGCATCCGTTCCCGTTCGTATCGAACCTGTCGCTCAATCTGCTGGTCACGGCGCGGTATCAGAACGACTCGGACCCGCTGATGGCGCGGGTGAAAGTGCCAATCGGGTTCGGCATCCCGCGCTTTATACGGGTCGGCAAGAAAAACGACTTTGTGCGGCTCGAGGACGTCGTCGCGAACAATCTCGATCTGCTGTTTCCCTCGATGCTGATCGATTCGTACGAGCTGTTCCGCGTCACGCGCAACGCCAATACCGAGCGAGACGAGGACGAGGCCGACGACTTGCTCGCGCTGATCGAGTCCGAGCTGCGCGACCGCCGCTTTGCGCCAATCGTGCGGCTCGAAGTGATGACCGGCATCAACCCGGTGCATCGCGGGATGCTCGCCGCCGAATTAGGACTGGACGAGCGCGCCGACGTGTTCGAAGTCGACGGGATGCTGTCGATGCGCGACCTCGCCGAGCTGGCGGCGCTCGATGAGCCGGCGTTGCACGATCCTCCGCACCATCCTGTCGACCATCCGCGGCTCACCGTCGGGCGCAGCATCTTCCACGTCATTCGCGATGCGGGTTCGTTCCTGCTGCTGCATCCGTATGAATCGTTCTCGACCTCGGTCGAGCGGTTTTTGCGTGAAGCCGCCGACGATCCGAAAGTTCGCGCGATCAAGATGACTCTCTACCGCACCTCGGCCGACTCGAAAATTATCGGCTACCTGTGCGACGCGGCGCGCAACGGCAAGCAAGTGGCGGTGGTCGTCGAGTTAAAGGCGCGCTTCGACGAAGCGGCGAATATCCAATTTGCGACCAAGCTCGAGGAATTCGGAATTCACGTAACCTACGGCGTCGTCGGGCTTAAGACTCACAGCAAGGTGATCCTCGTCATTCGGCAGGACTACAACGGGCTGCGCCGCTACGCGCACATCGGCACCGGCAACTACCATCCCGTAACGGCGAGATTCTATGCCGACTTCGGACTGCTGACTTGCGACGGCGTGATCGGCGAAGACCTGACCGAGTTGTTCAACTACCTGACGACCGGCTACATGCCGAATCGTCCCTATCGTAAAATTCTGCCCGCGCCGACCGTGTTGAAGCGCGCGCTGCTGACGCGAATCGAGCGCGAAATCAAAGCCAGCTCGGCTGCTTCGCCCGGATTGATCCAGTTCAAGATGAATGCACTCGAGGACGTAGATATCACGCGCGCGCTGTATCGGGCGTCGCAGGCGGGAGTGAAGGTCGAGCTGATAGTGCGCGACACGTGCAGGCTGCGGCCGGGAATCCAGGGGCTGTCGGAAACTGTGCGCGTCGTGAGCATCGTCGGCAGATTCCTCGAACATGGGCGCATCTACTACTTCCGCAACGGCGGCGCTGAAGAATATTTCATCGGCTCTGCCGATTGCATGAAGCGCAACCTGGAAAGTCGCGTCGAAGTCGTCACGCCGGTCGAGGATCCGCAGCTACGCAAGGAATTGCGCACGGTGCTCGACATCCAGCTGCGGCCGAATCGATGCCAGTGGGAAATGCAGTCTGATGGCACCTACATCAAGAGCGCCGTTGCCGATGCAGCGCCAGCGTGCCAGCAGGCGATGATCGATTTCGCCGAGACGCGGCAGACAGAAGCGACCAAAGTTAAGAGGCGTCGCGCCAAGGGCTTCGCTCGTCGCGCAATCCGAGAAAGAAACGAAGAGTGACGCGGAGGGCCGCCGAACTAAGGTGAGCCTGAAGCTCGAAGCCTCAGGCTCACGCTAACAATTCAAATGTCGGATCGAGCGCGGCTATTCGCCGGGACGCGGCGGGATCGCGTTGTAGTTGCCGGGATTCTTGGCCATCGCCTCGCGAATCTCGGGATGCTGAGAAAAGAACTCGCCGAGTGCAGGATGCTTCTTCGCGTAAGCGTCGTCATTGATCAGCGCGGGCTTGTAAGCGAGCTGCTTCGCGACGTTCGGGTGCTCGCTCGCGAAGGCGTTCCAGGTCGCCAACTTATGCGTGTCGATGTCGCGCCTGTCGGCAGCCTTGAATACGGTCGTCGTGTTTCCGGTGACGACGGTACCAAGAGTCTTTCCGTCCTGCGCTAGAGCTGGAGCCGCGAACGCGACTGGCAGGGCGACGGCAATAAGCAGAGTTGATATACGGTTCATGTTTTTCTTCATCCTCGATCAGTACCTGTCAGTCTAGTGCGTCACGTTCGACATGCGAAAGTTTCGCGCGTGCTGACGGGAACACAAACGGCCGGTTAGCCGAACTGAGCTGACGGCCAGCCTGATCCAGATGCGTTGCTATTCGCCGGGACGTGGCGGAATCGCGTTGTAGTTGCCGGGATTCTCCGCCATCGCTTCGCGGATATCCGGATGCGCCGAAAAGAATGACGCGAGCTCGGGATGCTTATTCGCATAGGCGTAGTCATTGACCAGCGCGGGATTGTAAGCGAGCTGACGGGCGATATTCGGGTGCTCGCTGGCAAAGGCGCCCCAGGTTTGCAGCTTCTGCTGATCGATATCGCGCGTATCAGCGGCCTGGAATTCGATGGTTGTGTTTCCGGTCACTACGGTACCGAGCGTCCTTCCGTCCTGTGCGAATGCAGGAGCAGCGAAAGTTACCGGCAGCGCAACGGCGACGAGCAGAGTTGATATACGGTTCATTTTTTCACCTCTCGTAGGTATTCCGAAATTGACGAACCAATCCTCTTGAATGATCAGCAAGTCTCGTACCGGAAAATTTTACAATGAGAAATGCGCAACTAGTCGCAATCGGGAAGGCAGTACTTACACAGTACTTTGGTTTTGCCTGATCTTCGCCGCGGAACAATAGCAGATCGGTTTACGGAGCTGATGCTCGAGCGCTCTTGGAGTAGTTCAGCTTGGGTGGGGCAGCGGCGCCACCCGACATGATGAACGTCATCGCTTCATTGATTGTCCAGTCCATCATCACCAGCTTGCTGACCGGCACCAGTTCCATGTAGCCCGAGGTGGGATTGGGAGTGGTGGGGACGTAGACGGCGGCGATTTCCTCGCCCGTGTCGGCGTCGTTGAAAATCCGCGTCACGAGCCCGATGGTCTTCATTTCGTTCGACGGAAATTCGATCAACACGACGCGCTGAGAGCTGCCGGGCTTGGTCTGAAAGCTGGTGACGAGTTGTCGCGCTGCGCCGTAGATCGATTGAACGACCGGAATTTTCGCCATCAGGTAGTCGAACGCGGCCAGCAATCGTCGTCCCGCGACCGCGGTCGCAATTTCGCCGAGCAGGTAAAGTCCGGCGAGGACGATGGCGACCGAGACCGTGCCTTGAAACCACTGGGCGGACCGACCCTCGGCGAGAGTCGGCGAATGAATCCCCAGCGACGAGACGCACCAACTCACCAAGGGACTGCCGAGCGCAACCAGCACTCCGACCAGGAAACTGATCACCCAGAAGGTGATCCAGATCGGAATGAACGTCAGGATTCCCGCCACGACATTGCGACGGATCTTTGTCAGCATCGATCGAGTCCTCCCGCTTTGCGCTTCGCCGAACAATCTATGTCATGACAATGCGCTGTTGCGACGGACGCATTCAGTGCGACTGGGTGACCGAAGCTGCGCGGGCGGCGTTGGCCGCCTTCGCAAGCGCCTCACGCGAAAAGACCATCACGAATCTGCGCTGGAAGAGGTTGCCCGACGGCGCGGACTCGAGCGGGTGGGGATAGGGGAAGTAGGTCTCCGCGGCGCCGGCGCCAAAATTCGCGACCATCCGCTGAACGCATGCATAGGAGGCGCGCACGCCGACGCCGACACGGTCGTGGTTCCATGGCGCCAGAAACAAACCCTCTGACGAGGACGGGCCCTCGTCACTACGCACCCACCCCGTCGGCAGCAGGCCGAGCTGTTGCACGCGAAATGGTGAGAGCGCGGCGGCAGGCTGACCCGCCGCGATATATCGATCTGCCGCGTCGAGCAGCGCGGCGAATCGAGCGTCGTCGAGCTTGCATTCCATGTCGAGGCCGGTTGCGTTGCGCATCCGCTCGAGCGCAGCGGCGTCGGGGCGAGCGAACACGACGTCGTCGATCGCATTCACCTGAGCGCCGCTCGCCTCGAGCATCGCGCGCCACGCAGCCGCCGACGAATCGTCCTGCCTGAACAGCACGGCGGTCACGTTATGCGTCGCGAGAAACGCGTTGAGTTGATCCGACTCGTCGGGAATTTTGCCGCCGTCCAGGAACGAGCCGACGATCGGCCATGCGAGAAACGATTGCGGCGTCGGGAAATGTCCTTCGGCCATCGCGAAATACATCCCGGTTTCGGCCTGCCAGTACATCGAATTTCCACTCTCTCCGTATGGCAGCACGAGAATCGTTGCGCCCGGCGCGATGTGATTACGGTAGGTGCCCGAGCGGAAAAATTCGGGCGTGTCGAGTTCATGAACCCATCGCGAGCCATGCAGATTGGGAATTGTGAACAGCACGATCAACGCAACTGCGAGGGCTTTCAGAGCGTGACTCGCGCGCCACTCCGAGATCCAATCCGACGCGATCAGCGCAACGATCAGATAAACGTAAAGGGAGAAGCGGGCGGGGAACGCGCTGTCGATGAGCGGCATTCGCGACAACAGCTTCCACGGCATGCCGAACAGCTCGTGACCAGCGACGTGGAGTCGCGAGCCGTACGACATCACGTAAATGATCGCGAGCATCACGCCGAGAAAGCGCGCGTCGGCGCGATGCCATCGCGATTTGAGGAACCAGAGCACGACCAGCAGTATCGGCAAGCCGAGGTACGCGCCGGTTTCGACCGGCCCGTGCGAGTAGCGGCCGCCGATCGCCGCCAACGGCGCGAGCGTTCCCAACATCATTGTGCCGGTTGGAATCAACAACTCGAGCAAGTCGGTCCCCTGCGCCGTCGTATTCCACACCGGATGCGATGAGAATCCGCTCGCGATGACGACGCGATACAAATAAGGCGTCAGCGCGACGGCCGCCGCGCCCAACGCGAGCGCGCAAAGTGTCGCGAGACTGCGAATGCGATCCGCATAGCCGGGGAGCATCAGGTAGGCCACCGCCAGCGCGGTAGCGCCGAACATCACGATCGTCGCGAAGATTTCCTGGCCGATGAGAAACTGGCAGACCAGCGTCGCTGCGAGTGCGACCACGAATCCCGCGCGGCCGATCGCTTCATCGAGCCGGAGGAGCGCGAGATACACGACCAGCGGCACCAGGAACGCCGCGGTCAGATTCAGATGCCCGCCCGACTGATGGCCGGCCATGTACGCCGAAAAGCCGTAGATGAATCCGCCGAGCATCGCGGGCCAGGTGCGTCCGACAATTCGGCGCGTCAACACGAAGGCGCTGGTGGCGGTCAATGCCGGCATCAGCAGGTTGGCGAGATTGAACGCGACGATCGGTCCGAACCGCATCGTGATCGGCGCCGCGGCCAGGCTGAGCAGCGGCACGCTGGTCGCGCCCCACGCCAGGTTCATCCCTTCGGGCGCCCACATGAGGCGCGGCTCGAAAGCGCTGAGGCCGTGCGCGATCGCAAACGGCCACCACTCGAAACACCACACGTAAATCTGCGGACCGAAGCGATTGCCCGCGTTGAGCTCGGTCATCCGGAAGATCAGGTCGCGGCCGTAGAACAGAATCGATAGAGCGAGGTAGGCGAGGAACGCGCCAATCGTGCTTGCTTGTTCGACGCGCCCGTTTCGAGCGATCGGCGCATCGTCAGGTCCCGGCACGCGCAGTTTCCGTCCGGCGGCGCAGCGCAGTAGCAGCGAACACCGCTATCGCCAAAGCGACGATCGCGATTGCCAAAAGCGCCCAGATATACGCTTCGACTTCGGTTCCGATTACGGCGGCGAACACGAGCGCGAGGCTGACCCAGTAGAAGGCGCGGTCCATATGCACGCCTGCCAGGAAGCAGGTCACCGCGAGAATCACCAGCGTCACGAGAGCAACCGCGTCCGCGTCCATTTGCCCGCGCGCGAGTTGCAGAAAAATTATCTGCACGGCGACGATCGGTCCGAGCCAGTGAAGCGCCTGCACGAGGATTAGCCTCCAGACCGGTCCGGGATCGCTGCGCGGCCTCTTTAGTTCGTGCCAGAGGCTCAGGATGCCGAAGACCGGAAACATCGCGCTCCAGTAATAGCGCGCGTGGAGATGACTGACGTTGGTCAGGAACAGGCCGATCATCACGAGCACCCAGAGCGCTCCGACAATCAGTATTCGTCGCAACAGCTGCTCGCCGAGCCTGTGGCCCCAGGACGGCGGCGCAGCTGGCGGCACGCTGGGCGCCGGATCCGGCGTGCTTTGCGCCACAGGTTTCGATTCTGCGTCGGTCACATCAACTCCCGAACTCTCACCAGGTATCGATGTTCGGCCGCTTCTTGCCGATGCGCGGCGCTTTCGACGGCGTCGAGCGCAGGCCGGCGACGATCCACTTGCGCGAATCGAGCGGATCGATGACGTCGTCGATCTCGAAGTGCGACGCGGTGTTCACCGCCTTGCCGTGCCGATACATACGCTCGACCATCTCGTCGAACATTTCCTTGCGCTTCCCGGGATCCTCGACGGCGGCCAGCTCGTTGCGGTAGCCCAACTTCACCGCACCTTCCAATCCCATGCCGCCGAACTCGCCGGTCGGCCATGCCACGGTGAAAATCGGCGCCTTGAAACTTCCACCTGCCATCGCCTGCGCGCCCAAGCCGTAGCCCTTGCGCAGTATGATCGTAAACACCGGCACGCTGACGTTCGCGCCGATAACGAACATCCGCGACGCATGCCGCACCAGCGCAGTCTTCTCGACCTCCGGGCCGACCATGATGCCGGGAGTGTCGCACAGGAACAGCAGCGGGATGTCGAAGGCGTCGCACAGCTGCATGAAGCGCGCGGCCTTGTCGGCGCCGTCGCTGTCGATCGCTCCCGCGAGGTGCACGGGATTGTTGGCGATCAATCCGACGGGACGTCCTTCGATCCTGATCAACGAGGTCACCATGCCGGGACCAAAGTGTCGCCGCACCTCGAGCACCGACCCGGTGTCCGCGAGCGTTTCGATCACTGCGCGCACATCGTAAATGCGAAGTCTATTTTCGGGAATGATGCTACGCAGCGCACGCTGATCGGCACATAGCCAGTCGCGAACATCTCCCTGAAAGTACGATAGGTACTTCTTCGCAACTACTACTGCTTCGGCCTCGTCGACGACCGGAATGTCTACTACGCCATTAGCTACTTGGACGTCCATCGGTCCTACTTCTTCCGGCCGGAAAATACCTAGTCCGCCGCCTTCAATCATCGCGGGCCCGCCCATTCCTATGTTCGATCCCTTGGTCGCGATTACTACATCGCAGCATCCCAGCAATGCTGCGTTGCCGGCGAAACACCTGCCCGAGTTGATACCCACCAGCGGCACCAGCCCGCTCAGCTTGCCCCAGTAGTTGAAGGCCATGCAGTCGAGGCCCGCGACGCCCAGCCCGTCGGTATCGCCGGGGCGTCCGCCGCCGCCCTCGGTGAAGAACACCACCGGCAGACGCGACTTCTCGGCGATTTCGAACATGCGATCTTTCTTGCGATGGTTCTGTTGTCCCTGCGTGCCGGCCAGCACCGTGTAGTCGTACGACATCAGGATGCATTGCGCTTTGGATTCCTCGAACAGGTCGCCGTTGACGCGTCCGATCCCCGCGACCATCCCGTCGGCCGGCGTGTTCTTGACCAGGTCCTCGATCGTACGCCGCCGCCGCTGTGCTGCGATCACCAGCGCGCCGTACTCGACAAAGGTACCAGGGTCGCACAGGTCGTCGATATTTTCCCGGGTCGTGCGCTGCCCGGTTTTGCGCCGGCGCGCGACCGCCTCGGGCCGCGCGGCGTCGAGTCCAAGCCCATGCCGCTCGACCACTTCGGCAAGATCGGGACGCACGCGATCCAGGTTCACCTCGCTGGCCTCCGCACTTTGCGTCGTCTCGACCTCGGCCTCCTCGATAAACGCCAGTGGATGCCCTTCGAAGATCGCGTCGCCCTTGGCCACCGTGATGCGCCGTACGATTCCGCTCTTGTCGGCCGCGATGACGTGTTCCATCTTCATCGCTTCCATCACGAACAGTTGCTGGCCGCGATGCACGCGGTCGCCTTCGCTCACGTCGACGGAAACTATCGTGCCCTGCATCGGCGCCTCGATCGCCACCGTGTTTTCCGGCGCCGTGATGTCGTGTACTTGCGGCGTCACGACGGTCGTAGTTGCGGCGATCGGCGACGGCGCATTGCTCTCCGATTTCCCATGATGGAGCACAGCCAGCGGATCGCTCGCGTCGATCTTTGCGCCTGCGCGCCGCGCACCGGCACGCTCGGCATCCGCTCTGGGAGCCGGCGCCGTGCGATCAAAGAACAGCCGCCGATGACCGGATTCTGTCACGAGCGCCGCGATATTGTCCTCGACGAAGCGCGTGTACACCCGATTCGCGATGAACTCGGGATGCTGCAAGAGGCTCTGCAGGAATCCAATATTCGTCGGCACGCCCTCGATTCTGAATTCGCAGAGCGCGCGATACGTCCTGGTCACCACGTCCGCGAAGTCCGACGAGGGCGAGTGCGCAATCAGCTTGGCGAGCAGCGAATCGAAGCTGGGGCTCGTCGTGTAGCCGGCGTATGCGAACGAATCGGTCCGCACGCGCGGTCCCGACGGCGCCTCGAACGCGGTGATAGTCCCGCCCGCCGGTTTCGCGCTGCCGTCCGCGCGCATCGATTCCATGTTGATTCGCACCTGCATCGCGAACCCGCGCGGCTTCGGAATATCCGCCTGCTGCATCTTTAGATCCGCGAGCGAGCGACCCGCCGCCAGCTGAATCTGCAGTTGGACCAGATCGATGCCCGTCACTTCTTCCGTAACCGTGTGCTCAACCTGGAGGCGCGGGTTGGCCTCGATGAACGCGAAGCCCGCCTCGTCGGTCCTGGCCGACGCGTCGGCGTTGACCAGGAACTCGAACGTGCCGAGATTGTTGTAACGCACTTCCTTGGCCATCCGGACCGCCGCTGCCGTCAGCCGATCGCGCATGGCCGGCGCGAGTCCCGGGCTCGGCGCAATCTCCACGATCTTCTGATTGCGGCGCTGGATGCTGCATTCGCGCTCCCACAGATGGCTGACGTCGCCCGAGCCGTCGCCGATGATCTGCACTTCGATATGACGCGCGCGCGGCATTAACTGCTCGACGTACACATCGCTGTTGCCGAATGACGCGCGCGCCTCCGACTGGCAGCGCTTGTACGCCTCCTCGATTTCGTCGGCCCGCGAGACTGCGCGCATCCCGCGGCCTCCGCCGCCGGCGACCGCCTTGATCATTATCGAGGCGCCTTCGCCCAGTGACGAAAAAAATTGCCGAGCTTCATCGAGACCGGTCGCGCCCGACGTGCCGCGCAGTATCGGTATGCGGCAGCGCTCGGCCAGCGCTCGCGCCTGCACCTTGTCGCCGAATAGCTCGAGCATCTCGGCGCGCGGTCCGACGAAAGTAATTCCTGCGCTGGCGCATCGCCGCGCGAAGGCGGCGTTCTCGCTCAGAAAGCCGTAGCCGGGATGGATCGCGTCGCAACCCGCGTCCCTGGCGAGCGCGATAATCTGTTCGCCGTCGAGGTACGCGGCAGCGCCCGCGCCGTTCAGGCGCCGCGCTTCGTCGGCTTTGCGGGTGTGAAGCGAAGCGGCGTCGTCGTCCGGAAAAATCGCGACGGTGCGGATGCCCATTTCGGCAGCCGCGCGGATGATGCGAACTGCTATCTCGCCGCGGTTGGCGATCAGAAGACTGCTCGGGATCATATTGCTCTCGTCTCTTTTTTCAGCGCGCCGAATCCCGCGCCTGAACTGTATCTAAAGCATGATGAGCCCGCCGCGCGAAAGCGCCGCACTGACCTCCGGCACAAGCCACGTTGCCGCCACTGCCGAGGCACAGCTATAGTTTCGGATGACTCCGGTCGTATGCGATTCAGCATCAAACACGTCACGCGATACGTTTACGAGCAGCCCGCCTCTCATTCGCACAACGATGTACGCCTTACGCCGATCGACGCACCGGATCAGCGGCGCGTCGCGTTCAGGATCGATGTAAGCCCGGCCGCCGAAATTGCGGAGTACCTGGACTCTTTCGGCAACCTCACGCATTCGATCGATATCCAGCCGCCTCACACCGAGCTGGTCATCAGCTCGTCGTCCGTCGTCGACCGCTTGGTGCTGCCGCCTCAACCTTCGGCGCGGATCACGTTTCGCGACTACCTGGCGGACGATGCGGCCCGGGTGAAAGCGTACGCCCAATTTCTGAGCGCGAGCCGCTACGTGCCGTTCAGCGATCGCCTGCGAAGATTTTTCTGGTCCGTCCGTCCGCAGTGGTCCGAGGACATCACGGCGTACACCGAGCGCATGATCGTCTACGTGCGCAATCAGTTCGGCTATGACGGCGGCACCACCAACGTGCACTCGACGGTTGACGACATCCTCACGACCGGCGGCGGCGTCTGCCAGGATTTCGCGCATCTCAGCATCGGCCTGCTCCGTCTCGCGGGAATTCCCGCGCGCTATGTCTCCGGCTATCTCGCTCCCGATCCTCACCGCAAGCCCAATTCCCCGCCGCCCGAACTGGCCAGCCACGCATGGATCGAGGCGTTGCTGCCCGGCACCGGATGGACCGGCTTCGATCCTACCCATCGGACGCGCACGATGATCCGCCACATCCGGCTCGCAGTCGGCAGGGACTACAACGACCTGCCCCCGGTGTCCGGCGTCTACACCAGCTCCGGTGGCGGTCGCCGCATGGCTTATGAGCTGGACGTAAGACTCGGCAATCCCGACAGCTCTATTTCCTGAGTAACCGCTCCTCGCGAGAATCGGCATCGTGCACCGCTTGCATCGCGAAACTAATTAGATTAGTTAAATGTCTATGATGATTAGCAAGACCGCCAATCTAATCCTGGGAGCCGTAGCTATGCTGACAATCGCAGCCGCCGTTCCGACCCACGCCGATCAACCACCCGCAACTCGCTCTACGCAGTTCCTCAAACTGCCCGACGGACAAATCGCCTACGACGACACCGGCAGCACCGGCCCGCTCGTCATCTGCGTCCCCGGCCTCGGCGACATGCGCCAGCAATATCGACTGCTCGCGCCCAAACTGGCAGCCGCCGGTTTTCGCGTCGTCACGATGGACCTGCCTGGCCATGGCGAGTCGAGCGTCGGTTGGCCCGAATACTCGCCCGCTACCGTGGGCGCCGACATCGTCGCGATGATTCGTCATCTCGGTGTGCGCAAGGCATTCATCATCGGCAATTCGATGGCCGGTGGCTCGGCGGTATGGGCTGCCGCCGAAATCCCCGATCAAGTTGAGGGTATCGTGATGATCGATCCCTTCACGCGCCAGATTCCGACCTCGTCATTTCTGCTGGCCTTTCTCAAAGTCGCGATGCTGCGTCCGTGGGGGCCGTCATTCTGGTCGATGTACTACGGCTCGCTCTACAAAACTGCGCCGCCCGCCGACCTCGACTCCTATCGTGCTGCCCTGGTCGCGAATCTCAAGCAGCCCGGCCGCATCGAGGCCGCCAAGGCGCTGATCTTCGCGTCGCAAGCGCCGTGCGAGGCGCGCATTCCCAACGTCCACGCGCCGGTGCTGGTCGTGATGGGCACGAAGGACTCCGACTTCAGCGACCCCGCCGCCGAAGCCGACTGGGTCGCGACTCATCTTCACGGCAAGAAGCTGATGGTCGATGGCGCCGGGCATTATCCACACGTCGAGTATCCCGATATCGTCGCGCCCGCAGTGATCGATTTCATCAACGAGGCACAGGATGGCGAAGCGCGTCGGAATTGACCGCGACGCGGTCGTTCGCGCAGCCGCGAAAATCGCCGACGACGAGGGCTGGGACGCGCTGACGCTGGCGCGCGTCGCCGGGAAACTGCACGTCCGTTCGCCCTCGCTTTACAATCACGTCGGCGGCCTCGAAGCCTTGCGCCGCGAGCTCAAACTCCTCGTCATGCGCGAGCTCAATACCGCGCTCACTCGCGCGACCATCGGCAAATCGCGCGACGACGCGGTGCGCGCACTGGCAGCGGCTTATCGCGCTTTCGTCAAACGTCATCCCGGGACTTACGCCGCGACGATGGTCGCCGCGCCGAAAAACGATCCTGCCGTCGAAGCGGCCGCCGGCGAAATCGTCGAGACGCTCCTTTCGGTGCTGAGCGGCTACGGACTGGATCGGCGCGAGGGCATCCACGCCATCCGCGCGATGCGCAGTGCGGTGCACGGTTTTGCCGCGCTCGAAATCGCCGGCGGCTTCGGCATCCCGCTCGACGTCGACAAAAGCTTCGACTGGCTCGTCTCGTCTCTATTGAAGGGTCTTTCGTCGTCGTCCTTAATTGCGACCGGACGAAAAGGCAAGCAAATTAGCACCTAATTCGTTCTTTCGAGAACTTCCCGCTTTAACGGACCGGACGCTACAAGCTGTACAGCTTGGCACAAGCTGCGCTACGCTCGCGCGGAAAGTTCTCTGTCGCAACTGGGGGATTCTATGGCCAAAGATACTTCCGACAAGAAACAGACGGCGAAGCCTGCGCACAGCCGGCGCGCGTTCCTGAAGGGAATCGGTGCCGCGAGTGCGACGATTCCGTTAGCGGCGATCGGAGCAAGCGCAGCAAGTAGAAGAAGGATGCCCGACGTCCTCTCGCAGCCCGGCTCCGGCCCGCTCAACCTGAACGCTCGTCCGCCGCAGGCATTCGGCAAACGTCTCGCTGCCGCGGCGGACGATCTCGCGGTCAAGATCCCGAACCATCCCAACAATGGCGACGAGGCGTTGTACCCGTCCGGAATCGCGAATTTCACCAAGGGCTTCCCGCACAATTCCTTCGGCGAAATCGTTCCATCGGTTTATGCAAGTTACCTGGCCGCGGTAAAAACGGGGAAGCGGGCGGACTTCGATGCGCTGACGCTGGGCGGCACGGAGCCATTGGTCGATCCCCAGGCGGGTCTGGCCTACGACCTCGAGACTTACGATCCATCGCAAAACGCGATCCCGCCCTTCAACACTCTCACCAGTCCCGGCCTCGCTGCGCAAATGATCGAGTCTTACTGGAATGCGCTGGCGCGCGACGTCTCATTTTCCGACTACGACACTGATCCGACGGTCGCCGCCGCCTGCTCGGAGTTGAGCGGCCTCTCGACTTACGGAGGTCCGAAAATTGGCGGCAGCGTCACGCCGCAGTCTCTGGTTCGCGGCTTCACCGCCGGCGACGTGATTGGACCTTACATCTCGCAGTTCTTCCTCCAGCCGTTCCAGGTCGGCGTGATACCGTTTCAAGGCTACCTGACGACGCTTCCCCCTGACTTCGTGACCACCCTTGCGTTGTGGCTGAATGTAGAAAACGGAGCGCCTTCTCCGATTCAAACTGGAAATCCGGATCCGCAGTTGCGCTATCTCCGCAACGGCCGCGACCTCGCCGAGTACGTTCACAACGACGTGCTCTACCAGGAGTATCTGTGCGCGGCGCTCATGCTGATGAAGATGAAAGCGCCCTTGAATTCGGGCAATCCCTACCCGGCGACGCTCAAGTCGGAGAGCGGGTTCATCACCTTCGGCTTCCCGATGGTCGAAGTGCTGATTGCCGAAGTGATCTCGCGCGCGCTGAAGAACGCATGGATGCAGAAGTGGTTCGTCCATCGGATGGCGCGTCCGGAAGAAACCGCCGGCCTCGTGCACTTCACCATAACCGGCCAGAAGAACTACCCGCTCGACAGCAGCGTTCTGAACTCGAAGGCAGCGGCGGCGGTGTTCGCGCGCAATGGTAACTATTTCATTCCGATGTCCTATCCCGAGGGCTGTCCGTTGCATCCGTCCTATCCTTCCGGTCATGCCACCGCCTCAGGCGCCGCGGTGACGGTGCTCAAATGGTTCTTCGATGAGGACTTCGTTATTCCCAACCCTCTAACCACTACCTTCGACGGCCTGACGACGGTGCCCTATACCGGCGCCGACGCGGGTCAGATGACGGTGGGCGGAGAACTTAACAAGCTGGCGTCGAACGTAGGATTCGGCCGATGCGCTGCCGGAATCCATTGGCGCCAGGACATACAGCAGGCGATGCTGCTGGGCGAAGCGGTCGCGATAAGTCTGTTGAGAGACCAGGCGCACCTGTACAACGAGAACTACACCGGCTTCACCTTCACCGGCTTCAACGGGAACACGATCACGGTCTGAGTATCGGAGCTACTCGAGCGTGACCTGGTCGCCGAGCGCGATCGTGCCAGCGTTGGCGATAGTCGCGTAGGCGCCGAGATTCTGCGCCGCGTCGCGCACGATCGTTCGCAGCACCGACGGATCTTTCTTCAGCTGCGGTTGATCGAGCGTCGGTATTACGCATCGCACGGTCGGCATCTCGAGCTTGATGCGCGTTGCACCGATTCGGATGGTGCGCCCCGACCATTCGGCCTCGACCAGTCCTTCGATGCCGCTTT
>Ga0209038_10000302_pt1 | contig 15850 bp, 8 predicted proteins | sample BogFormECP03_OM3_FD_188237 | JGI IMG/M metagenome (GOLD analysis project Ga0209038, IMG submission 188237) | Bog forest soil microbial communities from Calvert Island, British Columbia, Canada - ECP03_OM3 (SPAdes) (version 2) | ecosystem: Environmental > Aquatic > Freshwater > Wetlands > Bog ...
CAAAACCGCGCCTGTAGGGCGGCGCGGTTTTAAGCTATCCCCCATTCGTTTGACAGCGACCGGCGGCACTGGCAAAACCGTTGCCATGACCGACAAGAAGCCACCTACCGACCGCCAGCAAAAAGCCGTGCTGTTCACAGTTGGCCCGCGCCGCAAGCCCGCCACCGCGTCGACAGCGCCACGAAAACCGCGCCCAGCAGAAAAACCGCAGCCCTGATTTTTGATAGCATCGCGCGCGGCGCGGCACATCAAGCGCGGCAGATTTTCCCAAGACACCACGGAACCGCTATGACCGCATGGAGCCGCAAACAATTCGTCAAAGCCGCCGCCAAGCTGGAAGCGGCTTACGAAATCGACGACCTTCGTAAATTCCTCTTCGTTGTCCACCCAGATCGCGGTGTAGTCGGTGGTCAGGTAATCGCGCAGGATGCGCTCTACTAGGTTCAGATCGCGGTGGAGGAGCGCTGGGGCTTTGCGTTGATCGCCGCGAGCTTTGATTTCGGCCCAAGTGTGCGTGAGGAATTCCACATCAGCGCGAACTTCTTCGGGAGTGGCTGCTCCGGCTGCGGTGCGCACTATGAAGCCGCCGCCGAAATTTCCCTTGGCTTCGGTAACTAGATGGCGCAGACGGGCGCGATCTTCGGCGGACGCGATCTTGCGGGAGACGCCGGTGTGATCGAGCGTGGGCATATAGACGAGGAAGCGGCCCGGTAGGGCTACATGGCTGGTTATCCGGGCGCCCTTTTTGCCCAGCGGCTCTTTTGCGATTTGGACGATGATCTCCTGGCCTTGTTTTAGGAGATCGGAGATGAGCTGCGTGCGGCGCGGTTGTTGACGATGGCCGCCGTGGCTCTGATGCGGGCGACGACTGCCGCCGCGATCATCGCGGCGCGGGCGATCGCCGGGGCGATCGGGGCCTCGATCGCGTCCGCGGTCCCTGCTGCCGCTGCCGCCCCGGCGTGCGGGGCTTTGCATGCGGGCGCGGTAATTGCCGCGAACGCTGGCGCCGCGAAATTCCTGCGGCTTTACGGTGCCGACCGTTTCGCCTTCCAGCGGGACGATGATATCGGCGGCATCGGGAATGGCGCCGGGTTCGGCGGAACCTGACATTGCCGCATCGTGTGCGGAATCGGCTTCGGCATCGGCGGATGCTTCGCCGCGCTCGCTGGCGGATTCGCCTTCCGCGGAATCATGGTCGGACTCGGATTCGCGGTCGGAGTCCTGATCGGATTCCTGTTCTGCTGCCGCGAAACGATTGCCGGAGGTTTCCTCGGCGTGCTCTTCTTCGTGCTGACCGGAGTGTTCCTCGGAGGTGGAGAATTCTTCGGAAGATTCGGCGGCGGCGATTTCGGTGGTGGAATCGCTATCGTCGTGGGATTCTTCGCGAGCTTCGCGCTCTTCGCGTTCGGCTTCTTCGAGTTGGGCTTCGGCTACGTGTTCGGCCAGCGCAGTGGCTTCCTCTTCGGTTAGGTCGGACGGAATCTCGGCGTGCACTTCGACGACCGCGATTTCTTCCGTCTCGTGCACCTCAAAGTTTGTGGCACGCGTTGCCTCGATGGCGTTCGCTGCGTGGCGATCAAATTCATCGTGGTGATGGATTGCTTCGGCCGCCTCGATGGGCTCGGCTGTGGCGCTCGATTCGGCTGATGCTGCTTGCGGAGCTGCCGGTTCGGAGCGGCGCAAAGTTTCGCCGGGTAGAGCTTCGAGCGCGCCCGCTGCAGTGGGGCTTGAGAAGCGCGGCTCGAACGGACGCGACTCGGGGAAACGCGGGGTGCGCTCGCGGCGCTGGAATGTCGCTTGCGGCGGTAGCTGCTGCGTTGGCTGCTCTTGCGGCTCGCTGTGCGTTACGGGAGCTTGAAATTCCTGCGTGGCGGTGGCGTCGATGGACTGCTGCGCTTGAATTTCGGGCGACTCCATCGTCAGCGTGGGAGCCACGGCGTCAGCCGGGGCTGGTGCCGGCGCATCCTTGAAGCGCGAGAGATTCTCGCCGGGAAGCACGACGGGAACGAAATTCCCAGCGGGAGCGCCGCCGGGAACTTCCGGCTCGGGCTCGTAGGGTCGATGCGACGCGTACTTGGAGTGCGGAAGATCGCGGCCGAAGCGCGGGCGATCGCCGCCGGGGCGACCACCACGACTGTCGCGACCGCCGCGGCCTCTGCCACCACCACCGCCGCTGCGTCCGAAGCCGCCGCGATTATCGCGCCCGCGATTTTGGAATCCTCCGCGCGGAGGACGTCCATCGTGCCGCGCGCCCGAATGTTGCGGCGGACGCGAGAAGGCCGGTGGCGCCGAGCTGCGAGGCTGCCCATCGTCCACGGAGATAGATTCACCGGGCAGCGCCTCGGTGATCGGCGCGGCCGGCTCGACATCCACCGGCTCGATCGTGGACGAGTGTCCCGCGGCGTCCGTAGTGAAAACCTGGCCGCCCTGATCTTCGATCTTGTGTTCTTTATCCTCGACCGTAGTGACGACGTGATCGAGATCTTCGATTTCCTCGAGAAAGTCGGTGACGTACAGAAAAGCGTCGCTATCGAGGCCGATATCCACAAAGGAAGATTGCATGCCGGGAAGCACGCGAGTAACTTTTCCTTTGTAGATGCTACCGACTAACGCAAACTCTTTTTCCCGTTCCACATAAATTTCACAAAGCTGGCCTTCTTCGAGTATGGCGACCCGGGTCTCGTGCGGGGTCGCAGAGATAACCATTTCCTTCGACATGAAAACTCCTCGTGGCGAATCGGGAGGCAATCGCACCGCACGAAGCGGCGAGCCACGCCCTGCCAGGCCCGCAAGCGGGCCAACCGGCTGGGAGGGAACTCTGTTGCGTGTTCAAGATTGTCTGCACCGAACGCTTACCCAAGCTAAAATTAGATTCCTAGTTCGTTGTCCCGGTCACAATGCCGGGCTTCCGAAATACCTCTGAAACTGAACGACGTAAAAACGCGGACCTCAATTGACGAACCTTCGCATGCGAACGTTCATCACCAGACCCAAAGCCAAAAACAGAAAGACGGTAGAGGATCCCCCGTAGCTCAAGAACGGCAGGGGAATTCCGGTAACCGGCACGTAGCCGATCACCATTGCCGAATTTATGAGTACGTGGAACCCGAGGATGGCGGCCACACCCATGACGACAAACATACCGGCGCGATCTTTCGCTTTTTGCGCGTTGTCAATCAGGCGCAGGAGCAATCCTAAATACAACAACAGAACGAGCAGCACTCCTACAAATCCCAGTTCTTCCGCCATCGCGGCCAGAATGAAATCCGAATAACGCACGGGCACAAAGCCCAATTGGTTCTGGCTGCCCTTGCCGAAGCCCTTGCCCCAGAATCCGCCGGAGCCGACAGCAATCTCGGATTGGAGAATCTGGTACCCAGCTCCGCGAGGGTTGTCTTCGGGATGGATAAATGTCTCAATGCGTTGCTGCTGGTACGGCTTCAAATGCGTCCGCATGTGCCAGCCCACCGGAACCATCAGCGCGATGAAGGCGAGGAGCACTGCCAGGTGCTTCCATTGAATGCCCGCCAGAAACGCGCCGACAATGGCCGCAGGGACAAGAACCATGGCCGTCCCCAAATCGGGCTGAACTAAAACGAGAAGGACGGGCAAGCCCGTGATTCCCGCGATCTTCACCAAATCCGCAGTTGTTAATCGATCGGTGCGGACTTCGCTGAAGAATCTTGCCAGCACTATGATTATAACCAGTTTCATTATTTCCGACACTTGTAAATTCACGCCACCGCCCAGACTGACCCAGCGGCGAGCGCCGAAACGGGAATGGCCGATGGCCAGGACCACCAGTAAAGCGACTATCCCGATTAGATACAGTAGCGGGGCCTGATCCAGGAGAGTGTGATAGTCGAGCCTGGAGATGATGAACATTGCTATGAAGCCCACGCCGATCCAGATGGCTTGGCGCCAGTGCATGCCGGCCATGGGGCTATCGTGAGTGGCGGACCAGATTTCGAGCATACCCATGAGGCAGATGGCCGAGACGATGGCCAGGAGGATCCAGTCGAAATCGTGAGTGCGCGGGCCTTCTTTCACTGTTGTGTTGCTCCAACGGCAGCGACGATGGGCTTGGCCTGCTCGGGGCCCATGCGATTTTCGGTGGTGGTTTGCTCGTTGTGGACGCCGTTCTTTTTGTCGTAATAGGCGCGGACGATGTCTCGGACGATTGGGGCGGAGGCTTCGCCGCCGTGTCCGCCGCCTTGAACTAGGACGGTAACTACGATTTCTGGGTCGCGGCGCGGGGCATAGCCTACGAACCAGGCGTTGTCTTTGAATTCTTTTTCCTTGCCCAGGCGGCTGCGGAGATCGTAGCCGATGATTTGCGCGGTGCCGGACTTTCCTGAGAATTCCACATTTTGAATGCGCGAACTGTAGCCGGTGCCGCCGGGCTCGTTCACCACGCCGTACATTCCGTCGGTGACTTTTTGCACGGTGTCATCCGAGACCGGGAAGTGCGTGATAATCGGATTCGGATAATTTTTCATCAGGTGCGGTTGAACGAAGGTCCCACCGTTGGCTACGCCGGCGATCATGCGGGCTAGTTGGACGGGCGTGGCGATTACTGCGCCCTGGCCGATGGCTACGGAAATGGTTTCGCCGGGATACCACTTGCGATGATAGACGCGTTGCACCCATTCCTCTGAAGGCATCAGGCCGGATTCTTCGCCCGGTAGATCGATGCCGGTTTTTTTGCCGAGGCCGAGGCCAGAGCCGTAGAAGGAAAGCTTGTCGATTCCGAGGCGCATGCCTACCGTGTAGAAAAAGATGTCGCAGGATTGGATGATAGCTTTGTGGAAGTCCACTGTGCCGTGAGAGCCCTTGCCGTAAATCCAGCATTTGAATTGGCGGCCGTAGAAAGTGGCGTAGCCGGGGCAGAACACCGTCATATTTTCTGGGATGGCTTTGGATTCCAGCATGGCCGTGGCGGTGACGATTTTGAATACCGAGCCGGGCGCGAGCTGGGCTTGAATCGCGCGATCCAGCAGCGGGGTTTTTGGATCGGTGTTTAACGCGGCCCATACTTTGGGATTGATGCGCACGGCGAAATCGTTCGGATCTATTGTGGGATGGCTAACCAGCGCGAGAACTTCGCCGGTGCGCGGATTGAGTGCAATGGCGGCGCCTTCTTTTCCGGCGAGATCGTTTTCGGCTACGGCTTGCAGATCGTAATCGATGGTGGTTTGGATGGGCTTGCCGGGCACGGCTTCCACGTCGTCCAGCGTGCGGACCATTTTGCCTACGCTATTCACGATCACGCGGCGCATGCCGTCCGTGCCTTCCAGCGTTTCGTTGTACTGGCGCTCGAGTCCAGCTTTGCCGACGATATCGCCCGGCCGATAGTGCCCGTCGCTGGCTGCCAGTTGCTGCGGCGAAACTTCACCGACGTAGCCCGCGGCGCTGGCGAAGAAGCCGTTGTGGGGATAGCGGCGCCGCTGGACCATCATTAATTCGAGGACTGGCAAATCAGCGCGATGCGATTCCACGAAGGCGATGTCGGCTTGCGTGGCTTCGGGTTTGATCACCACCGGCTGAAATTTCGGCTCGAATTTTGCGTTGTCCAGCTGCTCTTTCAGATCGTCCGGCGAGATGTCGAGGCCCTCAAGAACCTGGGGAAGGCTTTTCTCGAGGAGCTTGGGATCATCGCGCAGCAGAAGGATGCTGAATGACGGATAACTATCCACCAGCACGCGGCCTTCGCGATCCAGCATGGTGCCGCGAGGGGCGATGATGGGAATCGAGCGGACGCGATTTTTTTCCGCGAGGTCGGCGAAATGCCCGGATTGGATTACTTGCAGCTTCCAGAAGCCGAAGAGCAGAATTACGGTCATGCCCACTGCGAGATAGGAAAGCAGCACTAACCGCCCGTGGGGCAGTTTCTGATCGTTAGCAAGCCAAGGTGCCAAACAAACTCCTGCGCGGCGGGCGACTCCCGGCCCCGGAAATTTCCGGGCGTCCGAAGTGCTGGACGGCAAAAAATGAAGTAAAGGCGAAACTACCATCCGGGGTGGTGGCGTGCAAGCGGGGCTTGTTCATTCAGACAATGGGAGTACCAAGCGAGGCGGGCGTGTGCATGGCGACTCGCCGGAACGCTGCTTCGCTGGACCCATCGCTTCAGGCAGTCGGAGCGAGGAACCGGGCGATGATATACTCCGCGGCAATTATGAGTTGCCCCGCCTGCGGAAGCGAAGTCCCCGGCACAGCGCGCTTTTGCCCTTCGTGCGGCAACGCGGTGGATTTCGGCTCTACGCCGACGCTGGGACTAGAAGCCGCCCCGCCCGTGCATGGCGCGCCACTCGCCGCTCCACGCAAGCAAGTATCGTCTCACAGTGGGAGCAGCTCTTCTTTCTCCGGCTACGAAGCGCGATACGTTCCAGGAACTACGCTCGCCGAGAGGTACCGCATTGTTTCGCCGCTCGGCAAAGGCGGAATGGGCGAAGTCTATCGTGCGGAAGACCTAAGACTCGGGCAAGCGGTGGCGCTGAAATTTCTGCCGCGGTCGTTGGCACAGACGGAGGAGGCTCGCGAGCGCTTCACGCGCGAGGTTCGTCTGGCGCGGCAAGTTTCGCATCCGAACGTTTGCCGCGTGTTCGATATCGGCGAAATCAGCGAGGGCGGCGACGTCGGCAAAACCGTCACGCACACGTTCCTCACCATGGAATTTGTGGACGGCGAAGATCTCGCTTCGCTCATGCGCCGCATCGGCAGGTTGCCGCCGGACAAAGCCATCGAAATCGCGCGGCAATTGTGCGCAGGCCTGGCAGCCGCTCACGAACACGGCATCATTCATCGTGACCTGAAGCCCGCAAACATCATGCTGGACGGGCGCGGCCGCGTGCGCATCACGGATTTCGGCCTGGCCGGTCTGGCCGCTGACATCGAAGGCGCCGAAGCGCGCGCCGGCACTCCCGCCTATATGTCGCCCGAACAATTCGCGGGCGGCGAAGTGACGCCGAAAAGCGATCTTTATTCGCTCGGCCTTGTACTCTACGAAATATTCACCGGCAAGCGCCCCTTCGACGTGTCCTCCGGCGAAGAGATGGCTCGCCAGCGTGATAAGAGCGCGCCGACGCATCCCTCGCAGATCGTAAAAGACATTGACCCGCTCGTCGAACGCGTGATCCTGCGCTGCCTGGAAAAAAATCCGGCGAAGCGCCCCGCTTCGGCGCTACAAGTTGCGGCCGCACTTCCCGGGGGCGACCCGCTCGCCGCCGCGCTGGCCGCGGGCGAGACGCCCTCGCCCGAAATGGTCGCCGCCGCGGGAGACGAAGGTATGCTCGCCCCGCGCACGGCGTGGGGCTTTCTGGCCGGGATGCTGGCGGCGCTTTGCCTCGTTGTAGCTCTCGCGCCCAAGGCCACAGACCTGGGTTTGGCGCCTCTTCCAAAGAGCGCAGATGCCCTAACCGACAGTGCGCGGGAGCTTATCAGGCAATTCGGATACAGCGAGCAGCCGGCCGATAGCGACTCCGCGTTCTTCCGCGCCTACGATTTCCTCCGTTACCGCGCTGTGCATGATCCTTCTCCGCAGCGCGTCAGGGAACTCGCCAAGGCCGAACTGGGGCCCATGAACTTCTGGTATCGCCAGAGTCCGCGGCAAATGGTTCCGATGGACTCGAGCGGCGACGTTTCGCCAAATGATCCGGCAATCGATCGGCCGGGTATGGTCTCCGTAGAGCTCAACTCGTCGGGGAGACTGCTCAAGTTTCACGCTCTCCCACCGCGAGTGGAGGACTCGAAAGGTCCGTGGCCGGATCCGGATTGGGGAGCATTGTTTGCAGCAGCGAGCTTGGATATGAAGCGTTTCACACTTTCCGGGCCGAAACTACTTCCGCCGGTGGCTTTCGATGCGCGCGCCGAATGGGACGGCAGTTCAGTGCAGGATCCAGGGGTGCCGCTGCATGTGACGGCCGCGACCTACCATGGCAAGCCTGTCTATTTCGATGTGCTCGGGCCGTGGAATCGCCCTGAGGCCGCCGGACAGTACGCGCGTGTACTCACCAGTCTCATCGCCGGCGTGACCGTGGGCCTCCTGATCGTTTCCGTGCTGTTGGCGGGTGCCATCTTTGCGCGCAGAAACGTCCGCATGGGCCGCGGGGACCGCAAGGGGTCCTTCCGCGTTTCCGCGTTCGCGTTCTCGGCGGTCATGCTCATATGGATTCTGGAAGCGCATCACGTATCAGATCTCGGCGGCGAGTTTGAAATGTTCATCCGCTGCTTTAGTGCCGCCGTCGCGGCGGCAGTGTTCGTCTGGCTAAGCTACATGGCGCTCGAACCTTATGTCCGGCGGCGCTGGCCGGACGTGCTGATCTCCTGGACGCGACTGCTTTCCGGCAAGTTCTGGGATCCGCTGGTGGGCCGAGACGCCCTGGCGGGAGCACTGATGGGGACGGTAGCTGCGCTTTCCGGTTACGCGCTCGATGCCCTGCCGTACTGGTTCAATATCCCCGGTCTTACTCCCGTTAACTCTCTGCCCAATTCCCTGGGCGGGCCGAACCGCTTTTTGGCGCTTGGGCTTGGCCTTATCCTGCTGAATGTGTTCATCACGCTTGTAACGTTGTTCCTGCTTTTTCTTGCGCGCGTTTTCCTCCGCAAGCAGTGGTTGGCGGTCGGTCTCACCGCCTTAATTCTGACCATCTTAAATCTCGGGGGCACGGGTGAAAACTTCTGGGTAGCATTACCCTTCAGCATCCTTATAGTGGGGCTGTCGCTGATCGCGTTGATTCGTTTCGACCTCTTGGCACTTTTCGTCTTCAATGTGTACTGGACCCTGCTGTCCTTCTTCCCGGTCACCCTGGACTTCTCCCGCTGGTACATCGGCCGCTCCCTGGTTCTCCTGCTGACCCTGATTGGCGTCGCGGTTTACGGTTTCCGCGCGGCGCTCGGCGGCCGCTCCGCGCTTAACATCGCGGGGCTCGAGGACTGAGCTTCCGTTCGTGGGCGCGTCACATGTTGGGTTATTTTGCGGGCGCCAGGCCGGCAATCGACTTCGAACGGACGAATGGGCTTCGCGGAAACGCAGTCAGTGTCGTGCCTTGCTTTCGATGTGCGCGAGTCTGCCTCTTACCATTCTCTTGACCAACGCCGCGGGCAGGGGCTTGTCCGTGGGGAATTGGATGGTGCCTTTGGATATGACGAAGCCTTTGAGTTCTTTCTTAAACGCTTCGATCACCGCGGCTGTTGGAAAAAAGCTGCAGTGTTTTGAGAATGCGGCGTACCAAATTAAGATTTGCTGATGTTTGAACGCCGGGATGCCGTAGCTGATGACTTCGATGGAATCTGGCGGGGCGGCGGCGCGGATGGCGGCGCGGATTTTGTTCAGTGTGCTGCGGGCGGGTTCGGGGATCGTGTCGAGGTATTCCTCGACGGTTTTCGGAGCGTTTTTGCTTTTCGGCGCGCTACCGCGCTTGGCGGACTTCGCTTTTTTCATGCGGGCGATGCTATAGGAACTTCGGCGGAACCGCCATTGAAAGCGCGGGCTGCGCGGGCGAGGCTGTTGTAACATAGAGGTTCAGCCCAGTAGCACAGCCACTCCTGGCTGTGTAAGTTTGATTAGGGCTGGCCGTCTCAGCTGTGAGGACTCGGCGGGTAAGGCATGCGGCAGCGACTATGAGTGTTCGAAAGACAATTCGGCGGAAGGTTTTGGCGGCGCATCGGGCTGTCCGCGAGGCGCGCATGATCGCCAAGGGTCTGCTTTCTACGCGGCATCCTTTGCTGGCGCATATCATTCCGATCCGGCGCTGCAATTTGGCTTGTACTTACTGCAATGAGTTCGATGACTTCTCGAAGCCGGTGCCGACCGAGGAGATGTTCGCGCGGATTGACCGGCTGGGATCGTTTGGGACTTCGATTGTTACGATTAGCGGCGGAGAGCCGCTTTTGCATCCGGAATTGGATGCGATCATCGGACGAATTCGGAAGAACGGGATTCTGGCTGGCCTGATTACCAACGGTTATTTGCTGGTGCGGGAGCGCATCGAGCGGCTGAACCGGGCGGGGTTGGAATATTTGCAGATCAGCATTGATAACGTGATGCCAGATGATGTTTCGAAGAAGAGTTTGAAGGTGCTGGATCAAAAATTGGAATTGCTGGCGGAGCATGCGGAATTTCATGTGAACATTAATTCCGTGCTGGGCAGCGGCGTGAAGGATCCCGAGGATGCGCTGCGCGTGGCGCACCGGGCCGTGCAGTTGGGATTTACTTCGACTGTCGGGCTGATTCATGACGGCAATGGGCAATTGCAGCCGCTCGCCACTCGCGAGCGCGAAATTTTTGAAGAGATTATGTCGCTCGGGAAGCGGTCGTTTTCGCGCGTGAATCAATTTCAGCACAATATCGCTGCCGGGAAAGAGAATGATTGGCGTTGCCGCGCTGGCGCTCGCTACCTTTATATATGCGAGGACGGCCTGGTGCATTATTGCTCGCAGCAGCGCGGCTATCCCGGGATTCCTCTGGCCGAGTACAGTTCGGAGCGGCGGCGGCGCGAATTTTTGACCAAGAAGAGTTGTGCTCCTGGATGCACAGTATCGTGCGTGCATCAGGTGGCGGCTTTTGATAATTGGCGTGCGCCGCAAACGGTGGGGAGTGGGGATTCGGCGCGCCGTGATTCGCTGGTGCAGTTGACGTGAGGGGCGCGACGCGCCCGCGCCGTGTGTTGCCGTTTCTTCCGTAGGGTCCGCGCTTATGCCGGGCCGGGCAAGATAATAATTCAAGTCGCAAGTTGCGGCTCTCCACTCAGTCCATTACCCGGACGACTTTAGATGTTGCCGTTGCGTTTCTTCGTGCGCACCTCGCTCGCCAGCCTGGAATTTTCATTCAAGAGGATTTCGCGATAAAGTCAAATCATGAGCGGGACTGAATTGATTCTCGTGGTGATCATTTTGGCTGGGCTTGTGGGGGCCGCGGTGTGGTTTGGCGAGCGGCGGGCTGCTGCTGAGATGGCGGTTATGCGGCAGGAGATGCAGGCGAATGTGGCTTCGCAGACGCAGGGGGTTACTTCGCAAATTGGGCAGCTATCGCAATCGGTGATGCAGCAACTTGGGCAGGTGCGGTCGGAATTGCAGAAAGGCGTGGCGGATTCCGGGAAATTGGCTATGGACGCGCAGCGAGAGGTGGCTAATCGTTTGCAATCTTCCACCGATACTTTGCGGCAGCTCAGCCAGCAAGTGGGGGAAGTGCAGAAGATGGGCCAGGATCTTTCGCAGGCTACCTCGACGATGCAATCGATTTTGGGCGGGGCGAAATCGCGCGGGATTTTTGGCGAGGCTACGCTGGAAAAATTGCTCGAGGATGCCTTGCCGCGGGCTGCTTACGAAATGCAGTACCGCTTTAGCACCAACGAATGCGTGGATGCGGTGGTGCACATGGAAGACCGGATACTTTGCATCGATTCGAAATTTCCATTGGATGCTTACCGGCGGTTTTTGGAATCAGGGGAGGACCACCGGCGGGATTTCGCAATTGCGGTGCGCAAGCATGCGGACTCCATTTCCGAAAAATATATTTTGCCGGACGAGCATACTTTGGATTACGCGCTGATGTTTGTGCCTTCGGAGAGTGTTTATTACGAGATGTTGATGACCGAAGACGGCAAGGGCGGGCGCCTGGATGATTATTGCCGGAGCCGGCGCGTGCTGGCGGTTTCGCCGAATACTTGCTTTGCTTATCTTGGGGCAATTGCTTTGAGTCTGCGCGGAATGAAAGTGGAGGAAAATGCGCGGAAATTGATGGCTAATTTGGCCGGGTTGGAGAAACAGATGGATGTGTTTGTGGAGGTTTTTGAAAAATTGGGGACGCATTTGCATAATGCGGGGCAGAGTTATGATGCGGCGGAGATTAAATTGACGCGGGCGCGGGGAACTTTGGAGCAGATGTCCGATGGAAATTTGCCGGAGGGTTTGGGGGCCGGCGCGGAGAAATTGTTGGAGGCGAAGGATTCGGAATAGGTGCGTGAATATATCTCGGCATTTGAGGACTTGATTTTCAATAATTCCTCGCGATCCACTCGGTTTAACTTCCTTACTAATTTTACGTTTTGCGCCGCCCGAAATTGCGGTTGTTGTTTACATTTGTGGCTGTAACAGCCGGCAGGGACGCCGGCGGTACGTTTACTTTGGTTGCAGAGAGATTTTTGCGGCGCTTATCAGGAAGGCTACTTGTTCGGGCGTTGGGGTGCTTTGGAGATGATTTATTTCTTGGAGGATTCTTTTGGTGTCTGGTTTTTTTTCTTCGAGGCGGGTTAGCAACGGATCGAGGCGTTTGGTCCACGGGGCCGGGGCGATTTTCTGGGCTGCCAGGAGATATGCGTGGGCTGCTTCGGTGTCGACGGAGTTTGGATCTGCGGATGTCAGGCGCACGCTGAAAGAAAAATCGCCGGGGTGCATGGCGCGCACGCTAATTTGAGCGGAATTGTCCACGCCGCCTTTAGTGCGCACGTGTTCGGAATCGCCTCGAGCGAAGCGCAGCACCGCCGGCGTTAAATTTTCCACGACCATATCTTTTGGCTGATCGGTGCCGCGAACCCGCACAGTCAGCAGAGCTTTTGCTCCCGGCGCGAGATTTGCACCGCCGGCATCGAATTCGATCGCGAGCGCGGCGAGGATTGCCACGGCTTCAGATCCGTTCGCGGTGACGGAAAGCTGCGCGGTGCCGGGAGGCGCAGCGGGATCGAGAAGAAGTACGAGCGATATGGGCGAGGCGGCCAGCACCAAAACCTGTTGGTGGCCGAGTTGCACGGTGTTGCCGGCAGCGTCGCCGCGGAATCCCTCGCCGCGAATATCGAAGCGATCGTGAATCGACACTTGTGCCGGCGTCCAATCGATGATCGTTTTTTCCGATTTTGTAAATGGCAGGATCGCCGAAACGGCGGCGATTTCGTGGTGCCCGGCAACGCGTGCGATCAGCACCCCCGGAGTCGTGGGGGCATTGAAAAATGCGCGGCCGGTTGCATCGGTTTCGATCGGCGTGCCATCCGAGAGCGTAATGTTGGTCTTTGGAACCAGGCGGCCGAGTTTGTCGAGGACTGCGAGCGTCGCCGGTTGCGAGGCCACCAGCCTCGTCGGCAAAACGATTTGCGCGGGCTCAGGCGCTTGCGCGCGCGCGCACGGCGCGGCGAAAATCGCCGCCAGAAACACGGCGGCTGGTAGCAGCGCGCGGTTTAATTTAGGGATGCGGATCACTTGGCGGTTCGCTCGTACACTTTCGCTTCTAGAAATAGACGGAATAGTTCCGGGTCGAGTTCGTTTTCTCTCACGGACTCTTCGAGAATTTTTAGCGCGCGATCCACCGGCACGGCTGCTTTGTAGGGACGGTCGGCGGCATTCAGCGCGTCGAAGATATCGCAGATCGTCATCATTTTAGTAGGGAGCGGGATATCGGCTTCGTGCAGGCCGTCTGGGTAGCCTTTGCCATTTAATTTTTCATGATGGGCGCGGGCGATGCGGGGGATGCCGCGCAGCTCGCGCGTCCAGGGAATTTCTTCTAGGAATTTAAAAGTATAAGTTACGTGCGATTCGATTTGGCGGCGCTCGTCTTCATCGAGGCTGCCGCGGGGAATCGAGAGCATAATGACTTCATTCTCGCTCAGATAAGGATGCGCGGCACCTTTGGAATCGGTGAAAGTTTGCCGCGCGATTTTATTGATGCGATCGAGAACCGCGGAATGCAGAACGGTTGGTTCGTTAACCTCCAGAACGAATTTCAGATCGTCGTCAACTTCCTTTAGGCGATGAGCGAATTCTTTATCGAGGGCTGCTAGTTCGGAGGCAGTGGCTTCGCGGCCGCGCTCGAGAATTAGTTCGAGTTTCTTCAGCGCGGTGCCGGCTTCAATTCCTTTACTGATGAAATCGAAGCGGCTTTTTACCAGGTCGAGCTGCCAGGGATAAAGTTTTTTCGCTTTCACGAGCACGTCTTCGCGCACGCCTACCTTGCCGAAATCGTGAAGCAGCGCGGCGTAACGAATTTCTTTCATTTGCTCGCGAGCGAATCGCGTGGATTTGTATTTGCCGGTTTGCACGGCGTCCACGATTTCCGCGAGACCCAGCGTGAGCGACGAAACGCGGAACGAATGGCCGGAGGTGGCAGGGTCGCGTTGTTCGATCGCGGTTACCGAAGCGCCGACGAAGCCTTCGAAGAGCCGTTGGATTTCATCGTAGAGCTTGCTGTTTTCGTAAGCCACGGCGGCTTGCGATGCCAGCGAGAGGCCGAGATTCACTGAATTTGCCGAGAATGGAATCACTTCTCGCTTTACGTCGGCGGCAGTTTTCAGGCGCGCGGAGGCGTTGCGCTTGCAATTGATGAGCTGCAGGACGCCCAGAATTTGATCGCGCGCGTTGCGCATCGGCAGCGTCAGGACCGAGCGCGTGCGATAGCCCGAGTTGCGATCGAAGGAATTGTTGAAGCGATAGGGGCGCTCCGGCGGAATTTTGTAGGCGTCAGGGAGATTGATAGCGGCGCCGCGCAGCGCCACGTGTCCGGCCATGGAAGTTTCGGCCAGCGGGATGGTGGATTCCTTGAAAAGAAATCGAATGCTGTCGTTTTGCGTGAGTTTGAAGCGCAGATGCTTTTCGCCGGATTCGGATTCTTCCATCAAGTAGAGCGAGCCCGCGTCGGCATTGGTGATTTCGCGGGCTTTGCTGAGGATAAGCGAGAGCAGGGAATCCACATCGCGTTCCGAGGAAAGCGCCACGCCGATTTGCAGGAGTTCTTTCAGTTCTTTTTCGGTGCGTTTTTGAATTTCGCGAGCGCGCAGAGACTTGCTGGCTGATTTTTTGCGGGATTTGATTGGTTTCTTTTTGGCCATTGCGAATATTTGCGCGCGGGACGGCTCAGTATAACGGATTGTGCCGGGACAGGAGCAAGTTGCGCGATGGGATATCGGCGGATTTGGCTGGCTTGTGTGAGAGTTGGGGGCTTGTTAGGCTTTCGTGGATTTCTATCTGAACTCTGCGCGCTATAAAAATGTTTGAGAAATTCGCCCGGATGTTTCGCGGATGGAAGCGGCATGGCGGGTCGTTTGCTATCAGTGTGATCGTTACGCTTTTCGCGCTGGCGGTGTACTACTTTGTTTTTATTGGCGAGGCGCGCACGCCGATCGCCGATTTTATTATGCGCCTGGAGCTGGATTCGCTGGATACGCGATTCCGCTTGCGAGGCCGGGTGCATCCAGATTCGCGGATTGTGATTGTGGATATTGACCAGCGCTCGCAAGAGGCGCTGGGGCAGTGGCCGTTCCCGCGAATTTATTTTGCGCAAATGCTGGACGCGCTGCACGACGATGGCGCCAACGTCGTGGCTTTCGACATTACTTTCAGCAAGCCGGATGCTACTTCGCTGCCGTTGCGCACGCTGCTCGAAGGCTTGTCGAAGGGGCAGACGGCCAGCGCCGACGTGCAGCAAAAGATTGCGGAGCTTGAGAAGCGCTACGACTACGACCAGCAGCTTGCGGATGCGATCAAGCGATTCGGCAAAGTGGTGCTGGGAAACTATTTTCTTTATACCTCGGCTGATCTGCAGGGCGTCTCGCAGGAATCGCTGGATCACTATGCGAATCTGATTTCGTTTTTTCCATTTCCGCAAGTGCGTGCGCTGCCTTCGGCGGGCGGAGCTGCCGGTTACGTGCGACTGATTCAGAATTTCGATGATTTGAATTTGCTGCCGCGAGGCGCGGAGGCGAATACCGAAACTTTTACCGGGGCGCTTTCCGGCGATAAGGCTGGCTGCGGATTTTTCAATATCGTTGCCGACCCGGATGGCGTGGTGCGTCGCTCGCTCCTGGCTTTGCCTTACGGCCGCGATCCGAATCGCGCGAATTGGGATTTGTATGCGTCACTCGAAGTGCAA
>Ga0209038_10000304_pt1 | contig 15739 bp, 14 predicted proteins | sample BogFormECP03_OM3_FD_188237 | JGI IMG/M metagenome (GOLD analysis project Ga0209038, IMG submission 188237) | Bog forest soil microbial communities from Calvert Island, British Columbia, Canada - ECP03_OM3 (SPAdes) (version 2) | ecosystem: Environmental > Aquatic > Freshwater > Wetlands > Bog ...
CCACGAGCTCAAACCGCGGATGGCGCCACAGGAGCTGAGCGGCCAGCGCTCCCGCAAAGCCGGTGGCCCCGGCGACGATCACGCGCGGGGCGCCCTCGGCGAAGGCCTGCTCAGCCACGCAGCTCACCTCCCAGTTCCGCCAGCGTTGCGACTATCCGCTCGCGCACGGGCGCGACGTCCTCGTCGGTGAGCGTGCGCTCGGGCGAGCGGAAGGCGAGCGCGAGCGCGAGCGAGCGCCGCCCCTCGCCGACCTGCTCGCCGGAGTAGACGTCGAACACGCTCACGTCGTCGAGCACGTCCCCCGCCGCCCGGCGCACGCGATCAAGGACCTCCTCGGCGGGGACCGCCGCGGGCAGCGTTACCGCGAGGTCCTGATGCAGCGAGGGAACCGAGGCGAACGGCCGGAAGGAGATGACCGGCGGCGAAGCCGCCGCGAGCTTGCCGAGGTCGATCGCGAACACCGCGGTGCGCTCGAGGTCCCAGGCGCCGGCGACGAGCGGGTGCAGCTCGCCGAGGAACCCCAGCCGCTCCGAGCCCGCGAGCACCGCCGCGCTGCGTCCGGGGTGAAGGAACGGCAAGGCCTCAGCCTGCACCGACCACACCACGTGCAGCTTGTCCAGCAGCGCGCCGAGCAGCGCCTTGGCCGCGAAGAAGTCGGCCTGGACGCTCGCCCCCCGCCAGGACCGTGGTGACAGCGCGCCGGTCAACAGCACGCCCAACCCGTGGTGCTCGTCCGCGAGCGGCCCATCCTTCCCCGCGCGATAAACGGTGCCCGACTCGAAGATCTGGACGTCGGGGCCGTTGCGCCCGAGATTGTGACGCGCGATGTCAAGCAGCGAGCCGAGCAGCGTGGGACGCATAATCGACAGGGCCTCCGAGAGGGGATTCTCAAGTCGCACCACCTCGCGCAGCGGATGTCCGGCGGGAAGGCGCAGCCGGTCGAGCAGCGCCGGATCGGTGAAGCTCCAGCCGACGACCTCGTGAAGCCCCCGCCCGACCATCGCGTCCTCGGCCGCCCGGCGGACCCGCTGTGCGTGGGTGAGGATGCCGGCGGCGCCGCGACGGGCCGGGAGCGTCGCCGGGAGGCGGTCGAGGCCGTCGATCCGCGCCACCTCCTCGATCAGGTCCACCTCGCGGGTGACATCGTCGCGCCGCAGGGCCGGCACTGTGACCGTGAGGCCGCCCGGCGCGGGCTGTGGGTCGAAATCGAGCGCCTCGAGGATCTCCGCCTGGCGCTCGCGCGCCACCGGCACCCCCAGGATCGCGCGGACGCGAGCCTCCCGCAGCTCGAGCACCCGCGGCTCATCGGGCTGCCAAGCGACATCGATCGTCCCGGGCAGCACCCTTGAGCCGCACAACTCGAGCATCAGCGTCGTGGCCACCGCCTGGGCCTGGTCGCACTGCTCGGGCTGAAGGCCCTTCTCAAAGCGCGAGGAGGCCTCGCTGCGCAGCCCGAGCAACCAGGAGGAGCGGTGGATGTTGGGGCCGCTCCAGGTGGCGACCTCCAGCAGCACGCGGGTGGTGTCCGGCTGCACCTCAGAGCGCGCGCCGCCCATCAGCCCCGCGATCGAGGTCGGGCCCTCGCCGTCCTCAATCACGACCATCTCCGAATCGAGCGTCCGGGTGTGGCCGTCGAGCGTCTGCACCTGCTCGCCCTGCGCAGCCCGGCGCACCGTCAGCCGGGCGCCGGCGACGCGGTCGAGGTCGAACGCGTGCAGCGGCTGGCCCGTGAGCAGCATCGTGTAGTTGGTGATGTCGACCACGTTGTTGATCGGCCGCTGCCCGGCGGCCATCAGCCTTGCCTTCAGCCAGGGCGGCGACGGCGCCACCGTGACCCCCTCGAACACGCGCGCGGTGAAGCGCCGGCAGAGGTCCGGGCACTCGACCGTCACCTCGGCGTCGCCGAGCTCGCCGGCCGAACCGGGATCCTCTGCCCAGGGCGGCGATGACAGCGCTGTTAGCGTCGCCGCGTGCAGCTCGCGCGCGACTCCGAACACGCCCAGGCAGTCCGGCCGGTTGGGGGTGATCTCGAGCTCGAGCACCTCGGTTGCGATCGGCAGCGCGTCCTCCAGGGGAGTGCCGGGCGCCCACTCGGCGTCGAGCATCACATCGCCGAGCGAGAGGATCCCCTCCCCCCCGGTCCCGATCTCGAGCTCTGACTCGGACAGGATCATCCCTTCGGAGAGCACCCCCCTGAGCTTGGCCTGCTTGAGCTTCGTCCCGTCCGGCATCACGGCGCCGGGCCTGGCGACGGCCACCGTCTGGCCCGCGGCGACGTTCGGGGCGCCGCACACGATCGTCACCGGCCGGTCCCCGGCGGCCTCCCCCAGATCGACCCGGCACAGCTTCAGGCGGTCGGCATCCGGATGCGCAGAGACCTCGAGCACCCGCCCGATGACGAAATGGTCGACGGCCCCAACGCCGTGGTGGTGGATCGCCTCGACCTTCGTCCCGGTCATCGTCAGCCGCTCCTCGATGCCATGCACATCCAGGTCGGGGTTGCAGTATTCGCGCAGCCACTCAAGCGGGACCCTCATCTAGAACTGCTCCAGGAAGCGCAGATCGTTCTCGAAGTTCAGCCGCAGGTCCGGGATGCCGTGCTTGAGCATCGCGATCCGCTCGACGCCCATTCCCCAGGCGAACCCCTGCACCTTCTCTGGGTCATATCCGGGCGCGTTGCGCTCTGTCGTGGGCACGTGGGCGTAGACGTTCGGATCCACCTCGCCCGCCCCCAGCACCTCGAGCCAGCCCTCGCCCTTGCACAGATAGCAGCGGGCGCCGTCCTTCAGGAAGCCCTTCCCCGAGCAGTGAAAGCAGGAGACATCGACCTCGACGCTCGGCTCGGTGAAGGGGAAGAAGTGGGGGCGCAGCCTGACATCGCGCTCGCCGCCGAAGACCGCCTGGGCGAACACCAAAAGCGTTCCCTTCAGATCGGCCAGGGTGATGTCCTCGTCGACTGCCAGCCCCTCGATCTGGTGGAACTGCGGGGTGTGGGTGGCGTCAGAGTCAGGTCGATAGACGCGGCCGGGCACAACCACATAGAGCGGTGGAGGATGAGCCTCCATCGCGCGCACCTGCATGGGCGAGGTGTGAGTCCGCAGCACGAGCTCCTCCTCGGCCTCACGCGAACCCTCCGCTGCGGCGATGTAGAAGGTGTCGGTGCGGGCCCGTGCCGGGTGCGTCGGGCTGTGGTTGAGCGCGTCGAAGTTGTAGTGGACGGTCTCCACCTCCGGCCCCTCGATGACAGTGAAGCCGAGGCCGAGGAAGATGTCTTCGAGCTCCCGCCTGGTGGACGTGAGCACGTGCAGGCCCCCGATCGGCTGCGGCGGCGCGCCGGGCAGCGTGACATCGACCGCGTCGGCGGCGACGCTGCTCTCGAGCTCCTGCGATCCGAGCTCGGCGGCGCGCGCGTCGATCATCGCCTGAAGCGCCTGGCGGGCCTCGTTGGCGGCCTTGCCGACCTCACCCCGCCTGGCGGGCTCGAGCTCTGCGACTCCCCGCAGCATCTGCGGAAGCTCTGCCTTACGGCCGAGGTAGCGCACGCGCAGCTCCTCGAGCGCCTCGGAGGTGGGCGCCGTCGCGATCGCCGCATCGGCCTCGGCGCGCAGCTCTTCAATCCGCTCGATCATGACGCCCGGACCCTAGATGACGACGGGGCGTCTGAGGCCTCACGGGTGATCTCATACAGCGCCACGGTCGCCGCCATCGCGGCGTTCAGCGAGTCCGAGGCGATCGGGATCTGAACCGCCCGCTCGCAGGCCGCCACCAGCCCCGCCGGGAGGCCCTCGCGCTCGGCCCCCACGAGCAGCGTCAGCGGCCCGATGGCCCCGCCGCGCTGGTTGAGGCCGGACAACGTCTCGCCGGCGCCCGGCACGAGCGCGATGCGCTGTCCGGGCAGCTCATCCGGCCCGGAGGCGCGGGCGAGTGAGACCGTGAAGATCGCGCCCATGCTGGCGCGCACCGCCTTGGGCGAGTGTGGATCGGCGCAGCCCGGCCCGAGCGCCACGCAACCGGCGCCGAACGCCTGCGCGCTGCGCAGCACGGTGCCGACGTTGCCGGGGTCCCCAACCCCGTGCAGGTACACGCACAGCGGTCCCACCGGCGGACCCCAGCGCTGCTCATACACGGCGATCACGCGCGTGCCCGAGCCGAGCGTCGAGGCCGCGGCCAGCGCCGCGGGCTCGACCTCGTGAAAGCCCTCATCGCCGAGCCCCGAGCCTGCGAGCCGGTAGCCCTCGAGCGCTGGGCGCCCGGCGTGCACGGCCGCCGCGATCAGGTCCTCGCCCTCGGCCAGAAACGTGCCCGAGCGCTCGCGCTCTGACTTCTTGGCGAGCCGGCGCACGGCCTTCAGGCGGGAATTGTGGGGGGAGGCGATGTGGGTCATGGGAATCCGTGGATGCTGCTCACTGCTCGAGACACAAAAAAGGCGCCGTCCTTTTCAGGAGCGACGCCCGGGAGGCTGTTCAGTCGATCGCCGGTACTCAGGCAGTCGACGCCTCGCGGGCGACCTCGGCAAAACGTCGAAACGTGTCGGCGTCACGGACGGCGATATCGGCGAGGACCTTCCTGTCCAGCTCGACGCCGGCCAGCGACAGGCCGTGCATGAACTGCGAATAGCTCATCCCGTTGATCCGCGCGGCGGCGTTGATGCGGGTGATCCACAGCCGCCTGAAGTCGCGCTTGCGGTTGCGCCTGTCGCGGTAGGCGTAGGCGTCCGCCTTCATCAGCGCCTCCTTGGCGCGCTTGTAGTTCGAATGCGCCTCGCCGCGGAATCCCTTCGTCAGCTCGAGCGTCGCGCGACGCTTCTTGCGTGCGTGGACCGAGCGCTTGACCCTGGTCATTTGCCCACTCCCAGCATGCGCTTGATCCGCGGCACATCGTGGTCGTTGATGATCGCCGGCCTGCCCAGCGCACGCTTCTTTTTCGGCGACTTCTTCTCGAGGATGTGGCTCGTGAAGGGGTGCCGGCCGCGCACCTTGCCGCCGGCAGTGACTTTGAAGCGCTTTTTGGCGCCGGAGTGGGTCTTCATCTTGGGCATGATCGCGAACCGCCGATTATGGCACGGCCGGGTCCGCGGGACCGGCCCCATCGTCAGCGGGTGCGGGCTCTGCGAGCGCTGCCTCCGCCTCCTCGACGGAGGATTCCACCGCCACGGGCGGCACGTCGACGCCGAACGCGCCCGTATCGCCGGCGTCCTCAGCGTCGCCGTCTTGAGCGTCGGCGGCTGGGGCGTGGGCCAGCGGAGAGTCGATCGCCGCGGAGGCGACATCGCCCATGTGCGCGCCGTTGTGAACCTCGCCGTTTGAGATCTCGGCCACGTCGACCCGGCCCGCGAGCACGGCTTTCGAGGGGGCCATCATCATCGTCATGTTGCGCCCTTCCTGCATCGGGCGCTGCTCGACCACGCCGAGCTCGGAGAGCTCCTCGGCAAGGCGGTCGAGAATCGCTGTGCCGCGCTCAGGGTGCGTCACCTCGCGCCCGCGGAACATGATCGTCACCTTCACCTTGTCCTTGTGGCGCAGGAACCGCTCGACGTGGTGCTTCTTGGTGTCGTAGTCGTGTTGGGCGATCTTCGGGCGGAACTTGATCTCGCGGATCGTGATCTGCTGTTGATGCTTGCGCGCCTGCTTGAGCTTCTGGGCCTGCTCGTACTTGTACTTCGAGTAGTCCAGCACGCGGCACACCGGCGGGCGCGCCTCGGGGGCGACCTCCACCAGGTCGAGATCGCGCTCCTGCGCGAAGGCGAGCGCGTCGGGCGTCTTCAGCACCCCGATCTGGTTGCCCTCGTCGTCGATCAGGCGGACCTCCGGTACCCGGATGCGCTCGTTGATCCTCGTCGTGTCCCGCTCGGGCGGGCGCCGGTCGAACCTGCGGGGAACCGGCACTAGTGGTGCTCTTGGCGGTGCGTCAAGCGGATGTTATCCGTCGCGCTCTGAGGATTTTCGTGGCTTCAACGACGCTCAGTATAGCTCCCGCAGCAGGCGCTCGCCGAACTCTTTCACCGAAAAATCACCCGCGTCGCCGGTGCGGTGCTCGCGCACCGACACGGTTCCCTCCCCCTCCTCGCGATCGCCGACCACGAGCATGTAGGGGATCTTGCGCAGCTCGGCCTCACGGATCTTGCGCCCCACGGACTCGCTGCGATCGTCCAGCTCGATGCGTGCGCCGCCCGCGCTCAGCTCCTCGCGCACCGTCTGTGCGTAGGCGTTGAAGCGGTCGGACACCGGCAGCACGATCGCCTGCACGGGCGCCAGCCACAGCGGCAGCTCACCGGCGTAGTGCTCGAGCATGATCCCGATGAATCGCTCGTATGATCCGAACAGCGCGCGGTGGATCATCACCGGGCGGTGCTCGTGGTTGTCGGCGCCGGTATAGGTCAGCTCGAAGCGCTCGGGCATCGAGTAGTCGAGCTGCACCGTGCCGAGCTGCCAGGAGCGCCCGAGCGAATCGGTCAGGTGCATGTCGATCTTGGGCCCGTAGAAGGCCCCGTCACCCGGGTTCAGCTCATACGACAACCCCAGCTCCTCCAGCGCGCTCACGAGCTTCCCCTCGGCCTGATCCCACATCTCATCGGTCCCGATCCGCTGCTCCGGACGCGTAGAGAGCTCCAGGTGCACGTCGAAGTCCTCGAACAGCGCATACGTCGCGAACGCCATCTCCAGGCAACCCTTGACCTCCTCGAGCACCTGCTCCTCGGTGCAGAAGATATGGGCGTCGTCCTGGGCGAAGTGCCTCACCCGGAGAAGCCCGTGCAGTACGCCGGAGGCCTCGTTTCGATGCAGCAGGCCGGGCTCTGAATAGCGCACCGGCAGGTCGCGGTAGGAGTGGCGCTGCAGCGAGAACAGCTGGGCATGCCCGGGGCAGTTCATCGGCTTAACGCCCATCTCGCGCCCCTCGACGTCGATCACGAACATGTGCTCGCGGTACTTCTCCCAGTGCCCCGAGGTCTTCCACAGCTCGGCATCGAAGATCTGCGGCGTCTTGACCTCGCTGTAGCCGCGTTCGAGCCCCATTCGCCGTGAGACCGACACCAGCGTGTTCCAGATCGTCGTGCCCGCCGGCAGCCAGAACGCCGAGCCGGGCGAGACGTCCGAGAACGTGAACAGCCCGAGCTCACGGCCGAGCTTGCGGTGGTCGCGAGCCTTCGCCTGCTCGATCCGCTCGAGATACTCCTCGAGGGCGGCCTTCGAGAAGAACGCCGTTCCGTAGATGCGCGTGAGCATCTTCCTGGTGGAGTCCCCGCGCCAGTAAGCGCCCGCGACCGACTGCAGCCTGAAGGCGCTCACCGTCTTCGTACTCGGAGCGTGGGGGCCGCGGCACAGATCGGTGAACCCATTGTTCGTGTACAGCGACACGGTGCGCAGCGGCTGCGCCGGGTCGGCGCCCGTGACGAGGTCGTCGATCAGCTCGACCTTGTAGTCCTGACGCTCTGCCACGAAGCGGTCGCGGGCCTCGGCGACGGTGACGTCCTGGCGCTCGAACGGCTCCGCCGCCTTGATGTGCGCGCGCATCCGCTCTTCGATCTTGGGGAAGTCGGCCTCCGAGACAGTCGTCCCCTCGGGAAACTCGAAGTCGTAGTAGAAGCCGTCCTCGATCGGCGGGCCGATCGAGATCTTGACGCCCTCATACAGCTCCATCACGGCCGCGGCGAGCACGTGCGCGGCGTCGTGGCGGATCAGCTCGAGCGCCTTCTCCCCGCTCTTGTCCGTGATGATCGACACCCGTGCGCCGTCGGGCAGCGCCCGCGCGAGGTCGAGCACGTGCGGCCGCTCGACGCCCGCTGAGTCGCTCACCTCGATCGCGAGCGCCGCGCGCGCCAGCCCAGACCCGATCGCTGCCGCGGCATCCGTGCCCGTGGCCCCGTCCTCGAGCTCGAGGGCTTTTCCGTCGGGCAATGTGACCGTGACCGGCATCTCAGCGGTGGAGGCTACCCTCCCCGCGCGGGGGGTCTCAGACACGTGCCACTTCGCTCAGGCGAGCTGCCAGAGGGCGTCGTTGCCGAGCGCGGTGCGGCGCACGTCACCGCCGCCTGAAAGCTCGATCAGCGCGCTCTCGGCGGCGACCCGGTCGGGCTCCTGATTGTTCTGCGCCATGATCGCTGCGACCTCCTGCGTGACGAGGCCGGTGGGAAACGCCCTGAGGGCCTCGAGCGGGTCCTCCGCCGGGGCCTGACGCTCGAGCGTGGGGTCGAGGTTGGCGATCAGCACGTCGTAGGCCTCGACCTTCTGAAAGCCGCCCGCCTCAAGGCGCTGACCGTCCGAGCTATGGAAGACGAGCGACGGGGCCGAGTAACGGACCGGCCCATCGGTCTGACGCGCCTTGCCCTGGAACTCGGTGGCTCCGCCCCCCGCCTGGCGCGTCTCCAGCTTGTCGGCCTCGAACGCCGCGACCGTGGCCTCTTCGTCGATCGCGGCCACGACCGCCGCGACGTCCAGACCGCTGACGTGCTCGAGCGCCAGCGCGATGTCCTCGTCCTGATCCAGTACGAGCGTCGTCGTGAACCAGCCGAACTGCAGCGCGCGGAACGCCTCCTCCTCACGCGTCGGGTCGAGCAGACGCGTGGCGACGACCGCCCGGCACGCACGGCCGGTGCCCGCGACCCGGGCGCGGGGCTCGCCCAGGAACGGCATCCCGTAGCGACGGAAGCTCAACTGCCCCACGGCCATGCGCGTCGGCGTGTAGCCGTTCTGAACGTAGCGCTCGGGGTCCTCGGCGAGGCCGATCGTCACGAGCCGCCAGTCAAGCTGCGCGCCGTAGCGCCAGCGCAGGACCGCGAGCGCGGGGCTCGCCGAGTAGGCCCAGGGACAGGCGGGATCGCTGAAGTGGGTCACGGAGATCGTCGTCATGACCTCAATCTAGCCGGGCGCCGGCCTGCTTCACGCCACCTCCCGCGCGGAGGTTCGCCTGTAGGCAAGGCTGCCGGCTCGTGTCAACGCCCAGAGCTGCCGATATCTGAGGCGTCATGGTCCCGGCCAAGCTGCTAGTCCCGATCGGGGCCGCCTGTCTGCTGCTCGCCGGCTGCGGAGGCTCGAGCGGCTCGACCGCGGCCCCCTCTAAAGCATCGTCGGTCTCGTCGTCCCCCACCTACGTGGCCGCCGCCGACGCCATCTGCAGCCGGCAGCTCGCGCTACTCAACCAGCTCCCGCGTCCCACCACGCCGGAAGGAGCCTTGACCTACCTGCCGCAGGCGCTGCCGATCATGCACCGCGAGGTGACCGCACTTGAGACCTTGAAGGCGCCCGCCTCAGAGCAAGCACAGTTCACGGCCGGGCTGGCAACCGCACGGAAGCTCTCAACGCTGTTGGGTGACCTGCTGCACAAGCTGCATTCGGGGATCGTCGAACTGAGCGCGCTCACTGGGCTGCAGACGCAGAGCGAAGCCCTGAGGGCGGACCTAGATGCCCACTTCCGCAGCGCCGGGCTCACGCAGTGCGGAGAGTAGTTCGGCCGAGGCCCCGGCCCGAGGCCATGGCGCGGCGGCGAGGCGATTTGATGCTCGGGCTCGCAACTGTCGCTGGTCAAATGCTCCTGAGGCTCAAGCTTGGCCGGCGAGAGACGAAGACACTCCTATGCGACAGCTAGCGCTGCTGGGACTCGTGGTCTCGCTACTGCTTGGAGCGATCGCTGTATCGGCGACGGACGGCACCATGCACGCACGCCGCAATGAACAAGATCGCTCACTACAGGAGGCGGTGAACAGCGAGACGGCCCTGATCTCCGGCGGGGAGCGCCAGACCACGACGGCGCTTTCGCTGCTGCTCGTGAATCCCGCCGTGCGCAGCCTGCTGGACGGCCAGCGGAGCTCGGGTCAGCCGAGCCGCACCGATCTGGCGAACGCCGCCGCGGCCCTCGCGGCGATCCAGCGCACGGCGTTCGTTCCTGTCTCGGCCGCGTGCCTGGACAGCGCAGCCGGCCAACAGCTGGTCTGTGCCCCCTCGGCACATCAGGCGCGCTTCCCGCTGGCGCTCGGGCGCCAGTTCGCGGCGCTCGCGCGCCGCTCGACTGTCGGGGCCACGAGCGGTGCATTCCTCTCCCCGGCCAGCAAGCGGCTGTCGGTCGCATTCCTCGCGCCGTTCCGCTCGGGCGGTCAGATGCTCGGTCTGGTGCATCTGGACATCGGCCTCGCAGTCACCGAAAGCGGCGGGCTGATCGTGAACGACACGCCGGGCGTTCAGGTCCAGCTGGCCACATATGAAAATGACAATGGCCGGCTGCTGCTCAACGGGCCGACCAGCCGGATCACGGCGAAGGGGCTCAGCTCGGCGGCGACGCCGTCGGTGGGCACGTTCAGAATCGGCGCACAGCCGCGGTCGACCGTCGTGCTCGGCCACCGCGCGATGGTCGCCGCATTGGCGATGACGATCGGCGGCGCGCACCAGCACGTGGCGGTGGCCGCACGCGCGACTGCGTCCGATCCGGATTTCATCAACGCATGGAGCGCCGCGATGCTCGCGGTGCTCGCGCTCGCCTTCCTGATCCTGATCGGCTCGATCGTCGGGCTCGTCGTGTCCAACCGCAGGGTCACGCGGGAGCTCTCCACCGACCCCCTCACGGGCGTGCGCAACCGCCGTGCCCTGATGGAGGACCTGCCGCGCGTGTGCCACCGCGCGAGCGAGGAGGAGCCCGCATTCCTTTGGTTCTTCGACCTCAACGGGTTCAAGCGCTACAACGACTCCTTCGGGCATGTCGCGGGAGACGCGCTGCTCACGCGGCTCGGTGGCCGCCTGCGCGACGCGGTCAAGGCCCACGGCACCGTCTACAGGCTGGGCGGCGACGAGTTCTGCGTGCTGATCGCCGGCGCCGTCAGAGATCCACACGCCCTCTTTCAGGAGGCGCGGGACGCGCTGGCCGAACAGGGCGGCGCCTTCACCGTCACGGCTTCGGCGGGCGCCGTGGAGATCCCGCGCGAAACCAGCGAGCCGACCCAGGCCCTGCGACTCGCCGACCAGCACATGTACCGCGAGAAGATCTCGAACCAGAGCGGGGCGGCGGAGCTGATCACGTCAGTCCTGCACGCGGCTCTCGCGCAGCGCCACCCTGACCTCGGCGAGCACTCAGAGGACGTCGCCGGAGACGTCGAGCTGCTCGCGCGTACGATCGGGCTGGACGAGGATTCGATCGACCTGATCGTCAAAGCCGGCGACCTGCACGACGTGGGCAAGCTCGGCATTCCGGATGAGATCATCACCAAGCCGGGCCCTCTGTCAGAACAGGAGTGGGAGTTCATGAAGCAGCACACGGTGATGGGCGAGCAGATCATCGCCGCCGCGGGCCCATCGCTCGAGCGGATCGGCCCACTGGTGCGCGCCAGCCACGAGCGCTGGGATGGCATGGGCTACCCCGATCGCCTTGTCGGCGAGGAGATTCCCCTGGGCGCGCGCATCATCACGATCTGCGACTCGTTCCGCGCGATGCTCGACGATCGCGTGTACAAGCACGCGATGACGCTGAACGACGCGCTGACAGAGCTGCGTCGCTGCGCCGGCACCCAGTTCGACCCCGAGCTGGTCGAGGTGTTCTGCCGCCTGGTGGTCGAGCGCACCGAGCCCGACCGGCTCCGCAGCGCAGCCGGTTAGCTACCTCCGCGGGCTCAGGCGGCGGCGCTCGCCGGATGCGAGCCGCCCAGGCGCGTGCTCGCAAGATGTGCGCTCGCGAGATGTGGATTGCGCGCCAGCGACGCAGACAGGAACGCCCGCACGACGACCGCGTCGAACTGCGTGCCGGCGCAGCGTGAGAGCTCGAGGCATGCATCGCGGTGGCTGCGCGCGAGGCGATATGGGCGATCGCTGGTCATCGCGACGTAGGCATCGGTCACCGCCAGGATCCGCGCCTCGAGCGGGATCTGCTCGCCGTGCAGCCCCCGCGGATAGCCGCTGCCGTCGGGGCGCTCGCGGTGGCACAGGATCCACTCCCTGAGGTCATCGAAGCTGGCGTCGCTCAGCAGCGCCGCGCCGAGCTCGGGCTGGCGCCAGACCTCGGCCCACTCCTCCTGGGTGAGCGGCCCCTGCTTGTTGAGGATCTCCGGGCGGATCTCCTCGCGCGCGAGGCCGCACACGAGCGCCGCGAAGCGAACCCTCGCGACGTCGGTCACCGCGAGGCCCAGCTCGCGGGCCGTGAGTTCGGCCAGGTGCCCGGCGAAGCACCGGGCGCTGGGGGCGTAGTCGATTCTTTCGAGCTCGGCCTGCTCGGTTCCGCAACGGTCGCACACGAGCACCAGCCGGAGCTGGCCCGCCTCTCGCAGATAGCGCGCCTCACCGCTGTGCAGCGCGGAGTGATCGCAGAGCATGCTTCATTCATCGGCCGAGCGAGGGCCGAGCCTGCCGGGCAGCGGCCGATTCTGGACCTATGCCCATGCTCGAGCGGGCCGCCGCCTACTGGTAGCCGAGCAGCGTGAGGTTCCTGACCGCCGTGCTGAGGCCGGCTTCCGCGGCATAGATCTGGGACTGTGCGACGGTGTAGCCGGCCGTGTTCCCTTCGTTGACCGCGTCACCGAGCGCCGCGTAGGCGGCCCGTGCAGAGCCGACCGATGCCGTGATCGCCGCGTGCGCCTGTGCCGCCGCCGCCGGCGGCTTGATCGCGGCGATCGATTCGCCCGCACCGGCAAGACCTTCGGAGACCCGCGTGGCGAGGCTCGACGCGCTGGCACGGAAGACTCCCGGGCGGATTTCCGGGCGCAGCGCGAGCAGCAGGCTGTTGACCTTCGCGAGGGCAGCGCTGATCTGACGGCCGTAGGTCGCCTGGGGAGTGAGCGGCTGAAAGGCACGCACTTCGACCCTCGGCTTGCCGGTCGATATGGTCAGCGTTCCGGCTAGCTGTTCACACGCGCGCAGCTCACTCGACGCCGGCGTCGGCGCGTAGCACACGATCCCCGTCGTGGTAGTCGCGGACTGAGGAATCGTGAACAGCGTGAGGCCGTGGCCCCAGCCGGCGACGTTCAGCTGCGAATAGCGGTAGGCCTGGGTGTTCAAGAGGCTCACGACGCCGGTCGCGGGCGATTCGTGCAGTCGTTCGAGCACCGGCGCGGGCAGAGGGCTCGATCCGGCGTCGGTGAGCTGCCCGACGATCAGCCCGCCCCGAGCTGCTTCGCCCTCAGGGGCGAGGATCAGCGGCTGAGCGATCGAGAAACCGGGAATCGCAGGCGCCTTGGACGTGGCGAGCCGCCAGCCGGACGCCGCGGAGTAGTTGACGGTCGTCGCCGCGCTGGTCGCTTCGCGCATCGCTTCCGTGGAGCGAGCGCTCGAGGCACCGCGTCCCACCACGTAGCCGACGATCGCGACCGCGAACAGAATCAGTACTGCGAGGACTCGCTTTTCATCGCCCATGTGAAGGTGTGGGGCTCATTCCGAGGTGTCAAACGAGCCACCGCCGCTTTCAGGGGCGGAGTGCGGCTGCGAGACAACCGGAGCGGGCGTTTGGGCCGGCGCGGGCGTGGGCGCTGGGGCCGGGGCCGACGCCGCCGGGGTGCTGGGCGCCGATACAACAGGCCCCGCAGCCGGCGCCGATTCGGCCGGCGCGGATTCAGCCAGCGCGGGCGCCGGAGCGCTCGGGTGGGAATGATGCACGACCGGGTTCGCCTTGAACGCCGCGAGCGACGGGATCGGAGCAGCGGCAGGCCGGCCATATGGGATCCCGGCGCTCGTGAACTGGGCGGGAAGCGTCTGCGAACCGGCGGCGATCTGGGGCAGCGCATGGGTCGAGCGCGTCACGTGGCCGAGCTCGAAGAACAGCGCGAACAGCACGACCGCCGACAGCAGCAGGGTACGCATCCGCCGCAAGTCGATGACCATCGGGCGTACGCGGTTCCGGGCCCTGACCTGCGCTATCGGAGCGATGTTCATGAGGAGGGACAGACTATAGGTTTGGCGCCGGTCGGCCCGAGGCATGAATCGGCCCGTTCGGGCAGCTTGTCGCGGCGAACGGTGAAGCGCGTGAACTTGCCGATCTGGCCCGCCTTGAAGATCCGGATCTCTAGCACCACACCCGCCGGCAGAGAGCGCTCGAAGCGTGAGAATTCGACCGTCGCGACGCTCCCTTTGCGCTTGCCCACGGTCGCCACTTTGCTGACCGACTTGGCCGGGCAGCCGTGGCCTTTGCACGTGACGGTGATATGCGAGCCGGCGGGCGCCTGCGCGCTGAGCAGCCTGAGATTGACACCTGAGTAGGTCTCAGAGCCCGCGATCCGCACGATCGGGAAGGGCTGCATGAGCACAAGCGGGGCCGAGCTCACGTAGATCGACTCCGTGGCCGTGCTCGAGAGGCCGTTGGCGGCGGTCACCTGCAGCTGCACCGTATGGATCCCCGGGGTCGAGAACGAGGTCGTGAGCAACGGCTTTCCCGCGGCAAAGACGCCGGGTTTGAGGAGCGCCCAGGCCCAGCCCGTGATCGGACTCACCATGTCGGTCGAGCTTGATAGCAGCGCGACGTCTTCGCCGGTCTTGGGGGCGGTCGGGAACCATGTGAAGGACGCCGTCGGTGGCGGGGGCGTTGGCGGAGGCGGAGGCGTGGTGACGGTGAAGGTCACGGGCGCGCTCACACCTACGTTTCCGGCCAAGTCTGTTTGCTCGGCCTGCACCGTGTAGGTACCTGGGCTCAGACCGAAGAAGGTGTCTGACCAGGTGGCGTTTGAGACGGTGGCCGTGTGGGATTCCCTAAGAGAGCCAACCGTCGATCCCGTGAAGAGCTGCACGGTCACGGTCGAGGCGTCGCCGGCTTCGACGCCTGCCGATCCCGCGACGCTTTGTGATTCGCTGGTCGTCGAACTGCCATTGGCGGGGGAGCTTAGGGTAACTGTCGGCGGCGTAGTATCGACGGTGAAAGTCACCTGTTTGCTTTCCGCAATCTCTAACCCTTCAGCGCTCTCAGTGGCTTGGGCAGTGTACGTCCCGTTAGCGAGCGCAGGCGCCGCCGCGAGCGCCCACGTGCCCGCCGTGGGCAATACGATCTCTTGCGTCTGCACTACTTGGGTACTCGTGACGGCCGTTCCACTGTAAATGGCGAGCGTGACTGTAATAGGGCCTTCTTCTTCTTCACCCAGCCCCGCGAGCCCTTTGAAGAGGTACGTCGGATTGTTTGTAAAGGCGCTATTGTGTGGACTTTCGATCGTTACAATGCCCCCGGCGGCCATGGCGACGCCAACCGGCCCAGCGACAAGAACGACGAGCGCCACAACGACCGCTCCCAGGAGCCACCCCCCTGCCTGTCGGACACGGGGAAACCCGCGGCACGCTTCGCGTAGCCCCGTACCTCGCGTGCGTCTCTCCTTAGCAGGACTACTCATGATGACGGACACACCATCGGCTTGACTCCCGCGGGAGCGAGGCAGGTGTCGACGCGCAACGGCAGCTTGTCGCGCCGCACCGCGAAGCTCGTGTACTTACCGACCTCTCCGGGTTTGGAAACCCGGATGATCAGAGTCACGCCAGCACGCAAAGAGTGCTCAAAACGAGAGAATTCGACCGGAGCCACTTTCCCCTTGTGCGACGTTGCCACTCGAGCTGCGGACTTGATCGGGCAGCCGCTGCCGGTACACGTCACGCTGACCCGCGCCCCGGATGGCGCCTGCACCTTCAGCAGGTGGACAATAACCCCGGAGGATGTGTCAGTGCTGGTGATCCGCACGATCGGGAACGGGTGGATTAGGGGTAGCGGAGGAGAGGTTACCGCGATCGTCTCCGCAACGGTGCTCGAAAGGCCGTTGGCGTCAGTCACGCGGAGCCGCACAAGATGGTTCCCAGTGCTT
>Ga0209038_10000306_pt1 | contig 15564 bp, 11 predicted proteins | sample BogFormECP03_OM3_FD_188237 | JGI IMG/M metagenome (GOLD analysis project Ga0209038, IMG submission 188237) | Bog forest soil microbial communities from Calvert Island, British Columbia, Canada - ECP03_OM3 (SPAdes) (version 2) | ecosystem: Environmental > Aquatic > Freshwater > Wetlands > Bog ...
TACTTGAAGATTCTGTTCGGACGGCGTGAGGGGGTTGTGCTCGTGGCGGGCATTCGCCGGAATCGCCAGGTGGCGGGCGTGTCGCGCCAGGAACGCTTCCATCGCGGTGGGTCTGGCGTGTGCGTTCAAGCCGTCGTGTAGCATCGAAACGCCGGCGCCAATCGCCAGTGCCGCGGCCAGCACGAGTAGCAGAAGAATCAGTTTCCAGCGTTTCATGATCGACCTATGTCCCGCGCCTACATACTGCCTGCAGCGACGAGGACGGTTTTCGCTTGGGCTAGCTCGGGGCGATCGGAGCGGATACCTTCGCAATTCTTGAGCAACTGGGCGTAATAGGTGTCCGCTTTCTCTTTTTGCCCCAGTTGCGTGGCGGCCTGTGCGGCGCCGTAGAGGCCATTGAAACGATTGGGGTCGGTGCGCAGGGAAATTTCGTATTCGGCCAGCGCTTCTTGCGGACGCTGCAGGTCGAGCAACATGTCAGCAAGCATTTCGCGGGCGGGCAGTCCGGTTTCGCCCTTCCCGAGTTTGTCCTGATCGCCGGCAACGGCGCGCAGCAGCCGAAGGGCATCGCCGGAGTTGCCCGCGGCGTAGGCGGCCCAGGCTTGCACGAGTTGGTGCTCGTCTTTCAGGCCGTCCACGATGTAGGACCGAGGACCTTTGCGCGTAGCTTCGAGCAGTTCGTCGTAATGCTTCAGCGCATCCCGCGCGGCGGCTGCATCGTGAAGATGGCCAGCGGCAACGGCGCGCGCCCAGTAGGTGACCAACTGAACGTCGGGCGGTGCGCCAGCGCTGGGTTGCAGGCCTAGCGCTTCTTTCCACTGGCGGCGCTCGAGAGCGTACTTGGCGGGGCCCTCCGCCTGGCGCATCAGCAAATAATTCTGAAATTCGGGATCCATTTGTTCGGGGCGAATCGCTGCGATCTGCTCGATGGTGGCCTTGGCGCTGGCGTCGTCGCCAATTTGCAGGTACGCGTATTCGAGGAAGTCCATGGAATGGACTTTGTGATGCATCACGAAATGCTGCGCAGCCATGCTATCTGCGACGCGAATGGCTGCGAGGTTGGAGTTGATGTCATCCTGCCAAAGTCCGAGGCGCGCGAAGATGTGCGAAGGCATGTGCACGGCGTGAGGGGAAGACGGCGCGATGCTGGCGTATTTGCGCGCGGCCGGAAGAGCGAGACTGGCCATCGCCGGATTGTCGCAACTGTGGATGATGTAGTGCGCGATGCCCGGATGATTTGGTTGCTCGTCATAGAGCTTATTGAGGATGGCGACGGCGGCTTTGGCGTTGGTGAGATTGGGGTCGCGGTCGGGACCAGAAGCGAGAAGCGAGAGCGCGTAGAAGATGGCGGCTTCGTGGTCGTTGGGATTGCGTTCGTGGACGCCTTTCATGGCTTCGGCGTACGCGTCGGCGCGCTGATTGTGGTCGAGTTTATCAGTGTCAAAGTAAAAGACGGAGAGCGCCAGGACGTAGTCGCGTTCGCGGGGGGTGGGCGGGTTGAGGGAACGAGCTTTGGCGAGGAGTTCGGCGCCCTGGGCCAGGTCTGCTTTGCTGGGGCGGCTCCAGAGTTCGTGGTAGAGAGTCATTGCCTGTCCCCAGTAGGCCATTGCGCAGCGCGGATCTTTTTTCGCGACCTCCTCGAATTGCGCGTCGGCTATTTCGTACTCGAAGGAATACAGAAGGGCGACCCCGCGCTCGAATTGGGACTGGACTGCGGGAGCGCAGGAGGTGGGGAAAGAGACGGTGCCGAGTGTTTCATCGGCCTCGTGATGGTGCTGCGGCTCCTGAGCGCAGAGCGAATTTTTGGGGAGCGATAGAGCGCAGAGGAAAGCGAGAAGAGCGAATTTTGCGGCCTTCATGATGACTCCAACGTGAGGCAGGAAAAGCGTAGCCACGGCGAGAGGAGATGTCAATGTTTGCCCACAGATGCGAAACCTGCGCGCTAAATCGCGGGGCCCAAAAATGGCGCGGCGGACCGGCCCGGTGGCTGCTGCGCCGCCGGGCGGTCCGCCGAAATGCGGATTGCTATTGCGAAAATCTCGGGTCACGGCTGATGATTCAGCCCTGCAATATTAGGAGGCCGTCGAGCTCGAAGTGACCGTGGTGCCCTTGGCCGATTTCGAGAACGAAGACTTTGCGTCGTCGTTGCCGTCGCCCGTCTTGTCGATCTCGATGGAGCCCTTAAAATAGGCGCCATCTTCGATCATGATGCGGGCTGTGGTGAGATCGCCGACGACTGCGCCATCTTTCTTGATCTCGATGCGGTCGCGGGCCTGCAGATTGCCCTTCACATTGCCGAAGACAACCACTTCGCGGGCGATCACGTCGGCGGTAACTTTGGCGCTCGCGCCGACCGTCAGCTTGCGGTCATCCAGATGTATCAGGCCTTCCACGCTGCCATCAACGTGAAGATCTTCGTTGCCGGAGATCTCCCCTTTGAAGTGCAGGCTGGATCCCAAACGCGCCGTGGCGCGATCGGGACTCGAGGAAGGATAGCTCGTCTCAATTGGACTCATGGTTCGTGCCTCCACCGGCGCTGGCGCGCTCGCGGTACTTGGATTGTAATACTCTGGTGCGGACGGCTTCGGCGGCTCCGGTGTGTTGCTGGCCGGCTTCGCCGGATTAGCCGGCTTCTTATCACCCCACATACCCCCTCCTTGGGCCCAGGAAACAGACAACAGAAGACAGATACGTCGTCGACACTAAATCTGAGACTGGGGAATCCCAATCTAGACCCGTGGCGAGTTTGGCGCAATTGGCAAATAGTGCAGGAGTTTCCATGAGTGCAACGGGCTGTGGAAATACTTACGGGCGAGATTCTTGTAGGGGAGGGTGCTTTAGACCCTCCCGAGGTTCGGTCCCGATTTATTTGCGAATGATTGCGACAAAGGATACGCGCGGCAATAAGTAGAACGGGCCGACGAGCGGGAGGGTCTAAAGACCCTCCCCTACTGGGCTTTAGTATTTTCTTAGGACGCCGATTACCCGGCCTTGGATGCGGACGTCTGCGGCGGGAACTATAATTGGGGCCATTTGCGAATTGGCTGGTTGTAGGCGGATTTTGCCGGGGCCGTCGCGATAGAAGCGCTTGAGCGTGGCTTCGTCGCCGCCCACCAGCGCGACAACGATATCGCCCGAATTCACCACGTGCGTCTGCTCCACCACGATGAAATCGCCATCTAGAATGTGATCGTCGCGCATGGATTCGCCCTTTACCTGCAGGACGAAATTATTGTGGCCGCGGGTGAAATCGCCGAGCGAGAGCGATTCGCGATCTTCAATGGCTTCCACGGGCCGGCCGGCTGCAATGCGGCCTAGTAGCGGCAGTTCGGTGGCGCGGCGGGTGATTACCCGCTCGGGCACAGACTGTACCAGCTGCGTAATTTCGATCGAGCGGCTTTGATTGTAGCCGCGACGGACGAAACCCTTCTTCTCCAGCGTGCCCAGGTGCTTGTGCACGGTAGCCAGCGAGGAAAGCTTCAGCGCCTTGGCGATTTCCTCGAAGCTGGGCGAGTAACCGTTCTTATTCATGAAGGTTGACAGGTAATCGAGGACCTGTTTCTGCCGCTTAGTCAGAGTCATCGGTGGTTGGCTCCTCTTGGTGCGTCCCCACTCTAGGCGAACAGAAGGCGAAAAGTCAATAGGCCCTTCGGACAGGCGCCGGCGCCTCAGCAGGCAAATATGCTCGCCCGGGCTCGTGCATCGGGCCGAGGTGGATCGCTCCAAGTTTGAGGGATCAGGGAACCTGCGGCGCCCTATTTGCGTTACGTATTGCAGAGGTGCTCGATGCAGAATCTCGCCAGCAATCTTCGCTATGCTTTGCGGCAATTTCGGCTTTCTCCTGTGTTTACTGCCGCGGCCATCCTTACTCTTGCGCTGGGAATTGGCGGCACTACCGCGATCTTTACCTTGATCCACGCGGTGATGCTTCGCTCGCTGCCGGTTTCCGATCCTGGCCGGCTTTACCGCGTTGGCGATGACGATGATTGCTGCGTTCAGGGTAGCCCACAGGACCGCTGGGGGAGGTTCTCGTTTTCGCTTTACGAGCGGCTGAAAAAGGAGACGCCGGAGTTTGAAGAGTTGGCGGCCTTTCAGGCCGGCCCCGGACAATTGAGTGTGCGGCGTCAGGGGACGGAGATGGCGGCGCGGCCTTTGCGCGCTGAGTTTGTCACCGGGAATTATTTTTCGACGCTGGGTGTGCGCGCCTTCGGCGGGAGAGTGTTCACGCCGGGCGATGACACTCCTGCGTCCATGCCCGTCGCCGTGCTCAGCCACCGCGTCTGGGAAGCGACCTATGGCGGCGATCCGGGTGTCGTCGGTTCGAGCTTCGTCGTTGAAGGACATCCTTTCACCATCATCGGAATCGCGCCTCCCGGATTTTTCGGCGAGACGTTGCGCGGCGATCCGCCCGATCTTTGGTTGCCACTGCAGCAGGAACCGATGATTGATGGCGAGGGCGCGCTGTTGCACGTTTCGTTTACCGCGTGGTTGCGGGTGATTGGCCGCCTGCGCTCCGGCGCTTCCACCGACGGCATGAATGCGCGGCTCACCGGAGTGGTACGGCAATGGATGCTTCACGATGCGGGGTATCCGGCGAACTGGATGGCCGACATCGATCAAATCTTGCCGAAGCAGTTTGTAAACGTGGTGCCTGCGGGCGCGGGCGTCACCGAGATGAAAGAAGAGTACGGGCGCAGCTTGCAAATTCTTCTCGCGGTCTGCGGCATGGTGCTGCTGATCGCCTGCGCGAATGTGGCGAATTTATTGCTGGCCCGCGCGGTGACGCGTCGGGGACAAACGGCGCTGCGGCTCGCATTGGGAGCTACGCGGCGGCAAATCATCACGCAGGCGCTCACCGAGAGCGTGACGCTCGCGATTGCCGGAGGTGTGGCAGGTCTGGTAGTTGCCGTGGCGGCCTCGCGGCTATTGCTGGCGCTGGCGTTTCAAAGCGTGCATTTCCTGCCTATCAGCACCGCGCCATCGCTGGTCGTCCTGGCGTTCGCGTTTGGAGTCGCGCTCGTCACCGGAATTATTTTCGGCGCGGCTCCTGCGTGGCTGGCGACGCGCACGAATCCCGCGGACGCTCTGCGCGGCGCGAGCCGCAGCACCGGCGATCAAGCCTCTTTCGCGCGTAAGGGACTGCTCATCGTGCAGGCCGCGGTTTCCGTTGTGCTGGTAGCCGGTTCAACGATGCTGGCGCGCAGCCTGAATAAACTCGAGCACCAGGACCTCGGCTACGAAGTAAAAAGCCGGGTAGTGGTGAGCCTTGTCGAACCGCCAGCGCTCTATACACAGGAAAAATTAGCTTCGATTTATCGCCAGCTCGAGGAAAACCTCAATCGCCTGCCGGGAGTGCGCGGGTCCGGCCTCGCGCTTTATAACCCGCTCACCGATAATTGGGGCGAGATGGTGTTGGTGGCCGGGCATCCGCCGGCCAAACTCGAAGAAGAGAACGGGTCGTCGTGGGATCGCGTGAGCGCCAACTATCTGCAGAATTTCGGCATGAAAATCTTGCGCGGGCGCGCCTTCAGTACTGCCGACAACGAAACTACCGCGCCGGTAGCCATCGTGAATGAAGCTTTCGTGAAGCGCTTTTTCAAGAGCGACGAAGACCCGCTCGAGCAGCACTTTGGCCTCGACCTGCCGCAAAACGCGAGCACTTTTCGCATCATCGGAGTGGTGCGCGATTCGAAATTCACGGGCTATACATTGGCGAGGCCCACGGACCCGATGTTTTTCGTGCCGCTCGCGCAGTATGTGGATTACAAGGACAACATCATGAGCCGCGTCGAGCTGCGCTCGCATTTCATCGAAGCCATGATGCTGGTTACCGACGTGCCCACTGGCGCGCTCGAGCCGCAGCTCGCCAAAACGCTCGCCGATATCGATCCGAATTTAACCATCAGCAATATTCGCACCATGCAGCAGCAAGTGGATCTGTCCTTCGACCAAGAACGGGCCGTCGCCAGCGTCGCCGGGTTATTCGGCATCGTTGCTTTGGTCCTTGCCGCCATTGGGCTCTACGGCGTCACCGCCTACACCGTTGCGCAGCGCACCAATGAAATCGGGATTCGCATGACGCTCGGCGCCGACCGCGCAAACATAGTTCGATTGGTGCTGCGGGGTGCGTTTCGGCGCGTCGTGGTCGGCCTGCTGCTCGGCCTGCCGCTGGCGATCGGCGCGGGGCGGCTAATTTCATCTGAGCTTTACGGCGTGAAATCGTGGGATCCGCTGGCGTTGATCGTGGCGGCAAGCGCGCTGGCGATCTGCTCATTTTTCGCCGCGATAATTCCAGCCACCCGCGCCGCATCCATTTCGCCAATCAAGGCGTTGCGGACCGAATGACCTCCGACTTCGTAGCGGCGGGCTTCAGCCTGGCATCCGCACCCGGCGATCCGTACAACGCGCCAGATCTCCCACAAAACGCATCATAAATCCTGGTTATGGGGACTATACGTAACGTGACGTGCCGGCGTTTCTTTCGCGCGAGTGCTGCGTCGTTGTGCTATCTTTAGAAGTTGGGGAAGGCAAGTGGAGTCGCGCAAATGCTTGGGCGGTCGGGCCCGAACTTCCTGCCCCGGGTTTCTCTCCGAGCGTTCCTGGCTTGCGAAGTGATTGGGCGGCAGCTACGCGCGGTGGCCTTGCGAGCGCGGCAGCGGCCGGCGGTGGAGAGAATCATTATTAAACGCCATCATTTGGGAGCCTAGCAATTTATGTCCACACTTACGGGAGTTGGAGAGCCAAGTTCCAGTAACCGCAAGCGGGAAGTTCTCGATCGCGCAGTAATCCGCTTCTGCGGCGATTCCGGCGATGGAATGCAGATCACCGGGAACCAATTCACGAATACCGTGGCGCTGTATGGCAACGACCTGGCCACTTTTCCCGATTACCCGGCTGAAATTCGCGCCCCTGCTGGCACGCTGCCCGGCGTAAGCGGATTCCAGCTTCAATTTTCATCCGGGCAAGTATTCACGGCCGGCGATTCTGTGGATGCGCTGGTGGCTATGAATCCCGCGGCGCTGAAAATGAATGTCGCGGACCTGCGCCCTAACGGGATTCTGATCGTCAACTCCGACAGCTTCACCGAAAACGATCTACGCAAGGCGCAGTGCAAATCGAATCCGCTCGAGGATCATTCGCTCGACGCTTTTCGCTTGTTTCCCGTGGCCCTCGAGAAACTGACGCGTTTGGCGCTGCAAGAATTGGGCCTGGACGCGAAGACGATGGACCGCTGCAAGAATTTCTTCGCGCTGGGCATGTGCAACTGGCTTTACAACCGGCCGATGGATTCCACTTTCCGTTGGCTCGATGACAAATTCAAGAACAAGCCGCTGCTTTCGGAAGCCAACAAGCTGGCGATGAAGGCCGGATATTCCTATTGCGAAGCCACCGAAGCGTTTCAGATCAGCTACGAAATTCCGCCGGCGAAATTGTCGCCGGGGACTTACCGGAATTTGAGCGGCAACCAGGCGCTGGCTATCGGATTTGTAACGGCGGCGCAGAAGGCCGGCTTGACGCTATTTCAGGGATCGTATCCGATCACTCCGGCTTCGGATATTTTGCACGAGCTTTCGCAATACAAGAATTTCGGCGTGATGACCTTCCAAGCGGAAGATGAAATCGCGGCGATTACTTCAGCGATCGGCGCTTCGTACGCGGGCGCGCTGGCGATCACGACCACTTCAGGACCTGGAATGGCGCTGAAGACCGAAGCGCTCGGTCTCGCGGTTGCCGTCGAACTGCCGCTGGTGATTTGCGACATTCAGCGCGGAGGCCCTTCGACTGGATTGCCGACGAAAACGGAGCAGGCGGATTTGCTACAGGCGCTTTTTGGCCGAAATTCGGAGGCGCCGATTCCGGTGATTGCGGCTTCGACGCCCGGCGATTGCTTTTGGGTTGCGGTCGAGGCTTGCCGCATCGCGCTGAAATACATGGTGCCGGTGATCATTTTGTCGGACGGTTATCTGGCGAATGGCGCCGAGCCGTGGCGGATTCCGGAGCTGAGCGAGATTCCGGATTTTCCGGTCACGTTTGTGACCGATCCGGTTGGCTATCAGCCTTACAAACGCGATCCTGTTACTTTGGCGCGGCCGTGGGCGCTGCCGGGAACGCCGGGGCTGGAGCATCGGTTGGGCGGGCTTGAGAAGCAGGACGGCAGCGGGAACATTAACTACGAGCCGCTGAATCACGAGAAGATGACGCATCTGCGTGCGGCAAAAGTGCAAGCGGTGGCGCAGGAAATTCCTGATGTCGTGCCCGTGGGCGATCCCGAGGGCGATCTTTTGATCGTGGCTTGGGGCTCGACTTACGGGCCGATCACTGCGGCCCTGAACGCGCAGCGGGCCGCGGGCAAGAAAATCGGACACGTGCATTTGCGCTATTTGAATCCGCTGCCGAATAATTTGGGCGAAGTGATTGGGCGCTATCATCGCGTGCTGGTGCCTGAGATGAATATGGGCCAGCTCTTGTGGGTCTTGCGCGCGAAATATCTGGTGGACGCGATCGGCTACAACAAGATTCAGGGGCGGCCGTTCAAGCAATCGGAGATCGAAGCGAAGATTGAGGAAGTGTTGGCGCAGTAGGGCAACCTAACGACTGGACCCGGGAGAAACAAAAATGGCAACGGCTACGCTTCCGCCACTGACTAAAAAAGATTTTCAGACTGACCAGGAAGTGCGCTGGTGTCCCGGCTGCGGCGACTACGCCATTCTCTCGGCCGTGCAGTCGGTGTTCCCCGAGCTGGGCATTCCGAAAGAAAAATTCGTGGTGGTCTCCGGTATTGGCTGCTCGAGCCGCTTTCCCTATTACATCAATACCTACGGATTCCACACGATTCATGGACGCGCTCCCGCAGTAGCCACCGGCTTGAAATTGCTGCGCCCGGATCTCGAAGTTTGGATCGCCACGGGCGACGGCGATGCGCTTTCCATCGGCGGCAATCATACGATTCACATGCTGCGGCGCAACGTGGGCCTGAAAGTGCTGCTCTTCAACAACAAAATTTATGGCCTCACGAAAGGCCAGTATTCGCCGACTTCGGAATTCGGGAAGAAAACCAAGTCCACGCCGTTCGGCTCGGCGGACCGTCCATTCAACCCGATTTCGCTGGCGATCGGCTCGGAAGCTACTTTCGTGGCGCGCTCGGTGGATGTTTTCCAGTCGCACTTGCGCGACACTCTGAAGCAAGCCGCAGCGCACAAGGGCGCGGCGTTCGTCGAAATTCTGCAGAATTGCAATATTTTCAATGATGGCGCATGGTTCGATCTCACCGAAAAAGACGCGCGCAGCGAGCACGTGATCCAACTTGAGCACGGCAAGCCGCTGATTTACGGGAAGAATCGCGACAAGGGCATCCGCCTGAAGGGCTTCGATCTAGAACTCGTGCAGCTGGGCAATGGCGTCACAGAAAGCGATCTGCTCGTACACGACGCCCATCATCCACGAGCCGCCTACGCGTTCCTATTAGCCCATATGGAGCATCGCCCGGGATTCCCGACGCCCATCGGCGTTCTGCGCTCGTGGGACGAGCTGCCGCGTTACGAAGACGCCGCAAACGCCCAAATTACTGCCGTGATTGCGAAACGAGGCAAGGGCGATCTAGGCGAGCTGCTGCGCGCCGGCGATACCTGGGTAGTGAAGTAGTAGAGCGCCCCCGCGCTACTTAATTCTTGTCGCCTGAAACCTGGGGCGAGGAATTCGACTCAGGCGGGGGATTCTGCGCGACGATCGCGCCGGGCGACGGGAAAAGATTGATGGCATGATCGCGCGCGGTGGCGAATTCCGGCCAATCGCTCTTCGTGACTGGATCGCTGGGCGGCAACGGCAGGCGCTCGAAATTCAGAAACTCGCCGCGTCGCTCGATGCGGAAATCGAGATGGGGGCCAGTAGCCAATCCCGTCATGCCGACCAGCCCGATGCGCTCGCCCTGTTCCACACGTTGTCCGGCACGCACCAAAATCCGCGAGAGATGCATGTAATACGTTTCGTATCCGTTGGTATGCTGAATTTCGATTAAATTCCCTGCCCCGCCTTTGGGTCCCGCGAAAATCACTTTGCCGTCGCCAATGGTTTGCACCGGCGTCCCGCTCGGCGCGCCATAGTCGATTCCCAGATGCGGCCGGTATTGCTTCAGGATGGGATGAAAGCGGCTGTTGCTGAAATGCGAAGTGATCGGCGCGGCAAATTTCAGCGGCGAATGTAGAAAAGCCTTCTTCATGGATTTGCCGTCGGGCGCGTAATAGGCTGCATTGCCCGCGGGATCGTGGAAAAGGACGGCGCGATAAACGTGGCCGTGATTGACATATTCCGCGGCGAGAATTTTGCCATATGAAGCCAGCTCACCGGTCGAAAGCTTCTTTTTTTCGACCACTACGCGAAACGTATCGCCCGGCCGCGGATCGGTATAGAAATCGAGATCCCAGCCGAAGATTTCAGCTAGGCGCATGGCCAGCTCGGGCTTTTCGCCGGCATTGGTGACGCCTTCGAAAAGCGAGCCGCGAATTTCGCCCGCCACGCCGGTTTCTTCCGTAATCGAAGGAATCGTGGCGACTTCGGAGCGGAAATCTGCGCCATCGGGAGAGATTCGCAACATGTGGTCGGGGTCAATCGAGTAGCGAATTTCGCGAAGCTCGCCGATTACCGAGCGTCCCACGGAAAAGCGATTCCCTGCGCGCACATGGCGAAGATCGAAGACCCGCGCCGCAGAAGCGATCGCGCGCCCCGCAGCCGATGGGCTGATTCCGATGCTCTCGAGCAGCGCGGCAAACGATCCGTGCGACGGCACCACGCTGGCCGTGTAAACGACGACCTGGGCCTGAATCCGATGCGCTTCCGCGCGCGCCCGCTGCACTTCGTCGGCGAAATTCTGGTCCGAGGCCGCGCGTTGCTCGAAGGAATACCACGCAATCCCAGCCCCCGCGGCAACCAGCACAATCAACAGGCAAATTTTAATGATGCGCGACATTTCCCCCTGCCGCTCCCGCGAAAAACCGGCGACGCGTGGAGCATAACGCAGCCCATGGAAGCTGCGGAACTGAAAAAACCCAAATTGTGTGCGCGAAGATACCGTCAGCGCGAATCCACGAACTAGTGAGGTTGCAACCACGAGAGGGCGGAAGGGGAAACTTGATGCGCGCCGGCGAGGGGCGAGCGCGCCTTGAAGATTTATCGCCGGGCTTGGGTTTGATCTGAGTTTGCGACGACCGACGAGGTGGCGTAGTTATTTTCGCCGCCGTGCATGGTGGCGAAGTAATTCTTGTCGCGCAGTTCGCGATAGATGCGTCCGGCCACGTCCGCGGCGCGCGGGCCGCTGACCACGCGGCTGCTATTGCCGCGCAAAAGCACCACGATCACAATTTTCGGGTGAATCTGGTCGGCGTAGGACACGAACCAACCGAGACGGCCGCCGAGTCCTTCGTCGTTGCAGGTGCCGGTCTTGCCGAGGGCCTGCTCACCGTAAGGATCGTAGCTCGACTTGCCGGTGCCATAGAGAACCGCGGCCAGCATGCCTTCCTGCAAATCCGGAACCAGCGGGCCGATATCCAACTTGCGCTTGATCTGCGGGGTGAAATTCGCGCGCGCTTCATCGGTGCGCGGATATTGCAGGTAATACATCGTACCGCCGTTTGCCAAGGTCGAGACCAGCGAGGCGAGTTGCAGCGGCGTCATGCGAATCCCGGAGCCGAAGCTGGACATACGCGCGATGCCACCGTAAGCCGGAGGCGCGGCCGGCAAGGCGCCCGGCTGTTCGCCTTCAATATTCAAGCCGGCGAGTTCGCCGAGGCCTAGCAACTTCGCATACCGCGAAACTCTCTCGAAACCGAGGCGCTCGCCTACCGCCTGGAAGTATTCGTTGTTCGAGTGCGCCATGGCCTCTGTGAGGTCCATGTAACGGCGGCGGCCTACATTAATCATCGTGTCGCGCGTGATGATGCCTTCTTCGAGGCCCGCCAGCGCGATTACCGGCTTGATCGTCGAGCAAGGTTCAAAACCGGACGAAAAAACCATCTTCTGATTCACCGCCGCGAGAATCCGGCCGGTGGCTGGATCGATGGCCAGCACTGAACCGTTGGCGTTGCCCAGGGCGTTCACGGCCACTGCGCGCACGACTGCGTCATCATCAACAGCCACATCATCTTTAGTGGGATTGCCGCGCGTGGGAATTCCGGCAGTGCGGCGCGAATGCCGCGTGGCAGGTGCAGCACCGGCGAAAACGGTCTGCACCAAATCGGGAGACGGAGCCAGCATCGCGGCAATTGCCAACAATGCGAGCACCGACAAACGCTTACCGGACTGGGCTGGTTGATTCATGGGCATAGCAAGCTTCCCCGGGCCCCGGCAGCTCCCACCACCCTGGGCCGAATTGCAGATTGTAGGGAAGCGTAGCCTGGAGCGCAACCCTCTACACCAGAGATTATGAACGGAATGGGTAAAATAGGGAACTGGACGGAAGGCCAGTATGCGTACGAGCAGGGAAACTGGAATGACAGGCCGAATGACCTGTCCCAGTAGCACAGGCCACTGCTGCCTGCGTTCGTACAGTCTGCAAATATGCGAAGACTGTAAATATTCTCGCGCGGAGAGACTTCGACTAGCGCGAAGGCTTAACGGACTTCGCAGCCCCGGCCGCTGCGGCATGAACCATCGGCTTTGGCGGATCAGCGGCAACCTTGGAGCCACCAACCGGAGCAACATGAGCCAACGGCTTCGGCGCATCGGAGGCCGCTTTTTCGGAATTGCCGTTCTCGGGGACAGCCGTGTTCAAGAGGCCAAGCTGCTTGCGTAGTTCGGTATCGAGCTTGGCGCGAATATCGCGATTCTCCTTGAGGAACTGGCGGGCGTTATCGCGGCCCTGCCCCAGCCGTTCGGTTTTGTAGGAGATCCAAGTACCGCTTTTCTCGAGGACGCCGCGGCTGACGCCCAAATCGATCAAATCGCCGTCAGCGGAGATGCCTTCGCCATAGATGATGTCGAATTCGGCTTCGCGGAATGGCGCGGCGACCTTATTCTTCACCACCTTGGCGCGGGTGCGCGAGCCAATCACGCGATCCCCTTCCTTGATAGCCTGAATGCGGCGAATATCGAGCCGAATTGAGGAATAGAACTTCAACGCGCGCCCACCGGTGGTGGTCTCCGGATTGCCGAACAGCACGCCGATCTTTTCGCGGATTTGATTGATGAAAATCAGGCAGGTCTTCGATTTCGAGACGATAGCGGTTAGCTTCCGCAGTGCTTGCGACATCAGCCGCGCCTGCAAGCCCATCTGCGGGTCGCCCATGTCGCCTTCGAGTTCGGCCTTGGGCACCAAAGCGGCTACCGAGTCGATGACGATCACGTCCACGGCGTTCGACTTGATCAGCGTTTCGGCGATTTCGAGTGCCTGCTCGCCGTTGTCCGGCTGCGAGACGAGCAAATTGTCCACGTCCACGCCTAACTTGCGGGCATAGATAGGATCAAGCGCGTGCTCGGCATCAATGAAGGCCGCCTGGCCGCCCATTTTCTGGGCTTCGGCGATCACGTGCAGCGTCATTGTCGTCTTGCCGCCCGATTCCGGGCCGTACACTTCAATCACGCGCCCGCGCGGGAAGCCGCCCACGCCAAGGGCCGCGTCGAGCGAAATCGAGCCAGTGGGAATCACGCTGACCGGCACCAGCACGTCGCGGTTGCCCAGGCGCATAATCGAGCCCTTGCCGTAAGCCTTCTCAATCTGTGAGATCGCGTTCTCCAGCATTTTTGCTTTTTCGTCGGACATATTCATGGCACCTCAGACAGCTTAGATTTTGGCGGGGGCGAAGGCTTTGCCTCAGGCAAAAGAGCTGCCAGACCGGCCGCATTGTCCCGTTGCGCGCAGATTAGCACAAGGCGAACAAAAAGCAAAGACTTTCTTGGCCTTTCTACTGCCCTGCTCCGCTGCTCAGCACCGGCTCGCTCCCGCATTCCCTGTATCCCGGCGCCGCACCACACTATGCTACGATTTTCGGCCTATGAAAACCGTACTTCTACTGATCTGCTCAAATATTTTTATGACTGCCGCCTGGTACGGCCACCTGAAATACCGCAAGTCGCCGCTGATCGCCGCCATCGTGGTGAGCTGGCTGATCGCCTTTTTCGAATATTGCTTCCAGGTGCCTGCCAATCGCATCGGCTACGGCCAATTCACCGCGTTTCAACTGAAGATCATTCAGGAAGTGATCACGCTGTGCGTGTTCGCGGTGTTCGCGTTTTTCTACCTAGGTGAAAGCCTTAAGTGGAATTACGCCGTGTCGTTCCTCTGCATCATGGGCGCGGTGACGTTTGCATTCTGGGGCAAGCTTTAGGAGCATTCGTAGCGCAGGCTGCCAGCCGGCGTTTTTGTGCGGCGTGGCGCCGACCTGGATCGAAGCGCGTTTGAGTCAACATCTCGGATTTCCGTCGCGCAGTGGCCTTGCGGAATTTCGATCGCGGAAGGCCGCTGCAAAAACGCCGGCTGGCAGCCTGCGCTACGCGTACTTGTAAAATCCCCGCCCCGATTTGCGGCCGAGCCATCCTGCGGCTACATATTTGCGCAACAGCGGGCAGGCGCGATATTTCGAATCGCCGAATCCTTTATAGAGAACTTCCAGAATATCCACGCAGACGTCGAGGCCGATGAAATCCGCCAGCTCGAGCGGCCCCATCGGATGATTCATCCCCATTTTCATTACGGCGTCCACGGCGTCGGGCGTTGCGACGCCCTCCATCACGCAAAACGCCGCTTCATTAATCAGCGGCATGAGCACGCGATTTGAAACGAATCCCGGCGCATCGTTCACCGCCACTGGCTTCTTGCCCAGCTTTTCGCAAAGCTCCATCGTCAATGCGAAAGTTTCGTCACTGGTCTGCAGCGCGCGAATTACTTCCACCAGTTGCATCACCGGCACCGGGTTCATGAAATGCATGCCGATAAATCGCTCCGGCCGGCTAGTCTGCGCCGCGAGCGAGGTGATTGAAATCGAGGAGGTGTTCGTAGCGAGTGGAACGCCAGGACGCAGCGCCGCATCCGCTTCTTTCAGCACGCGCACCTTCAAATCCAAATTCTCGGGCACCGCTTCCACGGCGAAATCAGCTTCAGCTAGCGACGAGATCGCCGTATGCGGCTGGATACGGCCAAGTGCTGCTGCTTTGTCAGCTTCGCTGATTTTCGCTTTCTTCACTTCGCGATCGAGATTGCCCTTGATGGTCTCCAGCGCGCGATCCAGAAAGCGCTGCTCGATGTCGCGAAGAATCACGCGAAAACCCGAGCGCGCGAACACGTGCGCGATTCCGTTGCCCATGGTTCCGGCGCCAAGAACCGCCACAGTTTTAATTTCACCAATACTCATCAAACCTCCAGCAACTCACAAAGGAAATTGGAATCATAACGGCGGCGAAAAAGAATGCAAGCGGCGGACTATTCGGGCGCCGCAGCTTCGATAACTTCGCGCACGATCTCGCGCGAGCGCGTCACGTCTTTCTCGGCTACCAGCAGACGGATTCCCGATGCGGTCTTGGCAACCCGGCTTCCGATGCCGACCTCGCGCAAGCAGATCTTCAACACGCCCGCTTGAT
>Ga0209038_10000307_pt1 | contig 15563 bp, 13 predicted proteins | sample BogFormECP03_OM3_FD_188237 | JGI IMG/M metagenome (GOLD analysis project Ga0209038, IMG submission 188237) | Bog forest soil microbial communities from Calvert Island, British Columbia, Canada - ECP03_OM3 (SPAdes) (version 2) | ecosystem: Environmental > Aquatic > Freshwater > Wetlands > Bog ...
ATGTGCGGCGCGCCGATTCCGTTCCGCCATTTCCTCGCTGAATTCGGCCTGGCCATTATCGCCCTCTATCTTTACTTCGCGTTCCCGCTCCCCGACGCGATCGCGCGCTTCGTGCTCTGCGCCGCGCTGTGGGTCGTCGCGATCATCGACTACGACTGGCGCCTGATTCCGAACATCGTCACCTGGCCCGGCACTCTGATCGGCTTCATCGCCGCGTCGCTCATGATGCCGGAGATCGGCTGGAAGAGTTCGCTGCTCGGAATTCTTTTCGGCGGCGGCGTCCTGTTCGGCACCGGCTATCTCTATCAACTGGTGCGCGGGCGCGAGGGCGTCGGCCTGGGCGACGTCTGGCTGCTCGGGATGGTGGGAGGATTTCTCGGATGGCCGGGAGTTTTCTTCACGATGTTTTTCGGTTCGATAATCGGCGCGGTCGGCGGAATCGCGTTCGCGCTGACTGGCGGCGCTGCGGCTTCGCCCGGCCCGCTCGGCCAGCCGGCGACCGACCCGGAAGAAGCGGACGTTTCGATTCTGCGCACCGAGGTTCCGTTCGGGCCGTACCTGGCGCTGGCCGCCGGCGTCTTCGCGCTCTTCCAGCCGGAACTCGCGCGCTGGTATTTTGGCCGATAAATATGGCAAGCGGTCTTTTTATTACGCTCGAAGGCGTCGAGGGCAGCGGGAAAACGACGCAGGCCGCGATTCTCGGCGACGCGCTGCGCCAAACCGGACGCCCCGTAACGGTCACGCATGAGCCCGGCGGCACGCGCGCCGGCGAAACGATTCGCGCGATTTTTCTCGATCCCGCCGTCTCGCTCGACGTTGCCGCTGAACTGCTGCTGGTGCTGGCCGACCGCGCGCAGCACGTGCGCGAAAAACTTCGGCCCGCGCTGGCTGCCGGCGAAATAGTGATTTCCGATCGCTATTCCGATTCGACCACCGCTTACCAGGGCCACGGCCGCGGCTTCGATCTCAAGCTGCTCGGCGAATTGAACCGGCTCGCTACCGACAACGTGACGCCCGATCTGACAATCGTGCTCGATCTGCCGGTCGAGACGGGCCTCGAGCGCACTCGCGCGAGGGCCAAGGGCACCGGCCGCGGCTCCGATCGCTTCGAAGGCGAGCGGGCAGAGTTCCATCGCAAGGTGCGCGACGGTTTTCTCGCAATCGCCAAGGCCGAGCCGGCGCGGGTCGTCGTGCTCGACGCCGACCGCCCGGTTGCCGCTGTCACCGCCGACATCCGCCACGCGGTGGACAAAGTGCTCGCACGCAAATGACCGAGTCGCCATGCCGATAGCATCAGTTCTCGGGCATCGCGAAATCGCAACACGTCTGCTCGCCGAATTGCGCATTCGGCCCTCGCACGCCTATCTCTTCGCGGGGCCGCGCGGCGTCGGCAAGGCGATCGTCGCGACCAGCCTCGTTCACGCGATGATGTGCGAGCGATCGCCCGGCGAGAATTTCTGCTGCACGACGGCGCATTGCCCCGTCCGGCTGGCGCCGCAGACCGAGCGCACGCGTGCACGTGCGGGCGATAGCGACGCGCCGCGATGCGAGTGCTGTTCCGCATGCGTACAAATCGCGACCGGCGTGCATCCGGATTTCACCTACATCTCGCGGCCGGCGGGCCGCAGCGAAGTTCTGATCGACCAGGTCCGCGAACTGATCGCGCGCCTCGGAATCCGCCCGTCGCGCTCGCCCGTACGCATGGCGATTATCGACGACGCCGAGGCGCTCGGCGACCCGGCGCAGAACGCGCTGCTGAAGACGCTCGAGGAGCCGCCCGGCCACGCGATCATCATCATGGTGACCTCCAGCGAACGCGCGCTGCTCGACACCGTCCGCTCGCGGATGCGCACGGTGAGGTTTCCCGCGCTGCAGGCCGCCGATCTCGAGGCGATACTCGCCGCTCACGGCGTCACCGACCGAGCTCGCGCCAGCGCACTGGCCTTGTTGGCGCGAGGCAGCGCCGCCAATGCGGTCGCGCTGGCCGACGGCGACGAACCGCCGATGAAAGAGCTGCTCGACGCGCTCAGTCACGCCAAGTCGATCGATTTCGCGCGCGCGCAGTCGCTAGCCCAGGAGTTTTTCGCCAACCGCGACGCCGCCGCCGGCAACTTCGAGCTGCTCGCCAGGTTGCTCGAGGAAGTACTATGCTACAAACTGCTTAAGACCGACTTCGTGGCGTTTCCGCCCGAGGCGCGCTCGAAGCTGGTGAGCCTGGCTGATAGTCTCGAGGTCGATGCGATCGCGAAATGTATCGACGCCGCCGTGCGCGCTACAGAGGCGGTCGTGCAGAACGCCAATCCGCGAATGCAGGCGGAGAACTGGTGGACCATAGCCGGGCATGCGATGCGGGGTGAGTAGAAGATAGTGGCAGACATCGATCCGTTCGAAGGCGCGCCGTCGCTGCCGAAAATCGTCGCGGTAAGTCTCCAGCAGACCGGCCATCTCTACAATTTTCTCGCCGGTGACCGCGAGTTGCGCCGCGGCGAGCGCGTGCTGGTTGAGAGCGAGGCGGGAGCCCGCGTCGGCACCGTCGAAATCGAACCGCACGAACCTGCGCAGACGATCGATCTGTCCGCACTGCGTCCTATTATCCGAGTGGCGAGCGATCACGACTTCCATCTCGAGCAGGAAAATATCTCGCGCGAGGCCAATGCGCGCCGCCTCTGCATCGAGCGTATCCGCGAGCGCCGCGTGCAGATGAAGCTGGTCAGCGCCGACTACACCTTCGACGGGCGCAAGGTGACTTTCTATTTCGTCGCCGAGGGCCGTGTCGATTTCCGCGACCTGGTCCGCGATCTCGCCAACACGCTGCGCGTGCGCGTCGAGATGAAACAGATCGGCGCGCGAGACGAGACCAAAGTCACCGGCGGCATCGGACCATGCGGCCGCGAGCTATGCTGCTCGAGCTGGCTGCGCGACTTCGAGGCCGTCACCGTCAAGATGGCTCGCGAGCAGGGCCTCGCGCTGAATCCTTCGCGGCTGGCCGGGATGTGCGGACGCCTCAAGTGCTGCCTGCGCTACGAATACGCCACTTACGTCGAACTCAAGCGCGCGCTCCCGAACCTCGGCAAGCGCGTGCAATGCGTCAAGGGCGACGGCAAAGTCGTCCGCCAGAACATCCTCAAGCAGACCGTGCTCATTCAGCGCGAGGAAGACGGCGGGGTCGTCGAAGTCACGCTCGAAGACCTGGTCGCCTCGCGCCCGCAGTAGCCGGCGCCGTTACCTTCGTCGTTCGATGGCGGCTAGAAACCCGCAGTTACCGTCCCGTGAAGAAAGTTCTCTGTTCGATTCCAGCGATTCCCTATCTTTGTTGAACATTTTTTCCGGTCCCGTTCTTGCTCCCTCTATCGGCAGCAGATTCGAAAGTGATCTGCGCTCGCCGAAATTTTGCAATTTTTGCAATCCAAAACAGAAGGAGCCTGATAACTATGGATATGAAACGCGGAAAACTATTCGTCGGCGCGGTCGTGGCGATATCGCTCGGCTCGTTCGCGGTGCCGTTCGGCCCAATCGCGAGCGCGTCGACCGGCACCGGCAGCGCGCCCCAAGTGAGCCGGTTCGTTCAGTTGGCCCAGGCGGAACAGTCCGAAACCGAAGAGAAGACCGAGCGTAAGGTCACCGAGTCGACCGACAGCCCGGCAGTGATGGCTCCTGGTGCCACCGTCGTCGCGCCGGGCACGACGGTTATCGCACCCGCCGCACCGGTCGTCACCGTGCCGCGCACCGAGGAACGCGTCGAGCGCAAGGACGTCCAGAAATCGACCAGCACCGACGCGCTGGGATTGAATTCCAGCTCGGAGCGTCAGATGGACAAGTCGAGCACCGCTGTTAACCCCGATGGCTCAGTGCAGCAGAACGAAGAGCATGTGACGAAGGAGAAAGTCGAAAACAACGACTAACCTTCCACGCTGTCAGTTCAAGAGATCGCAAAGGGCCCGGCACTAAATCCCGGGCCCTTTGCTATTTTTGCGGACGAGTGTCTGCGGCGGCTCTTACCGTCGCACGAATCTCAGGATCCGTCCCGGCGTAGTGATCTGACCGCCGACGATCGCGTTCGTGACGTCGAAGCATCCTACGTTGCCATCGTGATCTTCCACTTCCAGGGCATACGTCGTGCCCGGCCCACTACCACCAGTCAGGCCAAAGGTTGCGGTAGTGATGCCCGACACCTCGACGTTCAGCAGCCATTCACTGCACGCGTCCGCTGGCGCAGGAACAGAGACGATCCGGGCCGAAACCGTTCCGAGTGAGTCGTTGTTAAAGAAAGTCCCGTATACCTGTTGATTGATAGTATGCGACACGAAAGGATTCAGCCCCAGTACCAGTCCAATGTCGGGCAGCTCGGCACAGGTGCCCTGGAGCAGAAAAACATCGATGCCGTTGATCGCATCGTTGCCCGCGTTGCAGCTTGACGGGTTTCCAAGTCCGTTATCCGTAAAGGTAAACGCCATGTTCACCTGATCTGACATCGCAGCGCTCGAGCGCACTATCTGTACCCTTTCGCCGGCCGGATTGATCACTATCGGCGCCACCCCAGTGAACTCATAAGCGCCGCTGTCGCACGAGGCCGGACTGTCAGGCCGCCCAAATAGCCGCTGATCGGTCGCCACTGTTTCAGGGGTTGATTCCTGATCGGTGCAGGCTGTATCGAGGCCGCGCGCCGAGCTGCCTGACAGCAGCGCGACCGTCTCCGTCGGCCCGCCATTTTGCTTCAAGCCGCCCGTATCGAGCCCGGGGCTCTCCACATGGCTGGTGCCGCTGGTAAAGCCGCAGCTGCTGTCGTTGGAAATATTGAATCCGATGTCCTGGTGCACCGTCCCGCTGGCGGCTGAGCAGTTGGCGCCCGTCGCGCCAGTCTGGAAGAGTGTCGCTTTGTACTTGGTGAGCGTAGCCGCTGCCTCGAACAAAGCCCCGCCTGTAGTTGCAGTGTTCTCCCAGAAGGTGTCGTTGGTGAGCAGCAGGGGATTGGTATTGTTGTTAAAGATAGCGCCGCCGTCGGTAGCGGAATTGCCGGCAAAGGTGCTGTTGGTGATTGCGACAGTCCCGAGACTGGCAAAGATTGCGCCACCGAATTCGGCAGTATTTCCGCTGAAGGTGCAGTTCTCGATCGTCAGATTGGTCCCATCATCGAGAATGGCCCCACCACTTACTGAGGTAAACCCGTCGGCCAGCGTAAGGTTTACCAGTGTGAGATTGCCTGCCTCGATATCAAAGATTTGTTGGGTCTTACCGCCACTGATCGTGATGCCCCCGACGGTTGGACCGATGATCGCCAGAGCGCCGGCGGTTGTGTCGAGCGTCGCGCCCAGCGTGATCGTGCCGGTGACCGCGAACTCTATATCATTGTCTCCGGGTTTGCCGACGCAGTTCTGAACTGTGGCTCCCACGTTGGCCGCTGCGACCGCGTCGGTCAGGCTGCACGGGCCGGGAACAGCGATAACGCTTCCGCCGAAGAGCGTATTGACGGTTATAACGTTGATCGGAATGGCCAACGCCGACCCCGACATCACCAGGAACAAAAATGGCAGCACAGCTGCCGCGAACGTGAAGCGCTTGCTCGAACCTGCCATGGACCCCTCCCCGCGACCAATTTGGCCGCGTTGGCAAATTTTGCGCCAGTAAGCTTCCTCTGGCACAATTTGGCCGACTGTCCCATAGCGCCACGTTACTGTCAATCCGCTATTTTCTTACACCAAAAAAGCGCGAGCGGAATGTCATTGACACTCCGCCCGCAACCTCTCTGTTGCCGTTATCCCATCGAGACGACGGTAAACAGTTATGGATTCCTCTTACCGCCGCACCCCGCGTCTTACCGTGTTCGACGGCTGATTAATATGACCGCCCACGATCGCATTGGTGACGTCGAAGCACTCCGAATACGTGCCGTCGACCGTGCTCAAGACCAGCGCGAACGGATTGGTGCCCCCCAGGTTCAGCGAGTTCGTATTGAGACCCGCCACCTCGAGATTCAGCGTCCACTCACCGCAGGCCGGTGATTCGGGCGCCGGCAGTGCGACCATCCTGGCCGAGACTGTCTCCGGCGGCATCGATTGGAACAACGTCCCGTAACTCTGATGATTCACCGTATGCACCACGAACGGCGTCAGTGACAGGCTCAGTCCGCCCGTGAGATTGCCGCCGCACTCGCCCTCGTAAAGGGTCAGGTCGAAGCCGTCATTGAGCGCATCCTGATTTTCCAAATTGCAGGTCGGCACTCCGTTCTCGGTGAAAGTGAACGCCGTGTTCACCTGGTCCGAATGGTACCCCGACCCGTGCACTATCTGAAGCCGTAGGCTGCCGGGCACGACGACGAAGGGCGCCACCGCACCGGCTTCATACGCACCGGCGTCGCAGAAGTCGAGGTTGCCGGGGCTGGGCCGGCCAAAGCCGCGCTGATCGGTGGTCACCGGATCGTCGTTGGAGTCGACGCAGCTTGCTACCGGAATAAAGTTGATCGCCTTGCTGCCATATCCCAGCGCCATCGTCTCGGTCGGCCCGCCGTTAAGCGCCAGCGGATACAGCTTCAGATTGGTCACGCTATTTTCACTGGTACCACTAAAGCCACAGGTACCATCGTCGGAAAGGTTGTAGCCTTCGTCAGTGACCCCGTCACAATTGCCGCCGGTCACGCTGTCGGCAAAGATCGAACTTTTGACATCGGTTGTTGCATAGTGCGAAGCAATGCATGCGCCGTTCGATTCAGGGGGTCCCGCCGGCACAGCGCCAGCGACGACGACTGGTGCCTGGTTCCCGGAGAAGGTGGCGTTGGTGACAGACACTTCCGACTCGTCGTTGTAGATTCCGCCGCCCGCCTCTAAAGCAGTATTGCCGGTAAATGTGCTGTTGATAATTACGACGGTAGAGCCGCCAGCGAAGATCGCGCCACCAGTTTCCGATATGCTATCGCTGAAGGTACAACCGGAGATGTTCACATTGGCGCCGCCGGAGAATAACGCTCCACCCTGTGGATCGGACCCTTCCGTGAGCGTCAGATTCTTGAGGGTCACTGTGCTGTCGTTTTCAACGTCCACGAGCTCACCCTCGAGCTGGCCGTCGATCGTGATGCCCGCGGCGGGACCGACTATAGTGAGAGTCTCCTCATCGTTGGTCATCACCAATGTTTCGGTGAGATAGATCGTGCCGGCGACGACGAATTGAATCGTGTCGTTGTCGCCGCTGCCCGTCGCGCATCCATGGACGGGCGCTTGAGTCTCGGCCGCAGTGACCGCGTCCTGCAGCGTGCACACCCCGTAATGGCTGCCGCCCTCGAGCGTGTTTACGATAATCGTGTTGGCGCGCGCCAACCCCGACATCGCGAGAAACAAAAACGGCGCGGCAAATGCCGCGAGCGTATATCGCCGACTCGAACCTGCCATGGACCCCTCCGGGCGGCGTCTACGCCGCGTTTGGCAAAGCTTGACCAGTCAAGTGACTCTGGAATTCTCGACGATATTTTCATTGGATCGCTATCTTGTCAAACAAAAAGTTATCAGAATGCGAAATAAATAGACTATGAGTTAACAGAGACTGCCGCCGCTAAGCGTCGCCGAAGGCCGCCTGATACCAGTCGCGCGACCTCCAATCTCCCGCTATTCTCGATCTTCTAAATGGACTCCCGCATCCACATCACGAGCGCTATCGCTTACAGCAACGGCCCGCCGCATATCGGCCACGCCTACGAATTGCTCGCGACCGACGCCTTCGCCCGCTTCCAGCGCCGCAAGCTCGGTGGCGCCAACGTCACCTTCGTCACCGGCACCGACGAGCACGGCGACAAGAACAAACGCGCGGCCGAAGCGTTGGGGCTCAAACCCAAGGCCTTCGCCGACAACATCAGCACGCTTTTTCGCGACGCATGGGCCACGCTCGACGTCAGCTACGATATTTTCGTCCGCACCACCGACCCGGTGCACCAGGCGTTCGTGCAGAAGATGCTCGCACGCAGCTACGGATGCGGCGACATTTATTTCAAGGATTATGAAGGCCTCTACTGCGTCGGCTGCGAGCGCTTCTACACCGAGAAGGAATTGCTCCCCGGCAACATCTGTCCGGTGCACAACACTCCGGTCGAGCGCATCAAGGAGGGCAACTACTTCCTCAAGCTCGAGCAGCATCGCGAGGCCATTCGCCGCAACATCGAGAAAAATCCCGACTTCATCCGCCCCGATCGCTATCGCAACGAGGCGCTGCGGATGCTCGACGATCCGCTCGAGGACCTTTGCATCTCGCGTCCAAAGTCGCGCCTCGATTGGGGCATCACGCTCCCGTTCGACGACAAGTACGTCACCTACGTCTGGTACGACGCCTTCTGGGCCTACGTCAGCGAGCTGCCGGACACCAGCGATGAATCACTGAAGAAGATTCTGCCGGTGACCGAGCACTTCATCGGCAAGGACATCCTGAAGACGCACGCCGTCTACTGGCCCGCGATGCTGTTGTCGGTCGGCTTGCCGCTTTTCCGTCATCTCAACGTCCACGGCTTCCTGAATTTCGGCGGCGCACGGCTGTCGAAGAGCTCGGGCAACACCCGCGATCCGGTCGCCTATCAGCAAACCTACGGCCCCGACGTGTTGCGCTTTTTTATCCTGCGCGAATTCACCTACGGCCTCGACGGCGACTTCTCCGAAGAGCGCGTGATCGATCGCTACAACTCGGATTTGGCCAACGACCTCGGCAACCTGAGTAGCCGCGTGCTCTCGATGGCGGCGCGATACTTCGAAGGCGCGATCACGGCCGCGCCCGGCGGCAGCGATCCGCTCGACGTGGCCCTGGGCGAGACCTTCGCCTCGCTGACCTCGCGCGTCTCCGCTCAAGTGGAAGAGCTGGCGTTCAATCGCGCGCTCGAAGCCATCTGGCAGTCGCTCGACGCGGCCAACAAATACATCGTCTCGACCTCGCCCTTCACGCTCGCCAAAGATCCCGACCAGCTGCCGCGCGTCGCACAAATCCTCGCCAACCTCGTCGAAGGCCTGCGCATCGTCGCTGACAACCTCGAACCGTTCATGCCAATCACGTCGAAAAAGATTCTCGCCCTGCTCAACGTCGACGAAACGCTCGCGCCCGCCGCATACGGCCAAGGCATCAAGTCGGGCCATCGGGTAAATCCGACGTTGCCGATGTTCCCCCGCATCGACAAGAAAGCCAAGTCGTAGCAAATCAGAATGCTCGCGGTCATCGATACTCACTGCCACCTGGCGGACGTGAAGTTTCGCGACGACGTCGAAGCAGTCATCGCGCGCGCGTCGGCGGCCGGCGTCGCGCAGATCATCTCGGTTGGTGCGATCGGACCGATCGAGAACGATCGATTGACGGTCGAAATCGCCGAGCGCCACGAGAATGTCTTTGCCGCCGTCGGTGTACATCCCCACGATGCGAAGGATTGTACGCCGGAACGAATCGCACAGCTGCGCGAACTCGCCGCGTCGAAGAAAGTCGTCGCGATAGGCGAGAGCGGCCTCGATTTTCACTACATGCACTCGCCGCCCGCCGCGCAGGAAGCTTCGCTCCGTGCGCATCTCGCACTCGCCGCCGAGCTCGAACTGCCGATCGTGATCCATTGCCGCGAAGCCGAGCTTCGGTTGGTCGAGATAGTGCGCGAGACCGGCATTCCGCCGCGCGGCGGCGTCATTCATTGCTTCACCGGCGATATCAACGCGGCGCGCGAGTTTCTCGCACTCGGCTTCTGCATCTCGTTCTCGGGCATCATCACGTTTAGGAATTCCGCGCCGATTCGCGAGGCCGCCGCAGCGGTCCCAGACGACCGCGTGATGGTGGAAACCGACTCTCCCTACCTAGCGCCTGACCCGTACCGAGGCAAACGCAACGAACCCGCATACGTGACGCGCACCCTCGAAGTCCTCGCCAACCTCCGCCGCGTCGATCCCGCGGTCCTGGGTGCCCAAGTAATGAAGAACGCGGCGCGCGTCTTCAATCTCCCGTAAGTTCAGACAAGCCCAATCAAGACTCCGGGATTCTTCGCCGCAGCGGCTCTGAATGACACAAGGAACAGGCCAAAGAAAAGACTCCGGGATTCTTCGCTTCGCTTTAGAATGACACAAAGATTTTAGGAAAAGGCGTGACGAGTTACATACGAGGGAACAGTTCCCTTTTGTTATTCGGAGCGGAGCTCTAGTCTTTGTTTCATTCAAGCGCAGTCCTTCCTTGTGCAAGCGAAGTCCTTCCTTGTGCAAGCGAAGTCCTTCCTTGTGTCATTCAGAGCGGAGTCTGCGGAGCGAAGAATCCCGGTCTTTGCGTGCAGCGGTCAGCCGTGCCCATTCAACACCCGGGATTCTTCGCCGCGGCGGCTCTGAATGACACGAAGAAAAGCGAGCAGGAATCGACGCACGGGCGTGAGCACTTTCTTGTGTCATTCTAGAGCGGAGTCTGCGGAGCGAAGAATCCCGGTCTTTGGAGGTGGGGAACCATGGTGGGTTCCACATTTCAATAAAGTGATTACCTTTTCTCCATGCCCACTGCATTCGCGACGCGGCTCGGCGTAGAATCTGTACATCGGGGCCGGACTTATCTAAGGTTCGGGACGCCGCTATTTTCAGGGGAGGATTCGATCGGTGGCGATAAAAGTCGGGATTAACGGATTCGGCCGGATCGGCAGGATGTTCCTGCGCGCGGCCTTGACCAAGAAGGACCTCGAGGTCGTCGCCGTCAACGACATCACCAACGCGGCCACGCTCGCGCATCTCCTCAAGTACGATTCCATCCACGGCAAGCTCAGCCACGAGGTCAAAGTCGAAGGCGGCGCGATCTTTCTCGACGGCAAGCCGATGCAGGTGCTCGCCGAGCGCGACCCGTCCAAGCTGCCATGGAGCAAGCTCGGCGTGCAGGTCGTCATCGAATCGACCGGACTGTTCACGGCGCGCGACAAAGCTGCGATGCATCTGGCGGCCGGCGCCAAGAAGGTCGTCATCAGCGCTCCGGCCGACGGCGCCGACGTCACGCTATGCCTCGGCGTCAATCACCACGTGTACGATCCGAAAAAGCACGACGTGATTTCCAACGCGTCGTGCACCACCAACTGCCTCGCGCCCATCGGCAAAGTTCTGCACGAGAGTTTCGGCGTGGCGCACGGTCTGATGACCACGGTGCACAGCTACACCTCCGATCAGATGCTGCAGGACGGCCCGCATAACGATCTGCGGCGCGCGCGTGCGGCGGGCATGTCTATGATTCCGACCTCGACAGGCGCCGCCAAGGCTATCGGCCTCGTGCTGCCGGCGCTCAACGGCAAGCTCGACGGCATCGCGATTCGAGTGCCGACCTCCAACGTCTCGCTGGTCGATCTGACTGTCACCACTGAAAAGGACGCCGACGTCAAGGGCGTCAACGCCGCGATGAAGGCCGCGGCTGATGGCGCGCTCAAGGGAATTCTCGAATACAGCGAGGCGCCGCTGGTCTCGGTCGACCTCAACGGCAATCCGCATTCGTCCATTTTCGACGCGCCGCTCACCAAGGTGGTCGGCAATCGGATGGTGAAAGTGTTTTCGTGGTACGACAACGAATGGGGTTACTCGAACCGGCTGGCGGACATCGCCGCGTTCGTCGCGGACCAACTGTAGTCGCCTGCAATGCCGGTAGTGCCGATCACGCGCCTTCAGTTCCAGGACAAGAAGGTGCTCGTGCGATGCGATTTCAACGTGCCGCTCGCCGAGGGAAAGATCCAGGACCCGGCGCGCATCGACGCGAGCCTCGACACCATCCGCTACATCCTCGAGCATGGCGGCTCGGCCGTGCTCTGCTCGCATCTCGGCCGTCCCAAGGAGCGCACGCCGGAACTCAGCCTCAAGCCGGTCGCCGAATATTTGACCAAGGCGCTTGGGCAGAAGGTAAGGCTTGCACCCGACTGTGTCGGCGATCACACCGGCAAAATGATCGAAGCGCTCAAGCCGGGCGAGGCGCTGCTGCTCGAAAATCTGCGCTTCCATCGCGAGGAAGAGGCCAACGATCGCGACTTCTCGCACGAGCTCGCGCGCCACAAGCAGGTTTACGTGAACGACGGCTTCGGCACCGCCCATCGCGCGCACGCGTCGACCGTGGGAGTCACGCGATTTCTGGCGGAGCGCGCGGCTGGATTCCTGATGATGCGTGAGCTCGAGGCTCTGCGCGCAGTCACCGAAAATCCCGCGCGCCCGTCGATCGCAATCATGGGCGGCGCAAAAGTTTCCGACAAAATGGGCCTCATCAAAAACCTGCTCGGCAAAGTCGATGCGATCCTGATCGGCGGCGCGATGGCATACACGTTTCTCAAGGCCCAGGGCATCGCCATCGGCCGGTCACGGGTCGAAGACGACAAGATCGACCTGGCGCGCGAGCTGCTCACCGACGCCGCGCGCAAAGGCGTAAAGATTCTTCTGCCGTCGGATCATATCGTCGCGGGCGCTCCAGAAGCCACCGCGACGCCTCACACCGTCACCGAAATTCCGTCCGAGATGATGGGCCTCGACATCGGCCCTCAAACGGCGACCGCGTTTATCGCGGAAATCGAACGCGCCAAGACCGTCATCTGGAACGGTCCGCTGGGCCTGTTCGAGATTCCGGCGTTCGCCAATGGCACGATGCAGGTGGGCGAGGCGCTCGCCAATCAAGCCGGCGTTATTTCGATCATCGGCGGAGGCGACACTGCGGCCGCCCTCGCGCATGCGCCGTGGGCGAACAAGTTCACGCACATCTCGACCGGCGGCGGCGCGACCCTCGAGTTCCTGGAAGGGCGCGAGCTGCCGGGAGTGAAGGCGCTCGAAGCCTGAGTAGAGAGGAGCAGAAGGTGCGCAGGAAATTAATCGCCGCGAACTGGAAGATGCATCTGCTGCCGGTCGGCGCGCGCGCACTCATCCACCGAATCCGCGAGGAGATCGATTCCGACGCGGCGATGCTCGCGAAGGATCGCGACGTGCTGATCGCGCCGCCCGCCATTCTGATCCCGGCGGTGGCGGAGGCGCTCGCCGGATCGTCGATTCTGCTGGGCGCGCAAAACATGCACTTCGAGGACAAGGGCGCGTTCACCGGCGAAGTGTCGGCTCCGATGCTCCACGCTTACGGCGTCACTCACGTAATCGTCGGCCATTCCGAGCGCCGCCATATTTTTCATGAAATCGACGAGCTGATTAACAAGAAGGTCCTCGCCGCGCTGCACCATCGGATGACCCCGATTCTATGCGTCGGCGAAACCCATGCTGAACACGACAGCGGCCGCGCGCTCGAGGTAATCCTGGGCCAACTCCAGCGCGGACTCGACAACGTCGTCGACCATCACGTGACCGCAGTGGTGATTGCTTACGAGCCGGTGTGGGCGATCGGCACCGGGCACGTCGCGACTCCAGAGCAGGCGGAATCGGTCCACGGCGCAATCCGCGGCGCGATCCTCGAACGCTACGGCCGCGAGCACGCCGACGCGGTCCGGATAATCTACGGCGGCAGTGTCAACGACGAAAATGTTGACTCGCTCGTGAGCAAGCCCGATATTGACGGGGCTCTGGTCGGCGGGGCAAGCTTAAAGGCTGACTCGTTCGCGCGCATCGTCAAGGCGCGGACTCGCTGAAGAAAACAAAATGGTATCAATTGTCGTTTCGATTCATGTGATCGTCTGCGTCGCGATGTGCATCATTATCCTGCTGCAGCAGGGCAAGGGCGCGGAGGTCGGCGCCGTGTTCGGCGGCTCGAGCCAGACCGTGTTCGGCGCCAGCGGCGCAGGCAACGCGCTGACCAAGGCGACCTGGGCGCTCGCGATAATTTTCTTCGCGAGCTCGATCTTCCTGGCGCTGGCATCAGCGCGGCGCGTGACCGGCAGTATCTTCGATCATCCCTTTTCGTCGGCGCCCGCGAGCGTTATGCCGGTCTCGAAGCAGGCGCCCAAGAACGCGGCTCCTGCGGCGCCCGCTCCTGCAGGCAACCTCCCTGCCGGAGCCTCGACGCCGGCGAAGTAATCGCGCGATGCGCGGGTGGTGGAACGGCAGACACGCCAGTTTGAGGGGCTGGTGGTAGCAATACCGTGCGGGTTCAAATCCCGCCCCGCGCACCAATCAGAAAAGCATCAAGAGAACAACTTCGCCTGGCGCGGCGGCTGCGGCGCGGCCGGCGGCTGCATCGAATAGCGCTCGTTGCTGATTGGAAAGCCGTAACGCTCGCGGATGCGGTTGAAAATCACGCGCATGCGATCGTCGTACGCATGCGGCACGTATTCGGCATGCGCGTAGAACATGTCGATACGCTCGGCCAGATGCGGGAAGCGCTCCTTGACGAACGGGATGAAGCGGCGCGCGGCGGCAGGCTTCAGGAACAGCGAACGCCACCACACGCCCGACGCGCCTGCGCGATGCGCCTGGCGAATGACGCTCTCGATCGCCGCGGGATCGTCCGTCAGCCCCGGAATCATCGGCATCATCAGCACGTTGCATCGGATTCCCGCGCGCGCCAGCTCGAACAGCGCGCGCAATCGCAGGCCCGGCCGCGGTGCGCGCGGCTCGAGGATTCGTTGCAGCTTGCGATCGAGCGTTATCAGCGAGAAGTTCACCGACAGCTTCGATCGCCGATTGATCTTCCGCAGCAGCTCGAGGTCGCGAACGATGAGACTCGACTTGGTCGTGATCGACAGATCCAGCCCCGAGAGCTTCGCAAATATTTCGAGCATCGAGCGCGTCAGCCCGTACTTGCGCTCGGCCGGCTGATAGGGGTCGGTCGCGGTGCCTATCGCAATCGCGTCGGTGCCAATCGGCGTGCGCGAGAGCGTGCGCGACAGCACCTCGGCCGCCATCCGCTTGACGAAAATCTTGCGCTCGAAGTCCATCGGGTCTCGCAGCTCGAGAAAGTCGTGCGTGTAGCGCGCGTAGCAGTACACGCAGCCGAACTCGCAGCCGCGATAGGGGTTGATAGTCCATCGAAACGGCATGCGCGGGCTGTCGCATCGATTGAGAATCTGGCGCACCGGCATCTCGATAAACTCAACGCCGCGGGTGGCGTCGAGGTCTTCGAGCCGCGGCGAATCGAATGGCAGTGAGGCGGCGGTGTTCATCTGACGGCACCGCTATCTTCGCTTTTTCTTCGCTATTATGTCAAGCCGCAGAAACGAACGTCGAAATTACTGAGGCCGAGTTGATGGCGCGATTGCGCGCAAAGCGCGCAGGAGATCGATTTTAATAACGTGGTAAAGACGGTGAGTTAGAGAGGTATTCGCTCCGGACTTGAGCGTCTGATGTTTATGGTTTCAAGGTTACGTAAAGCTCGCGCGTGCTCTCCCAAAATCCGAAGCCGAAAGGCATAAAGCACTTTCGTCCCAACAACCCCGCGAAACATGCGTTTGCGGGTATGCGGTCCAAGACAATTTCACAATCACCTTCGATGCCGAAGAGCTCGATGCGGCTCGTGGTTACCACAGCCTTATGCGGGAGGTCTTGCCCGACTGCATTAATCTCATCCTCCGTACCCGGCGTGAACAAGGGAGCATAGATCGGACGAATAACAATATCAGTCGATCCCGGATCAAAGAGCATCGGAAGATCGCGCCATACACCGCCCGCTGTAAGAAAGCCGGCCCGGACCACTGGATACCAAAA
>Ga0209038_10000308_pt1 | contig 15541 bp, 17 predicted proteins | sample BogFormECP03_OM3_FD_188237 | JGI IMG/M metagenome (GOLD analysis project Ga0209038, IMG submission 188237) | Bog forest soil microbial communities from Calvert Island, British Columbia, Canada - ECP03_OM3 (SPAdes) (version 2) | ecosystem: Environmental > Aquatic > Freshwater > Wetlands > Bog ...
CGGCAGGCGTCTCCGTCTCCGTCTCCGTCGCCGCGGCCTCGGGGGCCGGAGCGACTTTCGACACGGGCTCGGGCTGTGGCTCCGGCTCGGGGGGCGCCTGCGTGGCGGCGGCGTCGTCCGGCGCAGCAGCCTCGGCCTCGGCAGGCACAGCGGGCGCAGCGGGCGCCTCGGCCTCGGCAGCGGCCTTCGCGGCGGCCGCAACGGCCTCCTTCGCGGCCTGCTCCGCAGCCTCGGCGGCGGCCTTCTCGGCGGCGGCCTGTTCCTCGGCCTCGCGCCGTGCGCGGGCCTCTGCCTCGAGACGGGCGCGCTCCTCGGCCTCCTGGCGCGCCCGTTCCTCCTCGGCGCGGAACACGGAGTGGCCCTCGGCCACCACCTGCCCGATCGCCTGGGTGATCAGCGCGCAGGAGCGGATCGCGTCGTCATTGCCGGGGATCACGAAATCGATCCCGTCGGGATCGCAGTTGGTGTCGACGAGGCCCATGATCGGGATCCGCAGGCGCTGGGCCTCTTTCACCGCAATCACCTCCGTTTTGAGGTCGATCACGAACATCGCGTCGGGCACCCGCTGCATGTCCTTGACGCCGCCCAGGTTGGCTTTGAGCTTTGCCAAATCGGCCTGTGCGGACATCCGCTCCCGTGTCGGCAGCAGTGCCAGTTGGCCCTCGCTCTCGAAGCGTTCGAGGTCGTGCAGGCGGCGGATGCGCTGGCTGATCGTCTGGAAGTTCGTCAAGAGGCCGCCCAGCCAGCGGTGGTTGACGTAGGGCATGCCCGCCGCCTCGGCCACATCGCGGATGGTGTCCTGCGCCTGCTTCTTCGTACCCACGAACAGCACGGTCCCGCCGCGATGGGCGAGCGCGCCTGCAAACTCCTGCGCCTGCGCCAAGAGGACGGAGGTCTTCTGCAGATCGATGATGTAGATGCCGCCGCGCTCGCCGTAGATGAAGCGGCGCATCTTTGGGTTCCAGCGACGCGTCTGGTGGCCGAAATGGACGCCGGCTTCCAGCAGCTCCGCGATGCCTATATCGGCCACGGGTTGCTCCCTTATGTACAAGTTTGGTTTCCGTGCGGAGGTAGCGGACCCGAAGCCGCGACTGACGTCGCCCCTCCGGGCAGGGCCGCGATCCTTGACCGCACGGCTCGAAGATCCGAATTGACCTTCCAGAATAGCCGACTACTGCGCCCGGGACAGGCCTCGAGGGGCTGGGCGTGTCGTTCTAGCGGTCGCCTGCGCCCGAATGCGATCGACCGGCCCGCTCGAGCGCCAACGCAAGGTCGGGCGGCAGGGGCGAGTGCACCTCCACGCGCTCGCCCGTCATCGGATGGTCGAAGGCCAGCCGGGTGGAGTGAAGGAACTGACGCTCGAGGCCGAGCACCCCAGCCGTTCCGTATTCCGGGTCTCCACATACAGGGTGGCCGATCGCCTTCAGGTGCACGCGGATCTGGTGGGTGCGCCCGGTCTCAAGGCGCAGCCGCAACAGCGACGTGCCCTCGAGCGCACGCTCCAGCGTGAAGTGCGTGCGAGCCTCGCGCGGGTTGACGCCGCCGACCGTCATGCGTGTGCGTACGCGCGGATCGCGCCCGATCGGGGCTTCGATCGTCCCCGAGCGCGCGGGCGGGCGGCCCTGCACGAGAGCCAGGTACTCGCGTTCGATCAGCCGCTTTGAGAGCGCCGCCTGCAGCAGCCTGAGGGCCTCCTCGGAGCGTGCGACGATCAACAGGCCCGAGGTGTCTCGGTCCAGCCGGTGCACGATCCCCGCCCGCTCAGGATCGCCGCCCGCTGCGCTCTCGCCGAGCAGCTGCGAAAGCGTGGCCTCGTGATGCCCACGTGCCGGATGTACCACCAGGCCGGGCCCCTTGTCGATGACCAGCAGGTGCTCATCCTCGTATGCGATCGAGAACGGGGTCACTTGGCAACGTGGCGCGCGTGATCGACTACGAGGAACAGGATCAGGATGCCGAGCGTGATCGAGGTGTCGGCGAGATTGAACGGCGGCCAGCCGAGCGGAAGCTTGATGAAGTCGGTCACCGCGCCGTCGCGCACGCGGTCGGCGATGTTGCCGAGCGCGCCGCCGATGAGCATGCCTGTGGGCAGCCAGATCAGGGGCTCGGTGGCATGACGTGCGAAGTACACGAGCAGAAGCAGCAGCGCGAGGCCGATGAGAATCGTCACCGCGAGGTGGTTCCCCGGCAGGAACCCGAACGCGACCCCGTGATTGCGCGTGTTCACGAGCTGAACACCCGGCAACAGCCTGCGTTCTTCGCCCGGAACGATCGACTGCCTGATCGCGTGCTTGCTGACCTGGTCGAGCACGATCACGACCAGCGCGACGAGGCCGGCCCGGATCCAGGCGCGTGCGGCTTGAGGCAGACGGCGCGGGCGGACGGGCCGCAGATGCTCGCCCCGAGCCTCGATTCCTCCCATGGCGCTCAGCCGCGGATCAAGCCGTTGACGACGACGCTGTTGACGATCTGCAGCGCGACGATCGCCAGAATCGGACTGAAGTCGAGTCCTCCGAGCGAGGGGATGAAGCGGCGGAAGATGCGCAGGAACGGTTCGCAGATGTCACGCAGGAACCCGAGCAGGGCGTCGGCCGTGCGCGAGTAGGGCGGACGTACGCCGAGCGAGAACAACAGCTGGGTGACGATGAACAGGATGATCAACAGCGTGTAGACGTAGATCAGCGTCGACAGAAAGCCGGCGCCCTCGGTCCGTGTGGTGGCGAGCACGAGCACCACTCAGGGCGCCTTGTCTGTGAGCACGGCGTCAAGCGCGTCGCTGAACGCCGACCTCAGCCCAGCGCGCTCGAGCGCGTCGAGGCCACGCGCGGTCAGCCCGCCCGGGGAGGTGACCTCGCGCCGCACGGCGACCGTGTCGTTGCCGCGGCGACGCAACAGCTCGGCCGTCCCAGCGAGCGTCTGCACCACGAGCTCGGCGCCCTGGGCGGCGGGGATGCCCCTGCGCACGCCTGCGTCCACCTGGGCTTCGGCGACGAGCGCCACGTAGGCCGGCGCGCAGGACATCAGACCCATCGCCACGTCCAGCAGCCCGTCGGGTAGGACGACGAGCGTGCCGAGTTCGGCGAACAGCTCGCCCACGGCCGCATCGAGCGCGGCATCCCGGCCGCTGTCGTCGGCGTCGTGCGCCTCGGCGGCCTGGACGACGGCGCCCTGGCGGACCTCGACGGGCAGCGAGGGGATGAACCGGTAAACCGGGCGCGCGGGATAGGCGGCCCTCAGCGCGTGGAGGGGCACGGCCGCGAGGATCGATGCGACCGCGGTCGCATGCGGGGCGACCTCGCGCGCGACGTCCTGCAGTTGAGCGGGCTTGTGGCAGAGCACCACGAGGTCGGCCTGTTCGGCGACCTGGGCGTTCGTGGCGAGCGCCTCGCCTCCGACCTCAGCGGCCAGCGCGCTCGCGCGGGCGGCCAGCGGATCGGCGCACACGAGCGGCCGACCCCAACCGCGGGCAAGCGCGCGGGCCATGTTCCCGCAGCCGATCAGTCCTATCTGCATGAGAGCTTGAGGCTAGCGCCCGGGCCTCAGGCCTGATTGAAGAAGCCCTTCTCGATCAGCCGCGCGCGCTCCTCGGCGGAGATCTCGACGTTACGGGGGGTGAGCATGAACACCTTGTCGGCAATCCGCTGCATGCCGCCATCGAGGGCGTACGTGAGCCCGGAGGCGAAATCGATCAGCCGCTTCGAGAGGTCGGTGTCGGAGCTCTGCAGGTTCAGGATCACGGGGATCGAGTCCTTGAACTTGTCGGCGATCTGCTGTGCGTCGTTGAACGACTTGGGGATCACGAGGTGGACTCGCACGTCGCCATTGCCCCGCCCCACCTGCCGCAGAACGGTGGCAGAGCGCCCGCGCCCACCTGCGGCGCCGGCGGCCTCGGCGCTGTCGTCCTCGGCAAAGATGTCCTCGTACTCGTCGCGCCGGCGACGCAGCCTGCGCACGTTGGGCCGCTCCCGGTAGCGATCCTCGATCTCGGCTTCCGGCGGGTCGTCGTAGTCGTCTGCATATTCCTCGGCGAGGCCGAAGTAGACGAGGGCGCGGTGCCAGGAGTCGCGGAAGGCCATTGGTGTAGGTGCGTCTTCGCCCGGCGAACCGGTTTCCCTGCAAATGCTAACCGCTCAGGGCGCCCCGGACGGGCTCGCTAATGGTACAGATTCGTGCCGATTCGCACGATTGTCGCACCCTCCTCGACGGCGACGAGATAGTCCTGGGAGGTGCCCATCGACAGGTGCTCGAGACCCCTCTCGTCCGCCAGCTCGCGCAGCGCCGAGAACCAGCGGCGGCTGAGCTCGGGTTCGGGTGAGAGCGGTGGCATGGTCATCAGGCCGGCGACGGGCACGGGAGAGCGCCCGATGAACGCGTCGAGCTCGGCCGGGGCCACGCCCGCCTTGCCCGCCTCCCCCGCCACGTTCACCTCGATCAGGATGCGCAGGCCCGGCCGCGCGAGCTGCGCATGGCGCTCGAGCTCGCGCAGCGCGGAATCCGATGCGACCGAGTGGATCAGGCGCACGTGCGGCACGATCAGGCGAACGCGCCTGCTCTGCAGCGCCCCGATGAAATCCCACTCGAACAGCTCCCCGTGCGCGGCCACCTTGGCTTGCAGATCCTGGGCGCGGTTCTCGCCGACGAGCCTCACGCCCGCCTCCGCGAGCACGGGCAGCTCGTCGCTTGACACGTACTTGGTGGCGGCCAGGACCTCCACCCGACGGGCGCCCTGCCCAGGGCGGGTGATCAAAGACCGCTCGACGGCGGCGGCGATCTCCTCGCGCACGCGGGCCAGGTTCGCGCTGATCCGCTGCACCTGCAGGCCGGTGATCAGCTCAGCCATGCCACGCCCGCCTGTCGCCCTGCCCGTGCCCCCTGACGGCGATGGGAGAAGAAGCGCTGGTCGCAGATCGTGCACATGCGCGCATCGGCCACCTCGGCGACGCCGGCCGCGAGCAGCCGCTCGCGGGCGATGGCCGCCAGATCGATGTGCCGGCCGTCGCGGTGGGCGTCACCGAACACCGCGTGCACCTCGGGGCCGACCTCGTAGCAGCAGACGCCCGCGCCGGGCCCGATGACCGCGGTGATCGGACCGGCGCCGCCGACATCCCGCAGTGCGCACACGCCCTCATCGAGTACGCCCGCGGCGAGCCCCCGCCAGCCGGCGTGAAGCATCGCGACCGCTCCCTGGGACCCGAGCGCGACCGGAAGACAGTCGGCAGTGAGCACCATCACGCCAACGCCCGGCAGGGCGCTGGCGTGACCGTCGGCATCGATCGCGACCGCCTCCCCGCCCACTCCGCCGGCGCGACGCACGCGCTGCACGGCCGTGCCATGAACCTGGCGGCTCGCGCACAGCCACTGCAGTCCGAGGTCCTCGCACAGGCGCTCGCGCGCCTGCCGCCCGCGCTCGTGATGATCGCCGCGCAGGGTCGAGAGGTTGCCCCGGGCGAGGGTCGTGAACAGCGCGCGACCGCCGCCGGGCAGCTCGTAGGAGAGGGTCCCTTCAAGCTCGGTGATGTTCGGATCCAGCGGGTTCACAGGCCCTCCACGGCGGCGCGCAGCTCGGCCTCACGGCCCTCGGCGAGCTCGCCGTCCAGCTTGCGGCGCAGCGCCAGCTCGAGCCGCTGGCCGATCTCCGGGCCGGCGGGTACGCCCGCGGCGAGCAGATCATCGCCGGTGATCTGCAGGCGCACATGCCGCAGCGCCTGAAGCCAGCGGCGTGCGTTGGCGGTGGCTTTCGTGAGCCCCTGCTCCTCGGCGAGGGATCCCGCGAGCGCGACCGCTTCGAGCGTTGCAGCGTGCACCGCCTCCCGCAACAGCGATGGCGTGTATGCGTCCTGCAACTCCTGCACGAGGTCCGGCGCGAGCACCGCCGCCCTGATCGCGCGATCACGGTCTGAAGCGGTGAACTTCAGCTCGTCGAGCAGGCCCAGGACCACCTGCTGGGCATCCTCGCCGGAGGAGGCGATCACCGACAGCAGCAGGGCGCCGAGCAGCAGCAGATCGCCCCGCCCGTCCGCCGCCAGCAGCGACAGCGCCCCGCGCGCGACGCGCTCGGGCAGCCGCAGCTGGGGGTGCAGCGCGGCCATCACTCCCAGCTCATCCATCGTGACGAGCGCCGCCACCGGGTCCGGCTCGTTCAGCGCGAGACGCAGCTCGGTGCCGATCCGAGCGCCCGACACGCTCGTCAGCGCGCCGGCGTCGAGAGCCGCGCCGGCGAGCTCGGCGGTGCGCTGCTCGGGCTCGAATCCAAGGCGGGCGAGGTAGCGCGCGAGGCGCAGCAGGCGCGTGGGGTCGTCCAGGAAGCTCCGCTCGTGCAGCACGCGCAGGCGGCCGGCGGCGAGGTCCTCCCGAGCGTGCGGCACGGTCGACAGCCGTCCCTTGCGCGAGCCGCCGAGGAGAACGGCAATGGCATTGACCGTGAAATCCCTGCGGCGAAGGTCCTCCTCGGTCGTTCCAGCCCTCACATCCGGCAGGGCGCCGGGCGCGGGGTAGGACTCGGTGCGCCGGGAGGCAATGTCGATTCGCCCAGCCTCCCAGCGCACGAGCGCCGTGCCAAAGCGCTCGTGCACGGCGATGCCCGAGCGCCCATCGGGGTCGCGCTGGGCGGTGTCCCCGCCGGCGGGGATACTGAGGCGCAGGGCCAGCGCGTGCGCGAACGAGGAGGAGTCGCCCGTCACAACAACGTCGAGCTCGCGGGGAGCGCGCCCGAGCAGCAGGTCGCGCGCGGCGCCGCCGACGAGCTCGACATCCTCCCGGGCGGCGGCAAGATCGAGCAGCTCTGGGCCGCCGGGCAAATCCGGTAGGCGCTCGAGCACGGTCTGTCCGTCCCTGCTCAGCTCGTCCATGTCGCCTCCTGGCCAAGCCCTCTTTCGACGTCGGTGCTCAACCGATCCGGACGGGCACGCCGGCCGCGGCGAGGTGCGCCTTGGCCTCGGCGATCGTGTGACGCCCGTAGTGAAAGATCGACGCGCACAGCGCGGCGTCGGCGCCGGCACGCAGCGCCTCGGCGAGGTCCTCGAGCTCTCCCGCCCCTCCGGAAGCGATGACGGGCACGCTCACCGCCTCGCTCACGGCGGTCGTGAGCGGGAGATCGTAGCCGTCGCTCGTGCCGTCCCTGTCCATGCTCGTGAGAAGAATCTCACCGGCGCCCCGCTCGACGGCCTCACGAGCCCAGGCGACCACGTCGCGGTCGGTGGGAGTGCGCCCGCCGGCGAGGTAGGCCTCCCAGCGCGAGGATCCGTTCGCCTCAGAGGACGCCTGCCGGAGCTTGGCGTCGATCGCGAGCACCACGCATTGAGCGCCGAATACGGCGGCCAGCTCATCGATCAGGGCGGGGCGTTCAAGCGCCGCGGAGTTGACCGAAACCTTGTCGGCGCCCGCGTCGAGCACCGCCTGGGCGTCGGCGGCCGAGCGGATTCCGCCGCCGATCGTGAACGGAACGAACACCTCGTCCGCCGTCCTGCGCGCGAGCTTGGCGATCGTGTCACGCTTCTCGTGAGTGGCCGTGATGTCAAGGAACACGAGCTCGTCGGCGCCCTCCCGGTCGTAGTGGGCGGCCAGCTCGACGGGATCTCCCGCGTCGCGGATGTCGACGAATTCAACGCCCTTGACGACGCGGCCGGCATCGACGTCCAGGCAGGGTATGACGCGCTTGAAGTGCACACGCCCACGGTAGCGACCGACCAGCGCTCCTGAGCGCCTGCTCAGTCCGCTAGCGCTGCTTGGGCCTCGGCGATCGTGAAGCGCCCCTCGTAGAGCGCCTTGCCGACGATCACCCCGGTCAGCCACTCGAGCCCGAGCTCCGCGCGAAGGCGTGCGATCTCCTCGAGGTCGGAGAGCGTCCCGATTCCGCCCGAGTAGATCAGGCTTCCCTGCCCCGCGGCCTGCGCGGCCCATGCGACCTCATCGCGGTTGGGGCCGTCGAGCGTCCCGTCGTGATCGATGTTGGTGAACACGAAGTGGCGCACCCCCTGGGCGCGTAGCGCGGCGAACGCGTCGCGTGCCTTCGAGGCCGTGGTCTCGAGCCATCCATGTGTGGCCACGTAGCCATTGCGCACATCGACGGCGACGAGCACCTGCTCGGGCTCGTGGGCCTCGAGGACCTCGTGCAGCAGCCGCGGGTCGGTGAAGGCCACGGTGCCGAGGATCACGCGCGCGGCCCCCGCCGCAAGCGCCCGGCGCACCGCCTCGGCGGAGCGGAGCCCTCCGCCATACTGCACCGGCACATCGAGCTCGCCCGCGATCCTCCGCAGCTGCTCGAGGTTCACGGGCTCCCCCGTCTTCGCGCCATCGAGGTCGACGACGTGCAGGAAGCGTGCACCCGCCTCCGTCCAGCCGCGCGCGGCCGAGAGCGGATCCTCGTCGTAGACCTTCTTCTCGTCGAAGTCCCCCTTCAGGAGCCGCACGGCGCTGCCGCCGAGTATGTCGATCGCCGGATAGAGGTTCACCTGGCGAGCGGCACCTCGGCCCTGGCGCAGATCCGCGCGAAGTTGCCCAGCAGCCGCAGACCGGCCGCGGAGGACTTCTCCGGGTGGAACTGGACGCCGTAGAAGGAACCGTGTTCGACGGCGCTCACGAATGGCGAGCCATACTCGGCGGTCCCCAGCACGTCCTGCTCGCGGGCGGGCACAGGCGCGAACGAGTGCACGTGGTAGAAGGCGCACTCCTGCGGCAGATCCTGGACGAGCTGCGAGCGGGCGTTCATGAAGCGCACCTCGTTCCAGCCGATGTGAGGCAGCTTCAGCGTGCCCGGCTGCAGCGCGCGCACCTCGCCGGCGATGATCCCCAGCCCGGCCGCCCCGCCCTGCTCGGTCGATGAGTCAAAGGCGAGCTGCATGCCCAGGCAAACGCCGAGGACGGGCGTCTGCGACGCGACGCGCTCGCGCAGCAGCTCGTCCAAGCCGAGCTCGCGCAGGTTGTCCATCGCGCGCGGGAACGCGCCCACGCCGGGCACCACCAGGCCGGCGGCGGCCCGCAGCTGCGCTGGGTCGCTTGTGACGATCGCGCGCGCGCCCACGTGCTCGAGGGCCTTCTCGACCGAGCGCCGGTTGCCCATCCCGTAGTCGACGATCGCGATCTCCACGGGCTCCTCGATCAGGCGGATCATGAGGTCAGCGTGCCCTTCGTGCTGGGCACGCCGGTCTCCGTGGGGTCGATCGAGACCGCCTCGTGGAGCGCCCGCGCGAATGCCTTGAACGCCGCCTCGATCATGTGGTGAGCGTTTGTGCCGGCCTCCACGCGCAGGTGCAGCGTCAGCTTGGCCGAATTGGCCAGCGCCCTGAAGAACTCCTCGGTCAGCTCGTGATCGAAGCCGCCCGTTGAACCGGGCGGAAGCTCGGCCTCGAACAGCGTGAATGGGCGCCCGGAGATGTCGATCGAGGCGCTTGCCCGCGCCTCGTCCATGGGCGCGGTCGCCGATCCGTAGCGGACGATGCCCACGCGGTCGCCCAGCGCCTGGTCGAGCGCCTGTCCGAACGCGATCGCGGTGTCCTCGGCCGTGTGGTGCGCGCCGGTCTGCAGGTCCCCGGTGGCCTTCACGTCGAGGTCGAGCCGCCCGTGACGGGCGAGCAGGTCGAGCATGTGGTCGAGAAAGCCCACGCCCGTCCCGCGCGTGCCCTCCCCGGTGCCATCCAGGGCGAGCGTCAGCCGCACGTCGGTCTCGCTGGTCTTGCGCTCGATCGTGGCCGTCCGGCTCATGGCTCCTGATTGTTCCGCACACGGGCCTCCATCGACTCGGCGTGCACCTCGAATCCCTCCGCGCGGGCGATCGGCGCGCCGGCAGCCGCCAGTTTGCCCACCGCGGAGCCGATCCGGACCTCGGCCATCCTGCGGCGAAAGTGGCGCGTGGAGAGCATCGAGCTGAACCGCGCCGCGCCGCCGGTGGGCAGGACGTGGTTCGAGCCCGCGACGTAGTCGCCGAACGCGGTTGCGCTAGCCGGTCCCACGAACAGGCAGCCGGCCGAGCGAATCATCGGCGCGAGCGCCTCCATATCCTCGCCGATCAGCTGCAGGTGCTCGGGCGCAAACGCGTTCGCAAGGCCCACTGCCTCGCGCGCGTCGGAAACCTCCACGAGGGCAAACACGGCCTCGCCCACCGTCGGGCGCTCGACCACGAGCCGCTGGAGCATCGCGGCGAGCCCCTCGCACACGCTGGGGGCGGGCGAGACCGCCGCCACGAGGCTGCCCTCGCCGTGCTCGGCCTGGGCGAGCATGTCGAGCGCCACCAGCCGGAGCTCCTCCTCGCCGGCATCGGCGCCGAGCAGGACCAGCAGGTCGCTGGGACCGGCGAAGCCGTCGATCCCGACGGTCGCCGAGAGCAGGCGCTTGGCCTCCTGCACGTACAGGTTTCCGGGACCGACCACCACGTCGACGCGGTCGACCGTCTTCGTGCCATAGGCGAGCGCCGCGATCGCCTGCGCCCCGCCCATGCGATACACGCGCTCCACGCCGCACAGCCGGCAGACGCCGAGAATCGCCGGGTCGATCTGCCCGTCCAGGCCCGGTGGCGAGCAGACCGCGACATCCAGCACGCCGGCGGCGCGCGCGGTTACGACGCCCATCACGACCGTGCTCGGGTAGGAGGCGCGTCCGCCGGGCACATACACGGCCGCCGAGCTCACGGGCACCTCGCGCAGCGTGACTCGCTGGCCCTGGGGCAGGTCGATCGACACGTTCTCGCTCACGCCCGCCTGGGCCACGAGCGCAACGTTGGTGATCGCAACCTGCAGTCCGGCCACGAGCGGGAGTGCAAGCAGCTTGATCGCCTCATCGAGCTCATCCTGCGTGACCACCAGCGGCCCGGGGGGGTTGCCGGCGGTGTCGAACCGGCGCGTGTAATCCGTCACGGCCTCATCGCCTTCGACGCGCACGCGATCGACGATCTCGCGAACGGCCTTCTCCACCGACTCGCCGCCGGGCACGAGCGAGCGCAGGTGCGCGGCAACGCCCACCGGACCGCCGCGGCGGCCCACCTGCTCGGCGTCCACGAACTCGATCCGCATCTCAGGCGACGTTGGCCGCCGGCAGGCCGCGAAGCCGCTCGAGCAGATCGTCGATCGCCGTCGCCTTGAGCTTGTGGGCGACCGGATTGGCGATCAGCCGGGCGGTGCACACGACGATCTCCTCGCGTACGATCAGGTTGTTCTCGCGCAGCGTGGTCCCGGTCGCGGTCAGATCGATGATCGCCTCGACCATGCCGGTGAGCGGCGCGAGCTCCACCGAGCCTTTCACCTCCACGATCTCCGCCTGCCGTCCGGTTTCCTCCAGATACCGCGCAGCGATCCCCGGGTACTTGGTGGCGACGCGCATCACGCCCAGCCGGCGCAGCGCCTCGAGCGCCGAATCCGGCCCGGCCTTGCTCGCCAGCACCATCGTGCAGCGCCCATAGCCCAGGTCGCGCAGCTCGTAGACCTCCCGGCCCCCCTCGCTCCGCCGCTGGGCCGCCTGCTCGAGCAGCACGTCCTTGCCGGTGACGCCCAGGTCGGCCGCGCCCGCCTCCACGTAGGTGGGCACATCGGACGGGCGCATCGTGATCACACCGATGTCCTCGAACAACAGCTTGCGGTCGTTCGAGCGCAGCTCGTCGGTGTCGAGGCCCAGCCCGGTGAGCAGGTCGACCGTTCCCGGGAACAGGGCCCCGCGAGGCACCGCGATCGTTAGGCCGTCGCCGAGCGGGCTCATTGCGCGGGCTCCCTGGCAAGCAGCGCGCCCGTCCCCCGCTCCTCGCCCGCGAGCGCGACGTGCAGGCGATCGACGCCCAGGGCGAAGCCCACCGCGGGCAGCTGGCGCCCGAAGTATCCAAGCAGGTCGTCATAGCGCCCGCCGCCACCGATCGGACTGCCGAGGGCGGGGTCGTACACCTCGAACACGGCGCCCGTGTAGTAGCCGATGTTGCGCACCAAGCCGAGGTCGAAGATCACACGGGCGGCCACCCCCGGCTCGAGCAGCTCGTGCACCTGGCGCATGCCCGTCACGGCCTCGACCGCGGGGGCGGGTGCGTCGGTGAGCACCTCCGCGTCGCCGCGGCGCTGGGGCACCTCGAGCAACAGCTCGGCGGCCTCATCGCTGAGACCGGCGTCCTCCAGCGTGTGTTCGAGCCCCACGAAGTCGCGGCGCGCGAGCGCCTCGAGCAGTCCCGGACGGGCCGGCTCGGGCACCTGCAGACTGGCCATCAGCGCCGGGAACAGCGACGCGTCCCCGAGGCCGATCCGATAGTCCTTCAGACCGGTCGCGTCGAGCGCGTCGCAGAGCACCGTGAGGGCCTCGGCGGTGCCCTGCGGGGCTGGCGAGCCGATCAGCTCGATCCCCGCCTGCAACAGCTCGCGGGGCTGCCCGCGCTGGGGCCGCACGCCTCGATAGCAGTGCGCGAAGTAGCAGAACCGCAGCGGCGGCTCGCTCGATCCGTAGCGCGTGGCGACCACGCGAGCGATCGGCACGGTCATGTCCGAGCGCAGCACGAGCACGGCCCCCGACTCGTCGAACACGCGGTAGGCCGGCCGCGCTTCGGCCATGTCCGCCCGCGCGAGCACCGACTCGTACTCGAGCGCCGGCGTGTACACCTCGCCGTAGTCGTGGCGCTCGAACACCGCCCGCAGGGTGTCGGTGATCGCGCGCACCTCGCGCGTCTCTTCGGGAAGCACATCGCGTGTGCCGCTGGGTATCGGATGGATCATGCGCTTGCCATTCAAGCGAACCGCGGGGGTGGCGCGCTCGACCGGGACCGCCTGCGGCGCACGCCGCGGCAGGGCAGCGGAGGTTACGCGTGCACGGGCTCGGTCGCCACGCGCTCGATGCGGGCGCCCAGATCGCGCAGGCGCTCGTCGATGCGCTCGTAGCCACGGTCGATCTGACGGATGTTTCCGATCTCGCTGCGCCCCTCCGCGCAGAGCGCCGCCAGCAGCATCGCCATGCCCGCGCGGATGTCCGGTGACTCCACGCGCTCGCCGCGCAGCCGTCGCGGGCCGGTGACGATCGCCCGGTGGGGGTCGCACATGACGATGTCCGCCCCCATCAGGATCAGCTTGTCGGTGAAGATCAGGCGATTCTCGAACATCCACTCGTGCACGAGGATCGAGCCCTCCGCCTGCGTTGCCAGAGCGACGGCGATCGAGGTCAGATCGGCGGGGAAGGCCGGCCACGGGCCGTCCTGGATCTTGCTCTTGTGCTCCCCCACGTCCGCCCGCGCCACCAGCCGCTGTTCGCCCGGCACGAGCAGATCGTTGCCGTCCAGTTCGGTGCACAGGCCGACGCGTTCGAACACCAGCCGGATCATGCGCAGATCGCCAGGGACCGTGTCCTTGATGCGCAGCTCTCCGCCGGTGACCCCGGCCAGCGCGATGAAGCTTCCGATCTCGATGTGGTCGGGGGCGACCTCGTGCTCACAGCCGTGCAGGCGCTCGGCGCCGCTCACGGTGATCACGTTCGAGCCGATGCCCTGGATGTCGGCGCCCATCTTCACGAGCAGGCGCGCGAGATCCTGGATGTGGGGCTCGCACGCGGCGTTGCCGATGACGGTCGTGCCGGGAGTGAGCGCAGCCGCCATCAGCGCGTTCTCCGTCGCCATCACCGAGGGCTCGTCCATGAACACGTCCGTCGAGCGCAGTCCGCTGGGAGCGCTCAGCACGATGTCGCGCCCGCACTCGATCACCGCGCCCATCGCCCGGAACGCGTCGAGGTGCGGGTCAAGGCGCCGGCGGCCGATCACATCGCCGCCCGGCGGGGGCATGACCGCGCGGTGAAACCGCGCGAGTAGCGGGCCGGCGAGCAGAAACGACGCGCGGATCAGCTCGGCGAGCTCGTGCTCGATTTCCACCTCGTGCACGCCCGCGGCACACAGCGCGACCTCATTCGGGCCGCGCCAGTTCACATCCACGCCGATCGCACCGAGAATGTCGAGCATCGCGTCGACATCCCTGATGCGGGGGACGTTGCGCACGACCACCTCGTCCTCGGTCAGGACGCTGGAGGCAAGGATGGGCAGAGCCCCGTTCTTGTTTCCAGCCGGAACCATCGTGCCGGAAAGCGGGACGCCACCTTCGATGACGAACTTCTCCATGAGTTTTGCGCGCAGCCGCGGGCCCATCCGGGGCCCGGCGGCCTGGTGCCTGGCAAGCGTAACAGCCATCTACTCAGTCAAGTTCGCCCCGCCTCGCGCCTGACCTGCATCCGGCTGTGGACTCGAGGAGACGGAGGCACTGCCGCGCTTCTGCAACTGCCGTTGCAGCGAATCGGAGGCGAAATGGCTCTAGTGCGCCATTTTCCACGCGCAGCCATGCACACGTACACGTGTTCGTACCCGTTCCGTCCGCCGAGCCACCTAGCTTGCGAACACATGTTCCCCCCCTCAAACCACCGACTTGCCCAGCGCGCCCTCGCCGCATACCGCCTCACCCGCTCGTTCCTGCTGCTCGAGGACGACCACGATGTCGACTGGGAGGTCGACCAGGGCGAGCGGGTCCCGGCGGATCATCCACACCGGGGTGCGCTGGGCATGCGGGCGATCGCAGACCGGCTCGCACATCGCCGGCCGGGCGAGCCCCCACGGGGGGAACTGGTCTGCCTCTGCCCCGTCGGCAGGACGGCGCCCGCACCGACCCGCGCAGGGGGAGCGCGGACCGTGAAGCGACGCGCGCCGCGCGATCTGGCTCTGAAGTGCGAGAGCTCGCCCGCCGCACACGAGCGTTGATCGTTCTCGCAAGGACGCGAGCGCCAACGACGAGGAGCCGCCCTTCGGGGCGGCTCCTCGTAACTAAAAAACCGGCGGCGTCCTACTCTCCCAGGCCCTTGCGAGCCAAGTACCATCGGCGCTGAGGGGCTTAACTGCTCTGTTCGGAATGGGAAGAGGTGTTTCCCCCTCGCCAAAGCCACCGGAAAAACGCGAGAGACCACGCCCTCCAGGTCCTTCAAAACTGCACAGCGCCACACCGGGTATCAAAAAATCCGTCAAGCCCTCGACCCATTAGTACCGGTCTCCTTCGAACGTTACCGTCCTTCCAGATCCGGCCTATCAACCTGGTGGTCTACCAGGGGTCTTACTCCCTCTAGGGGATGGGAGAGTTAATCTTGAGGCCGGCTTCCCGCTTAGATGCCTTCAGCGGTTATCCGATCCACACGTAGCTAGCCTGCTATGCCCTTGGCAGGACAACAGATACACCAGAGGTGCGTTCATCCCGGTCCTCTCGTACTAGGGACAAATCCTCTCAACTCTCCAACGCCCACGGCAGATAGGGACCGAACTGTCTCACGACGTTCTGAACCCAGCTCGCGTACCGCTTTAATGGGCGAACAGCCCAACCCTTGGGAGCAACTCCACCCCCAGGATGCGACGAGCCGACATCGAGGTGCCAAACCGGGCCGTCGATGTGGACTCTTGGGCCCGATAAGCCTGTTATCCCCGGAGTACCTTTTATCCGTTGAGCGACGGCACTTCCACTTGCTACCGCCGGATCACTAAGACCTGCTTTCGCACCTGCTCGACTTGTCAGTCTCGCAGTCAAGCTCCCTTACTACCTTTACGCTCTACACACGATTTCCAACCGTG
>Ga0209038_10000309_pt1 | contig 15502 bp, 20 predicted proteins | sample BogFormECP03_OM3_FD_188237 | JGI IMG/M metagenome (GOLD analysis project Ga0209038, IMG submission 188237) | Bog forest soil microbial communities from Calvert Island, British Columbia, Canada - ECP03_OM3 (SPAdes) (version 2) | ecosystem: Environmental > Aquatic > Freshwater > Wetlands > Bog ...
TTCCAACAACCATCCCAAGGAGCCGCATCTGTACCTGCAGGTGCTGGGCTGCGACCCGCCGTTCCAGGGCAAAGGCTACGGCAAAGCCCTGCTCGACAGGCTCGCGCTCGAGGCCAAGGCGCGGCCCGAGATAGCCGGCGTCTACCTCGAAACGATGACCGAGGCGAACGTGGCGTTTTACAGCTCGCGGGGCTACGAAATTTTGGGCGAGCTGTATCCGCTCGGCGTCAGGACGTGGCGGATGTATCAGCGCAGCCGCTAGATCACGCGGCGGCGTTGCGCGGATGAATGGTCGTGATGCGCAGTCCCTTGGAGGTCCAGCCGACGTCGAAGCCGACGATGTCGCCTTCGCGAATCAGGTCGATTCCCGGCATCGTGCCGCCGATCGGCGCGCCCGCGACGGTCACGAAGGGAAACTGGAATAGAATTTCTTTGCCGCTGTGCGAACGCACGATGCCGCGCCCGCGCGCGCGGTCGAGCTTGAGGATCATCCCCTGGTAAAAATTGCCGGGGAACCGCTCGCTGTCGTATTCGTTCTCGTCGGCCACCTCTTAGGAGTTAGCATCTCGTGGAGGCGCGGAGAAGCGGCCCAAGAAAAAGCCGGCGATGATTTCTCATCGCCGGCTCGTCGGTAAACAATTTGCTGCTAACCGATCAGCTGCCCAGCTTGTAGTCGATGACCTTGCTGGCGGATTCCACCAGCATCTTCCCATCCCAGGTTTTCTTGGTTTCTTCCTTGACCAGGCCGCCCGGCACGTCATCCGACAACCAGTCCTTCGACCAGGAAGTCTCGTGGCCAATCTTGATCGTCGTCTCGACCCAGTGAGTCTTGAGCTTGTTGCCCATCACGGTCAGCTCTTCGTCACCCTGTTTCTCCTTGACGGTTGGCTGCTTCTCAGGCTTCACATACAGCGAGTCACCGGCATTGCTGATCTCACCATTAGCGAAGAGCGTCACCTTGTCAGCTGGCATCTCGGTTTCGCTGCCTTCGTCGATATCGATCCTCGTTTCCTCGAGGGTGGCCTTGTCCTTGTTGAGATCGACCAGCTTGGTGTTGATGCGCACGACCTGGGCGCTCGACGGATGAGCCATGGCTTCGACGACACCCACAGTGTTCTCGCGATGCTCGAGCAGCTTTCGCTCGAGCGTCACGTAAGTGCCGGGCTTGAAGTGAGCCCACTGCGCGTATTCGGGATTGGCCGGCTCAGGTGGATGGGAGTCATCGGCCGCCATCAGGAACAGACTTGCGGCAAGAAGAGTGGAGCTCAGGATTGCCGCGGAAAAGGTCGGCCGGAAACTCATGATGGAACCTCCAGAGCGACTTACGCAGTCGCCAAGAGAACAGGTAGTTGCGCCTCGACAAATCCTAACGAATGAAAATTACCACTGTCAACTGTAACCGATTTTCAACGGCCCACGTAACTCATTACAGGTCCGGCCGCTAGATTTGACATTGGCGTTCAGGGATCATTAGATCGACTTCGCGCAGGGATGTCGACGGTAAGCGATAACACCCGGACTGACTTTGCCTGAAGGAGAGACCTGTGGAATCCGACAAGCCCGCTATCCACAAACCGCTTAAGGAACGGCTTCGCACGATCATCGGAACAGGTGCTAGCACTATCGTGCTCGCGACGACGATACTCAGCGCGCTCCCAGCCGATGCCAATATCGCGGACACCAATCCCGCGGATACCCTCCAGAATCGCGTCGAGAAAATTCAACCGCAGGCGCAGGACGCCAACGCCAATTTGAATCGGCAGGGCGATTCGAAGGTCCAGCTCGCATGGTGGCGCAATTGGCGCAACGGCGGATGGCGCGGATGGGGCTGGCCGAACTGGCACAACTGGCGCAACTGGGGCAACTGGTAAATCCGTAGAATTTGCCGGATGACGCAGTCCGGCGTGCGTCACGCGGCATCGAATGTTCAAGATGGCTGCGGGGTTTAGATGGCGTATCGCCGGGCCGCTCGAGCTGCTCGTGCTGCAGCCGACTCCGTTCTGCAATCTCGATTGCACCTACTGCTATCTTCCGGATCGTGACTCGAAGCGCAGGATGTCCGACGCGACCCTGAATCGCGTTTTTCAATCGGTCTTTTCCAGCGGCATCGTCGAGGATGGCTTCACCGTCGTGTGGCACGCGGGCGAGCCGATGGTGCTGCCGGTCGCGTACTACGAGCGCGCAATTGAAATCGCAGCCGCGCACAATCCCGGCGGTTTGCAGGTGCGGCATTCGTTCCAGACCAACGGCGTGCTGATCGACGACGACTGGTGCGAGTTTTTCAAGCGGCATCACGTCAATCTCGGCGTCAGCGTCGACGGGCCGGCGTTCATCCATGATCGCAATCGCAAAACCCGCAAAGGCGGTGCGACTCAGCATCGCGTGATGGAAGGGATCCGAAGGTTGCAAAGCCACGACGTGCCATTCCACGTCATCTCGGTGCTGACGGGAGAGTCGCTCGACTACGCCGATGAGCTTTACGATTTCTATCTCGACAACGGGATTCGCGAGGTTGCGTTCAATATCGAGGAAATCGAAGGTCCGCATGCCGCGTCGACGCTCGGCGTTGCGGGCGTCGAACATCGATTCCGACGCTTCATCGGCAGATTTTTCGACTTGGTGGCGCGCGATGATTTGGCTATCAGCGTGCGCGAGTTCGACTCGATGGTGCCGATGATTCTCGGCGGTCATAGCGGTGACGACTTTCCGCCGACCCAGGAGAATTCACCCTGCGCGATATTGAGCGTGGATTGCGAAGGCAACTTCACTACCTACTCGCCGGAACTGCTCGGTCTCCAGAGTAGTCACTACGGTGATTTCGCAATAGGCAATTTGAATACCGACACGCTCGCGTCCGCGCTCAACGGCGATAAATTCAGGAATATGAGTAATGACATCGCATGCGGACTGAGTAAGTGCCGCGCGACGTGTGAGTATTACAGTCTGTGCGGCGGCGGCGCTCCCGTGAACAAGTACTTCGAGAACGGCACCTTCGATTCGACCGAGACTATGTTCTGCCGCCTCAATCGCAAGGTGCTGATCGATGTGATCGTCGAGAAGCTGCAACATCCGCTTGGCGTCACGACGCCCGCCGCCTGACCCCGAACGAATGCCTGGTCTTCGAATTTGTAATGCTGCGCGTTACCAGGGCCGCATGACGTTGGCCGAGCGCATCCAGGTTTTCGAGGTCATTGGCTGGCGATTGGCGCACGCGGACGAGCTGGCTGCGATCTGCGCCGACCACGGCGACTTGTCAGTGATCGGTATCCCGCGGCGCCTGCTGAAACGATGGTGGGACATGGCCGAGCGCGACGCTACCGATGCGGAATTTAAAAGCTATTCACTCGAGATCGCGCAATATTTTCAATACAAGAACTGGCGCATCCCAACGGTGAACGTTCTGATGTCGGTGGTGGCGGCCGGCGGCAAGCGCGATGAAGCGCTTGTGCCAAGTCATCCGATGCGGTTCGCCGAGGGAGTCGGCACATTGATCGCGGCGATCAACCTGGACGACGAGAATGCTGCGATCGCAGCCGGCACTGAAAGCGCAAAAGTTCGCGTGATCCTCGAGCCCGGCGAGGGCTTAACCTTTCCGGCGAGTGGCGTCCTGTGGAATCGATCGGTACTCGGCGACTCCGATCTTGCCGTCACGCTGCTGATCGGATCGCTCGCGACTGAGTAATCGACTAGCTATGGCATCGACATGCAGGTCTGCAATTCACCGATCGCGTTGTCGATGTATCCAATCGCATTGGCCTTGTGGCCGTGATAGTCATTCGCCGCTTCGTTGGTAAGTACGTAGCGCGCGTGCTGCAACTCGTTCATCGCTTTCGAGATTTCGGGATGGCCAAGGGGCGGAGGTCCTCCGTAGTAACCGGCCTCAGGCGGCGGCGGAGCCCCTCCCGGACCGTACGGACCGGAGCCGTAGACGGGCCCCTGCGAGCACGCGGCGCAGGCTATTATGATTCCGAAAATGACACCGCTGGCGAAAGATAATCCTTTGACCACAACCGAGCTCCTTACTCTTGGGACCGTCGATCGATTAAACTCGCTGTCGCGCCGCAATCTACCATATCCGGGTCAAAGCCGATAAGTTCTAACATCGATGGCGAAAGTCGAAAGCATCAAATCGGGCGAAATCGGCGGCGCGGCCGAGAGGGCTCAAAATCTCGAGCTGCGAGGCGAGGGCCTAATCAAGGTTTACGGCGGGCGCGCGGTCGTCGACAACGTCAACGTCGTCGTCAAGCCGGGCGAGGTAGTGGGATTCCTTGGCCCCAACGGCGCCGGCAAGACGACCACGTTTTACATGCTGGTGGGACTGCTCAAGCCCGACAAGGGTCGCGTCATGTTCAGCGGCGAGGACATCACGACGCTGCCGCTCTACCAGCGCGCGCGCCGCGGGATTTCATACCTGCCGCAGGAGCCGAGCGTCTTCCGCAAGCTGACCGTCGAGCAGAATCTGCTGGCCGTGCTCGAGACGCTGCCGCTCAACGAAGAGGAGCGTCAGGCGCGTCTGCAGACGCTGCTCGACGAGCTGGGTATCGCGAAGCTGGCGAAATCGAAGGCGGGCGTGCTGTCCGGTGGCGAGCGCCGCCGCGTCGAGATCACGCGCGCGCTGGTGCTCGATCCGGTGTACCTGTGCCTCGACGAGCCGTTCGCCGGAATCGATCCGATTACAGTGGTCGAGATTCAGCGCGTCATTTCTTATTTGAAGGAGCGCGGCATCGGCGTGCTGATGTCGGATCACAACGTGCACGCGGCATTGTCGATCATCGATCGCGCGTACGTCATTCACTCGGGCAAGATTCTGTTCGAGGGCAAGCCGCGCGACGTCGTCGCCAGCGAGGCGGTGCGCCAGGTGTTCCTGGGCGAGCGCTTCAAGCTGGCGAGCCAGGCAAGCTGACGAGACAATTGTTTCGATTGTAGTGTGCGGGCCGAATCAGTAAGGCGCGCCGTAGGGTGAGCTCGGCATCGGTGACGGATATGACGGATAGCCGCCGTATCCGCCGTAGCTTGGCGCATAGCCTCCGCCGTATCCGCCCATGCCGCCGCCGTAGCCGCCGCTGCCGAACGTCATGCCGCTGCTGCCCATGCCGCCGCCGCCCATCAGCAGCGGGAGGATCATCGTCAGCATGCTCGGCGACGAGCCGCTGCCGTACTGCTGATACTGCTGCATCTGCTGCACTTGCTGACCCTGAGCCTGGTAAGCCTGCGCGCCGGGCGGCAGGTTGTTCTGATAATCCTGGACCGTGCCGGTCGAAGCATAAGGATCGGTGCCGCTGTTGTCGTACGGCATCGCGTTGCCTGACGGGACGCCGTTGACGGTCGAGTTAGAATTGCCGTGGCCGCCGGCCAGTTCGGGACTGATCTTGATCCGGTTGTCGACGACCAGCGTCGGATCCTTCAGATAGTGGCGCGCCTTCTGCTCGGCGTCGGTCTTGCCAAAATCGCTCGCGACGAAACCGAACAGTATTACCTGTTTGCCGCCGCTCGAACTGGTGACGACCTGTGCACCGACCAGCGGCAGCGAGTGAGCTTTCAGATAATCGGAGAGGCCCTGGCTTTGCGGCGAATCGATCGTGCCACCGGCGACGGTACCGGCAGCAGAGGGCGCGGCCATGCCCGAGCCCGAATCGAAGCTGCTCGAGCTTCCCAGCTGCGTCCCCTTAGTCACACCATAAGGATTCTGCACGGGCTCGCACGAGGCCAATCCGGCGAGAGCCGCAGCCAGCCCGAAGGCCGCCAAGGCATTTGCGATGCGACTCATACAGGTCGGATTATAGTCCTGCTCCATCCCTCCTAACAAATCGACGAATTCGGGTCGATTTCGTTTCATTTCGCGAGAGACGGTTCGCGTTGCGAGAATGCGATACTCATTGTGCGAGAGGAACTTGCGTCCAGCATAGGCTTTTTGCTGGCACATTCGATGCAGCGTTCATTGTCAGAACGAGAGACAAAGGAACGGTAATGTTGAACAACAAAATAAATCCGGCTCGAACCGAACATTGCGCGGCGTCGGCGCGAGTCGTGGACGCCCTCAAACGGTTGAGTCTGGAAGATTCAAAACTCGGCGAGAGCCTGCTCAGCGCTGCCGTCGCCGGCGCCGTCGTAGCGCGCCAGCCGGCGGATACTATTCTGCGGGCGGAGGCGGCGGAAGCATGGAACTCTATAAAGACTGTGATCGCGCATCACCTTGCCAGCGAAGAAGATATCGTTCTGCCGTGGATGAAGTCGCGCGAGAATTTCCCGGCTGATTTGATCCTGCGCACCTGCGAACAGCACCTGCGCTTGCGTGAGCTTGCACGAACCGTCGATGAGACCTCGTTCATCGCAGGTTCGAACGAAGAAGTAACCAAAGCGGGAACGGCGCTCACCGCGTTCGCCGTATGCCTCGACGATCTGATCGACGGCGAGGAGCGCGATTTGTTTCCGATGATCCAGCGCAGCCTGTTCGAGGAATCGAGCGGACCCGCCGGCACTTAACCTACCGACAGCTACTTCGCGTAGCCGACTTCCAGCAGAAAATCGCGGACCAGTTGATTGTACGCGGCGGCGTTTTCGAAATAGATCGAATGCCCGCAGCCGGGTACCGTGCGCAGCCGCGAATTGGGCAGCGCCGACGCGAGCGCCTTGACGATGTCGGGAGTGATCAGAGTGTCCTGCTCACCCACCATGCACAGTATCGGCATCGTCAGCCGTTGCTTTACCGCCGCCAGGTCATAGCGCATCCCGACAATGCGCGCGCCGGCGTCGGCGGGAGGGCGCGCACCGTGGATTCGGATTTCATCATATAGAAACGCCATCTCGGGTCGCCGGGCGAAGTAGTCGGCGGCGTAGGTCGGCAACGATCCAATCGGCGGCGACGCGTCGACCGGCAACGGCTCGCGCGGCCGCTCGAACTTCATCTCGGGCGTGAAGACTCCGCCCGGCGTATCGCACATCACCATCGCAGTGACCCGTTCAGGATGCTCGAGCGCATAGCCGACGATCGTCCATCCGCCCATCGACTGCCCAATCAGCACCGCCTTGCCGATCTTCAAATGGTCGAGCAGGGCGCCGAGGTCGCTCGAGTGGGCGCGATTGAACGAGCCGTCGGTGTCGGGCGAAAGGCCGAAGCCGCGCTGGTCAACCGTGATGCATTCGAACGATCGCATGAAGTAGGGCACCTGCTGCCACCACGAGAGATGGTTGCCGCCGAGCCCGTGCAGGAAGACCAGTGGCGCGCCGGCGCCGACGCGCTCGTAGTAAAGCGAGAACTTGCCGATTTCCAGTCTGCCGGGCGTGATTCGATATTCCATCGCGACTCCGAAGTCCCTCTGCGAACCTTCGTGCAGTTCTACGACTAGCCTTTTCGAGTGTCGATGCGAAGGCCCGAGAGCAGTTGCTCGACGTTGTGGCCGACCTCGCGGCGCGCGGCGGGCTTGTCGTCCGCGTGCGCAATAAAGATGGCAGCCTCGGTAAGCGCGCCCATCAACAGATACGCCAATGAATCGACGCGCGCGGGCGCGATGATTCCTTGATCCATCGCGGCCTGCAGCGCGGCCATGACCAGCCGCAGATTGTATTTGGCATCGATCTCGCGCCATCGTTCCCATCCCAGGACGGCAAGCGCGTCGATCAGCACGATACGCTGCACGGCGGGGTCGAGGCAGGCGTCGAGGAAGGCGTTGGTGGCCGCCAGCATCCCGTCCCAGACGCCAGAGCCGGATAGGGCGGCGCCAGCGGCCTCGCCACCGATTTGAGCGAGTTTCTGTTGCTCGAGATCGAACACAGCAGAAAACAAGTCTCTTTTGTCTTTGAAATGATGGTAGAGCGCGCCGCGGGTGACTCGCGTGCGGCGGGCGACGGTCTCGATATCGGTGGCGGCGTAGCCAAGGCGGCCGAACAGCTTGCGCGCGGTCTTGATGAGGGCGGCGCGGGTGGCCTCGGACTGTTCGAGCTTGCGGCTCTTGACTGTCATACCGTTCTCATGTCACATACATACTGTTGGTATGTAAAAACCTTTCATCAAAAAGATTAACAGGAGGCAGGTTAGCAATGAAAGCTGCAGAGTTCCATCAGGCGCGGAAATTCGCAGACACCACCTTCGGCCGAATTGCCTATGTCGAGAAGGGCTCCGGACCCGTGGCGCTGTTCGTTCACGGCTTTCCCCTGAACGGCTTCGCCTGGCGCGGCGCGCTCGACGATCTGGCCGCGACCCATCGATGTATCGCGCTCGATTTGATGGGGTTGGGCCACACTGAAATTGCCCCAGCGCAGGACCTCGGCTTCGGCGAGCAAGCGAAAATGATTGCAGGCTTCCTCGATCGGCTCGGAATCTCGCAGGTCGATCTGGTCGGCAACGACAGCGGCGCCAGCATCAGCCAGGTGTTCGCCGCGCGCTACCCATCGCGGCTGCGCAGCCTCACTCTCACCAACTGCGAAGTCCACGACCTGTGGCCCAACGCAATGCTGAAGGCGGCGTTCGATCAGTTTGCGGACCCCAACGTCATCGAGGGCATGAGACTGATGGTCGATGCGCCCGCCATGGCGCGCCAGGCGTTCGCGGCGGTCTATGAAGATGCGGAGCGCATCCCCGACGAAGCGTTCAAGACTTACTTCGAGCCGATCGTTTCGTCGCCTGCGCGCAGCGAAGCGATGCGGCGCTTTCTGAATCTCGGCAATCTGAAGGTGCTGACGTCGATTGCGCCGCAACTGCGCGAGCTGAAGGTGCCGACGCTCATCGTGTGGGGCGAGGCCGACACCGCCTTCGATCTGAAATCACCGCAATGGCTCAAGGACAACATCGGCGGCTTCAAACGCCTCATCATGGTGCCGGGCGGCAAGCTGTTCTTCCCCGAGGAGCATCCCAAGCTGATGAGCGTGCTGCTGCAGGAATTCTGGCGCAGCATCGCGTGAGTCGCCCGGCATGAGTCGGCGTCCTTCTGTCATCCTGACGAAGTGAGCAACGCGAGCGGATGGAGTTGGCTTCTGGCCTCCGGACAGCGGCGCGCGAGCGCCGCCGGTTCCGGTTTTGGTTGCTGGATCAGTTGGTCGAGGCGGGGCGAGAGGCGACTTCGCTGCAGGTGGGACCGATGAATTTCCACCTCGCCGCGTGCGCGCCTTTCACCCCCTTGACCATTCCCGACAATTCGCGGCCGTCGTCGGAAAGGTTGAGGTCGGCCTGCAGCGACTCGGGATTCGCCGAGTTTATTCGCATCGAGACGAAGCGTCCTTTGACGGTGCCATTGCCGACCGCCGATCGATGTTCCTCCGCGAAGTAAGTCGTGACCGTCAAATCGTGGCCGGTTTGCTTTATCAGATGACAGTTCGAGCCCTTGTCGCGCCAAGCCCCGGTCAAGTTGTGGGCATGGTGCAATGCCGGTGCGGCGGCGCTACTCGGCGCGGCCGCCGCAGGCAGCTGAGCAGCAGGCGGCGAGTCGACCGCCGCGAGCTGAGTCTCGTCGGGCATCCGCATCTGCGCTCGGGAGCGCGCTTCGATGCCGGCATGCAAGCGCGGGTGCTTGCCGAGATATCCGGTTTGATGGAGCACGCCGATGAGGCCGGCGGCCGCGGCGATCGCGGTCGCGATCCCGTTAAACAGGCCCGGCATCATCTGCCGGAGTCCAGCCTTGTCGCTATCCGCCATCCGTCCCGCCCTCTAAGTACGACGGGCGGATCTTAAGGTAACGCACCGCGGCGCATCAAGCGCGCGATCGTCTGGAAGATAGTTTAGCGGGAGCGAGAGCCTCCGGGCCTGACTTTGAAGCGACGCGAAGCCTTTTGGGTTTTCAGGTAGTACCCGGCGGCGAGCACGACCACGAATAATATTTCCCAGCCCATCAGAACGTTGAAGTGGTCCAAATTGTCTAACCATCCTCCGGCAGGAGCTGGCGCCTGCGCGACATTGTTGGCGACCGTGGGTATCAGGTTATCGTGCATGTGCGACATTATGATGTAGGCGTTCCAGATCAGGCCGGCCGCCAGGACCACTACCCAGAAAAGAATGCCGAACTGCTCGGTAATGCGCCGGCTGGCGACATTGTCGAACGAACCCGGCTCGGGGATGACCTTGTTAGCGGCGGGGCGAAGCGGCAAACGTCGGAAGTCCGGGATTGGATCCTCTTCGGGTTCCTCGTCCATCGGGGGCTGTGGAAACAGGTTGGTGTCATCGATAACCGGGGTCGTCGCCTCGCGAATCTGGCGCAGGATGAAGAGCATGTCCTGCTTGCAGGTCAGCGTCCCCAACAGCGCGCATTTTGACAGCGCTTCGAGTTCCTTGGGGGTTATCTTGAGCCGCGCAATCAGATCGCGGTCGTTGCGAATCTCATCGAGGATGCTGCGCTCGTCGCGCGCGACGAGGTCGGTTCCGTGTTGCGTATCTTTCATGGAGAGAGATTGTGGCGCCAAACACGGCATAAAGCAATACTAAAGGAGACGTGAGATGTATAGGCAGTTAAAACGCCTGTAAGGAACGTCTAAAAATCCTATAGAATAAGCGTACAGTAGGAATTATATCCCTACAGTATGCTTTGTGAGCGAAACTGTATCGAAATCCTACTTAACGGCAGGAAATGACCGTTGGCGGCGCGTCGGTCAATTTTTCTCGAAGAACCAGCACACAAAATGCTAGCGGACGCTCGACGTCTCGATGTCTTTCGAACGCGCCGGCAGCGTCAACAGCATTCCGTCGTAACCGAGCACGACACCGTCCGGCCTGACGGCGGAGACACCGCGCATGAATGCAATCTTCGCCAGCTCGTTGGGTGTCGGCGGACCGATGTGGCTCAGCACGAGCAGTTGGACGCCCGCCTCGTTCGCTTCGGTCGCAGCCTGAACCGGAGTCGTATGGTAGCGCAGGATGTCGGACATGATTTTCGCGATGCGCGCGTTGCCGATGCGCTCCGCTGCTTCCCCGATAAGCTTCACGAGATGGGCAGCCTGCGCCTCGTGAATCAGCACGTCAGCGCCCTTGGCGACGGCGACCAGGTTGGCGCAGGTTTTCGTATCGCCGCTGACTACGACCGAGCGTCCCTTGTAGTCGAAGCGGTAGCCGTAGGCGGGCGTCACCGGCGTGTGGTCGACCGTGAATGCGGTCACCTTGAGTCCGTTCTCGTCGAGCACCGTGGCGCTGCCGCCGTCGCATGGCGACGCTCCCGGCGGCGTATCGATTTTCACAGCCAGCGGTTGCATCTGCCAGTTCGCCGCCGGCATCAGTGCTGCGCCGTGATGCGCGATGCGGTAGCCCTCGTCGAGCGAGTACGCCTCCTCGAACCCGTGCACTACTTGCTCGACGCCCGGCGGCCCGTACACGCGCAGCGGATGGTCGCGGCCCTGCGCCCACGACTCGAGGTTGGCTTCGCCGAGATCGCCGATGTGATCGGAATGAAAATGGGTGAACAGCACGGCGGCGATCTGCGGCGCAGGAATTCGCCACAGGTTCAGGTTCTTCCACACGCCCGGGCCCATATCCACCAGGTAGATTTTGCCGCCCGCGAAGACGGCCGTGCAGGCCGCCGCGCGCTCGCGATCGGCCAGCGGATTCCCGGTCCCGCACAACACGACGCGCAGTGCGTCCGGCGCGAGCAAGTCGTTACGCGTCGACGCGAGGGTGCTCTCGATCACGCGCCGAAAGATCGCATCCTGCACCGCCGGCACATGAATCAACCACCATCCAATCGCAGCAATGACCGCAACCGCAGCGGTCAGTTCAAGCAGTCGTCGTGAGAGTTTCGACATTTGTTCCGTCGTGCCGGGCAATCTATATCACAGACCAACGATTTTACTCCCAGAAATACAAGTGTTTTGCTTCGCACGTTTGCTCCATTGTTGGCCGGATTCTGAATCAGGCAATCGACGGTGGGCCGCTGGCGGTGTACATTGTGCACAATATGAAGCGCAAATATGACCTTAGCAAAGGAAAACGCGGGCCGGTCTCTCCGGTGCCTCCGGAGAAGATTCGCATAACGATCCGGTTGGACCGGGACATCGTCGACCAGTTCCGCGAGAAGGTTCGAAAGGCTCGTGGCGGCAACTATCAAACCCTGATCAACGACGCTCTTCGCGATTACTTGCGTCGTCCTAACATCGTTCAACAAGTGGGGGCGGAAGTCCGCTCCGTGCTGCGCGATGAGCTCGGCAAATTAAAGGTCAGCGCTTGAGAATTTTCGAGACGCTTGACCGCCAGCCGAGCATGATCTACGCTTTTGTAGGAAAGGATACGTAAAGTCATGCAGATTTCAGCCGAGATTTCCCAGGGCACCAAGCAGTTGCTCGAACGGTATTCGCGCGCCCACGGGATCAAGAAACAGTTCCTCATCGAGAGCGCGCTCCTTCATCACATCCAGGCGCTGGAGGAACTTCCGGCCAGTATCATCATCCCGCCGCGTCTCGTTGTAAGCGCAGCCAGCGGCCGTAAGATCGCGGAGTTGGTCAGCAGGAGGAAAAAGCCAACGAGCGCCCTCGTCGAGTTGATGCGCGGTGGCGATTGAGGTCCGCCTTCTAGGAGAAACGGACGATCGAAGTTCCTTCCAGTCCGGCGATGAGCAACTCGACTTCTTTTTCCGCCGCTACGCCGGGCAGAACCAGTTCCGCCATCACCTCGGCACCACCTACGTCGCGGTTGAGAACGCAACCATTCGTGGATTTGCCACCGTGACCGTCGGGCATGTCGAGATAGAAGAACTTCCTCCAAGTCTTCGGAAGAAACTGCCCGACTATCCGCTTCCGATTCTCAGGCTCGCTCGGTTGGCGGTCGACCGCAACGCTCGGGGAATGGGTGTCGGGGAGCATCTGATGCGCACCGTGTTCTCGGTCGCGATAGAACTTCGGGCGAAGCTGGGCTGTGTCGGCGTCGTCGTCGACGCGAAGCCCGGAGCGGAGAACTATTATTCGCGTTACGGATTCGTTGCGCTCGAAGCTGCGGAAGGCATGCTTGAGGAGCGTCCAACACCCAAGCCAATGTTCCTATCGGTAACCACGATCGTGCAAGCGCTGAAAGCTGCGCAGCGGAAAAGTCGGACTAACTGAGGGCGCTAACTGATTAGGCGCACCGGCATTTGCGTCGACGAGGCGCGCATTGCCCCGGCCGGGAATCGAACCCGGACCTGAGGTTCCGGAGACCTCCGTGATGTCCTTTTCACTACCGGGGCGAGCGGTGCGACAGAAGACAGAAGTACCTTAGCCTCGCGCGGCGAACAAGGTGACGCACTCGTTGATCGACGCGGCGGACGCGCGGCAACATGGTTGCTATGGCGGTCACTGGCATTTCAGATTCGGCGCGGCTGCTGCGCGAACAGTACAAAGACGGCTCGAATCTTTCGGCGCGCATCCGGCTGCATCAGCGCTTCAGCACCAATCGTTACGGGCAGATGCGCTGGCTTTTCGATCGGATTCGTATTGCGGAAGACGCGCGCGTGCTCGAGCTCGGCTGCGGCACGGGCATATTGTGGCGCGGCTCGGTAGAGGTCCCGCGCGGCTGGCGCGTCATTCTCACCGACATGTCCGGCGGCATGCTGAATGAGACGCGTGCCCATCTAGCGCGGCTGGGGCGTGCGTTCACCTACCTGCAGGCCGACGCGCAGTCGATTCCGTTTCGCGACGAATCGTTCGACGCGGTGATCGCGAATCACATGCTCTATCATGTGCCCGACATCGCGCGCGCGCTCGACGAAGTCCGTCGCGTGCTGAAGCCGGGGGGCTTCTGCTACGCGGCGACGATGGGCGTTGCGAACATGCGCGAGATGAACGATCTCTCGGCGCGCTTCTTTTCGATTCCGCGCATGACGGAGTCCGCCGCGCGCTTCGGCCTCGAGAGTGGCGAGGCGTATATGCGCGGCGCCTTCAGCGAGGTGACGCTCGAGCGCTATCCCGATTCGCTGGCGATAACAGAAGCGGCGCCGCTGATGGACTATATCTGCTCGATGCGCGTGCGCAGCAGGATCACCGACGAACAGATTGCCGCACTGCGCCAGCATGTCGAGCGTGAAATCGCCACGCACGGAGAAATCCGCATGACCAAGGACTCCGGCGTCTTCATCGCGCGGCGCTAGTCAGTAGAGGACCGACGGGATGAACGGGAAGCGCGGTTCGTTGTAGAGGCCGACGCTCATCAGCGTCATCTGCTGCATCAGCCGCAGTCCCTTGCTCATGCACCATCGCAGCAGCTCGCCGTTGCGCGACGGTATCAGCGGCCCGCATCCGTGGAACTCCGTCGCCGCTGAAATCAGCGCCTTGAGCTCCTCGTTCGATTCGCCGACGGCGTGACCGCCGTATCCGATTGCGCTGGCGTAGCCGGTGATACGGCCGAGATGCTCGACCACTGTCGCGGAGCCGTCCGCGATCGCACCGCGCAGTTCGCCGCCGCGATCGTGTCCATGCACCGCAACGCACAGCCGGTTGCATGCCTCGACGTCGGTATCGCTGGCGGCGCGAACGCCGTAGCCTGGAATCGATCCGCCGATTGGCGTTCCGACCATCACCGACAGCGGCTCGCGGATCTCAAAGCCGAGTTGCGCGTAAAGGCAGAGCGATCGATTGTGATACGCGGTCTGCACCAGCCTGACGCCCGGCCGGTGATTGGCGGCGACGCGATCGAGCATGTGTCGCATCATCGCGCGGCCGGCGCCGCTGTTTTGCACATCGGGATCGACGCTGATCGGACCGATGCCCGCAATCGGCGAGCGCTCGTCCATGAAGTTGCTGCCTGCGATGCGTCCGTTCAGCTCGCCGACGATTCCATAGAAGCCCGGCGTGGTGACCATGCTGCGGACGACGCCGTGAGCCGCGTCCAGGTTGGGGAACTCGTGCGGAAACCGGTGCTGGTCGGCGAGCTCGCAGAACGCGCGATAACAAATCTCACCGCAGACCTCGATGTCCTCGCGGGTCGCACGTCGTATCTGTGTTTTCGCTTCTGGCATATTATGCCGAGGCCTTGGTCTCGCGGAGCATCTCGGCGTGGCGGCGGTCGGCTTCCGGCCGTGCTTGCGCCAAAGCTTCGACGATCTGGTCGTGGAGCTTTCCGTTGCTCGCGACGACGTTGGCGCCCGCGAGATCCAGCTCCGAAGCGTCCATGTTGGTCACGCGTCCGCGCGCTTCTTCGACGATCAACGCGCCCGCGGCCACGTCCCAGGGGCGGAGCCCGAACTCCCAGAATCCGTCCGTGCGTCCCGCGGCGACGTATGCGAAATCGAGTGCGGCCGCGCCGGTCCGGCGCACGCCTTGCGACCGCATCATCAGTTCTTCCCAGAAGCACAAATAGAAACGCCGCCGCTCGCGCCGGTCGTACGGGAATCCGGTGCCGAGCAGGGCGGCTCCCAGGTTGGGCGTCGTGCTGACGCGAATCGGCTTGCCGTTGAGGCGTGCGCCTTGTCCGCGATGCGCGATGAAGCATTCTTTTTTCAGCGCGTCGTAGACCACGCCGAACTGCACGCGGCCGCGCCGTTCGTAGGCGATCGATACACAGAACTGCGGATAGCCGTGCGCGAAGTTGGTGGTGCCGTCGAGCGGATCGATGATCCATCGA
>Ga0209038_10000310_pt1 | contig 15485 bp, 8 predicted proteins | sample BogFormECP03_OM3_FD_188237 | JGI IMG/M metagenome (GOLD analysis project Ga0209038, IMG submission 188237) | Bog forest soil microbial communities from Calvert Island, British Columbia, Canada - ECP03_OM3 (SPAdes) (version 2) | ecosystem: Environmental > Aquatic > Freshwater > Wetlands > Bog ...
AATCCTCGTACGACGATACGGGCGTGAAGCGGTAGGTGGTCTTGGCCCATTCGTAGGTGTTCTTTTTGGCTGAGAGCCAGTAGAAATTCTGGCTGACGATTTTTCCGTCGCTGGATTGCAATTGCAGCTGGACGAAATAGGCCGGCGACGCGGGGCTGAAAGATTCGGCGGGAAGCGTGAAGGCTTTCTGGACGCCGTCGGCATCCACATCAACCTGCGCTTGCTTCGAAAATCGCTCGTGGAGAGACGCGTCGTAGAGTTTCGCGGTGACGGTGAGGCCCGCGGCTTTTTCGTAGCGGCTGTTGACGACGGCGATGCTGTTGTCGTCGTAGGAATATTGCACGTGCAGCGGCTCGCAGGCTTTTTTGGTGCCGAAGTATCCGCCAGCGGGCTGCAGATAATAATCGAAGAGATGCCAGATGGTGGAAGGCCAAGCGTTATTGAGCATCCACTGAATGATACCCGTGGTGGCGTACTTGTTGCGAGAGTAAGCCTCGAACATGGCGCGTTCGCCTTCGTAGGCCATGGCTTGGGATTTCACGAGGTAATCATCGAGGCCGGAAGCCGGGCCGTAGATGGCGTCCATGGCGCTATCGAAATGAGTGAGGTCCTTGAAGCCTTCGGAGCCTGCGTGAAAATTCCAGAAAGAATCCTGCGGCCACAGGTGGTCGGCAGGAATGAATTTTTTCAGGCAACTGGCGAGCGGAGGCGCGGGGCCGGGACTGGTTTCGGTGTTGAATCCGAAAGCGCCGCCGTATTTATTGGTGTCAACGAGCCAGTAATCGGGCGGAACGTAATCGTAGGGTCCGGTCATTTTTACGCCGGAGGGGCCGGTAACGGTGGTGGGCGTGGCGGAAGCGGAAGATATATAAGGATTGGGCCAGGAGGATTCTTTCAGGACTTTGATGTAGGCAGTTTCGACGTTGGCGGGCGGAGGATTATCGCTGCCATTGAGCCAGACGAGCATGCTGGGATGACTGCGCATGCGCATGATTTGGGAATGCAGAGAGGCGGTGGCAATTTCCAGAGTTTCGGGTTGCCAGTGCTTCCACTGTTCCCAGATATCGCAGCAGCACCAGCCAGCCATGATGAGGACGCCGCGCTGGTCGGCGAGATTGTAGAAATCGTCGGATTCCAGTTTGCCTTCCAGGCGAATGGTGTTCAGGTTCATATCGCGGACGTAGCGAAATTCGTTTTCGAGGCGGTCCATATCCTGGCGCAGGAGCATGTCTGGGGACCAGCCACCGCCGCGGATCAAGATCTTTTTTTCATTGATGGAAAATTGCAGCGCGCCGGTGGAATTCAGCGCGGCGGTGACTTCACGGATGCCGAATTTCAGGGTTTGCGCGTCGGATTCTTGATTGTTTGTTTGGAAGCGCAGGGATAGGTCGTGCAGATCTTGCGCGCCCATGCCGTAGGGCCACCAGAGTTTGGGATTTTTGATTTGGAGTTGGGGATAGGCGTCGGAGAGGAAGCGGGCGGTGCGGGTTTCGTTCGGCTTCAGTGTGACGGTCTGTTGCAGCTGGACGTCATCGAACTGGGCTTCCAGGGTTCCGGTGACTTCTGCTGCTGTGGCGTTGTGCAGTTCGGCTTCGATGGCGAGATTGGCTTGCGCTAGCGATGTGGTTGGGAAATGGGTGATGACTTGCGGGTAGCGGATGGCGACTGGGCCGCTTGCTTGGAGATAAACCGGGCGCCAGAGGCCCATGTCTTTATCGGGGGGCGCGGGATTCCAGTCCACCCAGTTGATGCCGAGATCTTTATCGGTTTGGGCGAAGGTTTCGACGGCCAGGGTGTTTGATTGGCCGGGCGTGAGTTGGGCGGAGATTTCGTATTCGTAGGTGCGATAGGCGCCGGCTACGTCTTTGGCGTCGGCGATTTTTTTGCCGTTGAGCCAGATGTTGGCGCGGTTGTTGATGCCGCCAAAGTGCAGCCAGATTTTGCGGCCGGCGAAATTTTCGGTGAGCTTGAATTCGGTGCGATACCACCAGGAACAGAGGAAGGGGCTGTCTTGCGGCATGGGCAGGAGGGAAAAATTCTTGCCGATGGGATATTCGGTGCCAGGGACATCGCGGAGATTTTTTGAGTAGTAGGGATCGGGGTAGGTTTTGTCGGCTACTAGCGCGGCTACGACTGTTGACGGGACGGTGGTGGGGTGCCAGCCGGTGGTGTTGAAGTTGGCGGTAGAGATTTGTTCGGGGGTGGCGTTTATTTGGCAGGAGGATTGGAGGGTCCAGTCGGAGTGGAGAAAGAATTTCGATGCGGATTCGGGGGATGGATCGGCGCAGAGGCGGGCGGGGGCGAGGGTAAGCGCGCAAAGGACGATGGCTGCGGCGATGCGGTTGCGGTGCGGATGAACGATTTCATTTTTGCGCAAGGTGCCTGACCTCCCTGAAGATCGCTGGGCAGTACGGGATTTTGTGTGACGACTGCGAAACCGGTACTTCAGCGGCTAAAGCCGCGGGCACTTCGCGTGCTCAATGTCGTGGCTAAAGCCACGACCTACAAAGATTCGCAAGCGACGTCATAACCAACAGCAACTGCTGCCCGGTTCGATGAACCTGAACCGGCCGCTACAAGAGCTAGATCAAAAGCAACGGCAAAGACGCCCGCCTAAAAAGAAAAAGCAGGCGGCCGCTACAAATTCAAAGGCAACGTCGATGGCTTGAGATTCATTAAAATTTATTAAAGCGAAGTATTATGCGCGGGCTGCGTGCAAGTCAAGCGCAAAACCGCCGCGGCACGGCAAAACGACGCACGTCAGAGCAACGCGAAGCAAAGCAAACGCAAAACAAAACTACGCAAAGCAAGGCGACGCACGACAAAACAAGGCAACACAAAGCAAAATTCCCCGCTGCCCTGCAAATCCCAGAAAAATTCTAGGCCCAGGAAACGGCGCGGGTGGATTCGCGCACTACTAGTTCGGGGGCTAGTAGGCGGTGCAGGGCTGGGGATTCGCGTTCCTCGATGGCGGCGTTGACGGCGTCCAAAATGATGGCCACAGCGGCGTTGCCGAGCGCTTCCATCGGCTGGCGGACGGTGGTGAGCGAGGGGACGGAGAGGCCGGCGGGGATTACGTCGTCGAAGCCGATGACGGAGCAATCTTCGGGAACTTTTATGCCGGCGCGAGCGAGGCAGCGGATTACGCCGAAGGCGGTCATGTCGTCGAAGGCCATCACGGCGGTGAAGCGCTTTTTGTGTTTGAGGAATTCCTCGGTGAGCTTGAGGCCGCCTTCGTAGCTGGAATTGGGATCGAAAGAATCGGGCAGATCGAGGATGAGCGCCGGATCGATTTCCAGGTTCACGGAGCGGGCGAAGGCGCGCACGCCGCGCCAGCGCGGAGAACTGTCACCGAGCATTTTGGGACCGCGGATGAAAGCGATTTTGCGGTGGCCGAGGGAGTGCAGGTGTTCCAAGGCGAGATGCGCGCCGGCTTCGTTATCTACCATGACGGAGCTGACGGCGCCGGAACGCAGCTCGCGGCCAATCATGACGGCGGGGATGTTGCGTTTTTCCACGTCGGCGAGGAGGTCTATATCCACGAAGAGCCAGTTGGCGACGACGATGAGCGCTTCGACGGGACGCGCGAGGAGCATTTCGAGATAGCGCTCGAAGCGGCCGCGTTGATTGTGCACGTCGGTGAGGATGGGGAGGTAGGAAGCCTGGTAGAGCGCGTTCTCGATGCCGCGGAGGATCAGGGTGCAATAGGGGTCGGTGATATCGAAGACCATGACGCCGACGGTGCGATTGCGTTTGGCGCTGAGGAAGCGCGAGACGACTTTGGGGCGATAGGCGAGTTTTTTGGCGGCGCGTTCGATGCGGTCTTTGGTGGTGGGCGGGATGTAACGGGAGAGCGGAGCGTTATTGAGGACGATGGAGACGGTGGCGGGAGACACGCCGCTTTCCAGCGCGACGTCGCGCAGAGTCACGGCGGTGCTTTTAAGTTTTCGACGAGTCAAGAATGTCTCCGAGATTGCGGACGATGATGGCGCAGGTGGAGTGAATATCTTTATCACAGGCGGTGCGGGGAGGCCAGCGGTACGAGCGAGGCATGGTGGGCGGGTCTGCGACGTCTAATGCGAATACGGCGGCGCGGAAATGTGGACGTCCGGGCAAAGCGGCGGCCCTACGGCCCCGATGCAATCGGGGCCTCAGGACAAGCAAGCCGCCGCACTCCAAGATGGGTTGGTGGGTGCGCGGCATTGGGCGGAGCCAGGTGCGGTGGTGGCGGCGGGCGTTTCTTTCCTATTGACATTCTATAGGTGGGGGCGTAGGTTTCGTATAGAACGGCGATAGGAGAGAGCGAGTGAGCCCTGAACAGACGAGCCTTTTGCAGGGGACATTGGATTTGCTGATATTGAAATCGCTGCGGGCGGGGGAGATGCACGGGTTGGGGGTTTCACGGCGGATCCAGCAGATTACCGGCGGGACTTTTGTGGTGAAGCCGGGGTCGCTGTTCCCTGCCCTGCACCGGATGGAAGAGGAAGGATGGATTACGGCATTTTGGGGAGAGTCGGAAAATAATCGGCGGGCGAAATACTACCGGCTGTCGAAGCCGGGAATGAAGCAGCTGGAAGCGGAGACCAAGCGCTGGAGCCGCATTTCGCTGGCAATTGGGCAGGCATTGGAAACGTCGTAGGGCGTCGCGGGACATCGTAGAACAGAGTTGAGAGGTAACGCACATGCCGCTGCTGTTGAAAGGACGAAGTTTTCTGCGGAATTTATTTTTTAGCCGCCGTGTGGACTCCGACCTAGAGCAGGAAGTTCAATCCCAACTGGAAATATTGATTGAGGAAAAGATGCGCGCGGGGATGCCGGCGGCGGAGGCGCGGCGAGCGGCGAAGATCGAGATGGGCGGCGTTGAACAGCTGAAGGAGCAGGTGCGCGAAGAGCGGATGGGCAACTGGCTCCAGTCCGTGCTTTCCGATTGCCGCTACGCCCTCCGCCAACTCGGGAAGAACCCCGGCAGCAGCGCGGTGATGATTTTTACGCTGGCGCTGGCCATCGGCGCGAGCACTGCAATTTTCAGCGTGGTGTACGGCGTGCTGTTGCGGCCGCTGCCCTACGCCGACGCAAACCGAATCATGGCCATCTTCGAGGTCACTGCGAAGGGCACGCCAGCGCGCCTGGCGGACCCGAACTTCGACGATTTTCGCGATCAGAACCGGAGCTTCGGGGCGATTGCGAAGTATGACAACTACGTGACGTCGATTTCGGGGACCGGGCAGCCGACGCGCAGCATGATTGCGCACGTCTCGCCAAGGATGCTTACGGTATTCAGCGTTCATCCGATTCTGGGGAGGGATTTCAGCGACGGCGACGGGAAACAAGGCGCGGCGCGCACAGCTCTGGTCAGCTATGGATACTGGCGGCAGGAACTGGGAGCGCCGGCGGAACTTTCGCAGGCGCGCTTAAAGATCGATGGCGCAGAGTATTCCGTGATCGGCGTGTTGCCGAATGGGTTTCGTTTTCCGGCGGACGTGGATTTGTGGCTGCCGGCCGGTTTGGACGGCGAGGGCCGAAGCAGGACTTCGCATAACTACAGCGCGGTAGGGCGGCTGCGTGACGGCGTAACTGTGGCGCAAGCGAACGGGGACATCAGCGCGATCGCGCGGCGGATTCACGATGCATCGAACGAGCAGGGCGATTATCTGCTGACAGACGCAATGGTCTTGCCGCTGCAAGATTCGATCACGGGCGAGGCTCGGCTGCCGCTGCAGGTGCTGCTGGGCGCGGTGGGATTTCTGCTGCTGGTGGCTTGCGCGAACGTGGCGAATTTGTTGCTGGCACAAGCGTCGGTGCGAGAGCGGGAGCTGGCGATTCGCAGTGCGCTGGGTGCGGGTCGCGGGCGACTGATTCGTCAATTCCTGACTGAAGCATTTTTGCTGTCTTTGGTGGGAGGCGGGCTTGGCGTGCTGGGAGCGTTCTGGGGCGTGGCAGGGTTGATTGCGCTGGCGCCGGGAAATCTGCCGCGGATCGAGAACGTCTCGATCAATATTCCGGTGCTGGTGTTTGCGGTGCTGCTTTCCACCGCGGTTGCCGCGGGACTGGGAGCGTTCACGGCTGCGCGCGCGACTGCTGGTGATATGCGCAAGGGTCTGGCGGAAGGTGGGCGGGGCGAAGCGGGTTCGCAACGCAGCCAGCGCGTGGGCCAGATAATCGTGGCGACGCAGATCGCGATCACGTTGGTGCTGGTGGTAGGAGCGGGATTGCTGGGGCGCAGCTTGATGAAGGTGCTAGAAGTGAATCCGGGGTTCCGCGTGGACAAGATTGTGGCGATGGACGTGGCGCTTCCGTGGGTGGACGATCACAAGGTAAAGGCGAGCCGGGGAATTTTCTTTGCAAACCTGATTGACCGGCTGAAACAAATCCCAGGCGTGCGAACGGTGGGCGCAACGAGCGTGCTGCCGATGGCGGAGGGCGGACTGCCCGACGGAATGTTTCTGCTGGCTTCGCGCGATGAGGCTCCCAAGAGCATGGATGAGCTGGTTGCGATGATGATCCGGCAAAAAGATCGCATGGGCATCGCGGATTTCTGCGCCGCTACCGACGGATATTTCCAGGCACTGGGAATTCCGCTGCTGCGCGGGCGAATGTTCGAGGCGAGCGATGGCGCGAATTCTCCGCATGTGGCGCTGATCAGCGAATCGCTGGCACGCGAGCGGTGGCCCAATCAGGATCCACTGGGACACACGATCGAAATTGGGAACATGGATAGCGACTTACGGTTGCTGACGATCGTGGGGATCGTGGGCGACACGCACGAATATGGACTGGATGTGGCGCCGCGGCCGACCGTTTACGTGAATTTGTTGCAGCGACCGAGCCCGGCGATCAGCGTAACGATGTTGAGCGATGCCGACACGCGGTCGGTGACAGCGGCAGCGCGAGGAATCCTGCAGGAGCTCGACCCGGAGATTCCAGCGAGCTTCCAGACGTTTTCGCAAGTTTATTCCGCTTCGTTGCGGCCGCGGAGATTCAACGTGATCCTGGTCGGATTCTTTGGAATCGTCGCGCTGCTGCTGGCGACGGCGGGAGTATTTGGCGTGATGGCGTACGCGGTGAATCGACGCACGCGCGAGATTGGCGTGCGTGTGGCGCTGGGTGCAAGCACGGGTCACGTCTTGAGGATGGTGTTAGGCGAAGGATTGCGCACGATCTGCATCGGCGTGGGGATTGGGATTGCCGGCGCGCTGGCCTTGACGCGCACGATGGAGGCGCTGCTTTTTGGCATCACGGCTAACGATCCGCTTACTTTTGGCGGTGTGACGCTGCTGCTGGTGGGGGCAGCGCTCCTGGCTTGTTACATTCCAGCGCGGCGGGCAATGAAAGTGGACCCAATGGTGGCGTTGCGTTACGAATAGAATTTCGTTTCTGATCGTTTTGATATTTGAGGTGATCATCATGCCGCTACTCATGAAAGCGAAAAGTTTTCTGCGGAATATTTTTCATTCGCGCCGGGTGGATGCGGACCTGGACCTGGAGGTTCAGGCGCATCTGGAGCTGCTGATTGAGGAAAAGATGCGGGCGGGGATGCCGGCGGCGGAAGCGCGGCGGGCGGCGCGGATCGAGCTGGGCGGAGTGGAGCAGGTGAAGGAGCAGGTGCGCGATTCGCGCACGGGGGCGTTCCTGGATTCGCTGGTGCAGGATTTGCGGTTTGCGATACGGAGCTTGCGGCGGACTTCCGGGCTGACGGCGTTTGTGGTGGTGACGCTGGCGCTGGGGATCGGGTTGACGTCTGGGACATTCAGCATGGTGGATGCGCTGATTTTCCGGCCGTATCCGGTGCCGCATGCGAGCGGCGTGGTGACTCTGGCAGGCACGACGCACGATAGCAAGATCGAGGATTTTTCCTACCGCGAGTATCTGGACATCCGCGACAAAACGAAGAGCTATGACGGGGTGATCGCCTACGCGGATATGCAGGCGGTGGGTTACAGCGCGGAGGCGAGCGTGACGCCGCGAATCAAGGGCGGGATGATGGTATCGGGAAACTTTTTCCGGGTGCTGGGAGTGGAGCCGCGGCTGGGGCGCGGGTTTCGCCCGGATGAGGATCAAGTGCCGGGGCGCGATGCGGTGGTGGTGCTGGGCCCGGATTTCTGGCGGCATGAATTCGCGAGCGACCCTGCGGTGGTGGGCAGGACGATTCGACTGAATGGCACGGCGTTCACGGTGATTGGCGTGGCGCCGGATGAGTTCCCGGGGTTGCTGGTATTCGGGCATCCGGATCTGTACGTGCCGCTGGCGATGGCGCGGGTATTTTCGACCAACATCGGGAAGAATTTTTTCGAGGACCGCGACGATCGCGAATTGAAGGTGAAGGCGCGGTTGAAAGAGGGGATGAGCTTGCAGGAAGCGCGCAACGAAGTAGCGGTGCTGGCGCAAGACTTCGAGCGGGATTATCCGAAGGTGAGCCGCAGCCGGGGCGCAGCGGTGTACACGCAATTTCAGACGCGGACGATTGAGGATCAGAATTGGAAATTCGGCGTGGTTTTCGTGATCCTGGGGCTGGCGGTCCTGCTGGTGGCTTGCACGAATGTGGCGGGACTGCTGCTGAGCCGGGCGCGAGAGCGAGCGCGAGAGATCGCGGTGCGGTTGGCACTGGGCGCGGGACGTTTACGATTGATCCGGCTGCTGCTGACGGAAAGTTTGATCCTTGCGACTTTGGGAGGTCTGGCCGGGATCGCGATCGGGTACGGCGAGATCGAGTGGTTCCATTCGAAAGACGCGATCATTTTTGCGACGGAGTTGCCGGTGGCGGTGCCGTTCCAGATGGACAAGCGGGTGCTGCTGGTATGCGTGGGATTGTCGGTGCTGAGCGCGTTTCTATGCGGGCTGGCTCCGGCGCTGCAGAGCACGCGCGTGGATTTGGTGAACGCGCTGAAGGCGGCGGACGTAGACGTGCCGGGACGCAAGCGTATGTGGGGCCGCAATATGCTGGTGGTGGCGCAGGTGGCGATGTCGCTGATGCTGCTCACCGCTTGTTTCCTGATGGCGCGCGGATTCCAACACGACCTGCTGGTGGGCACCGGTTTCACGAAAGACCATTTGCTGATGAGCAGTTTCGATCCGCGCCTGATTCAGTACAACGCAACGCAGACGCAGCAGTTCTACAAGCTGCTGGCCGAACGCATGCGGGAAACTCCCGGAGTGCAGAGCGAGGCGCTGACGCAGAATATTCCAATGGGAACGGACGACTTTGACGGCGTAACGTTTGTGCCGGATGGTTTCACGATGCCGCCGGACCGCGAGAATTTTACGGCGACGATGGATACGATTGACGAGGGGTATTTCGAGACGATGGGAGTGCCGATCTTGCGCGGCCGCGCGTTTTTGGCGAGCGACACCGCGGATGCGCCGCGGGTGGCGATCGTGAATGCGCACTTCGCGAAGCATTATTGGCCTGGCGGCGACGCGGTGGGCAAACGCATCCGACTGGAAAACAGCAGCGGGACGCCGGTGGAGATTGTGGGCGTGGCGCAGACCATCAAGTACGAAACGATGAGCGACCCGATGGATTTCGTGTACCTGCCGCTGGCGCAGCATCCGGTGGCGCGAATGGTTTTGATGTTGCGCTCGAGCGGCGATCCGCTGCAACTGGTGCAGCCGGTGAAGGACGCGGTGCGCAGCATGGATCCGAATCTGCCGCTGCTGCACACGCAGACTTACGAGGAGTTTTACTTGAATCAGGCAGTGCGCGGGCCAGGAATCGCGATTGATCTGGTGGGCGCGATGGGCGCGGTGGGGCTGCTGCTGGCGATTGCCGGATTGTATGGATTGGTGGCGTACAACGTGAGCCGCCGAACACACGAGATCGGGATTCGCATGGCGCTGGGCGCGGTGAGTGCGGATGTGCTGCGGCTGGTGATGGGCAAGGGCTTCGTGCTGGTGGGGATGGGAACGGCGCTGGGACTGGTGATGGGTTTTGCGCTGGAGCGGCTGATGAATTCGATGCTTTTCAATTCCGGCGGAGTGGACGTGGTGGCTTATTTGATTGTGGTGCCGTCGTTATTTCTGGTGGCGATGCTGGCGGCGTATGTGCCGGCGCGGCGCGCGTGCAAGATTGCGCCGACACAGGCGTTGCGCTACGAGTAGTTCTTTGCGCGACGCATCGGCGGGCGCGGTTTTCGTGCGTACTGCCGCGCGGTCAGTCGGTCAGTCGCCTGCAACTTGGCCCTCCGCGTCCAGCGAGACGTAGGCATATCGGTTAACGTACCGATGGTATACTCGCGGCCAATGCGCGACTTGATGCCGCCCCGCACGTTTGCCGTGACCCTCGCGGGGGTTCTCGCGATCTTGACTGGATTTTATTGGCTCACGGCTTGCGTAGGAATCGTTGGGTGGGTGGTCCCGGGGGTTCACGACCCCGGCCTCCGGCACAAGGCAATCGTAACGTTTGTATCTCTCGGCTGTGTCTGCGCCGGTACTTCGGTTGGTGGCTTCGGAATTTTGTTTCGCCGCAATTGGGCGCGGATTCTCGCAATCGTTGCAGCAGTGCCGCTGCTCTTCCTCGGGATGTGGTCGCTTTATCCATTTGTTCGCTTCCCTGCTCTGCTGGTGCGCGGTTACTTCAACGTCGCGTTCGTTCTAACGTTTATTTTGCCTTTCCTCGCGGCAATTGCTTGGCCACTAATGCTCGTTGGAAAAAAAGTCAGGGCAGAATTTCTGCCGCCTGCGATGGTTGAAATTTACGTCAACTTGCTGGATGAGGGTACGCCGCGCGCTAGACCAACGAAGGCGTTGGCGTTGGGAAACGGACTGTTCGAGTTGGTTGCGGCGGAAGGGCACGATCCGGCGGTCGAACATTGGGAGTTCCGGCCTGGCTCGATCGTTCGCGGGAAAGAGGAACGCCGAGACGGCGAGGCTTATCTGCTGGCGACTTCGTTTGAGCGCTGAAGAACGCGCGAATCGCTGTCGGCGTTTAGAGGTGGGAGTTGGCCGGTTGGGGGACGTTGGCGCCGGAGAGTAGGGCGCTGTCGTTGTAGCCGGGCTTTACGATGATGTTGCTTTGTTCGCGGAGTTCGGCGAGGTAATCGCGAATGAGGGGTTGAATTTTCTGGGCGTGGATGATGTTGCGGATGTCGGGTTCGACTCTTTCCAGCGGCTGCAAACCGGCAGGCAGATGATCTTCGACTTTGAAGAATTCGAAACCGGCGCGGGTCTGGATTACGTCGCTGATCTCACCTTTGTTCAGCTGGAAGACGATCGCTTCGATCTGCGGCGCGAGTTCGCCTTTTTTGAAGGAGCCGAGGCCGCCGCCAGCTTTCGCGGTGCTACCTTCGGAATAAAAGCTGGCGACCTGATTGAAATTATCGCCGTTGAGGACGCTGGTGCGCAGGCCTTCGACCTTGCTGCGCACGGCTGCGAATTCTTCGGGTTTCTTACCTTCGGTGCTGAGTGAAATCTCCGAAAGCGTGACGCGCTCGGGCAGCGTGAAATCGTCAGGGTGCGCCTGGTAATATTGCTGCACTTCTTCGCGGGAAATTTCCACGTGCGCACCGACTTCGCGGCGCACGACTTCCTTCTGAAGCAGGCCGTTGCGAATGGTGGTCTTGTAATCTTCCCAGGATAGGCCGGAGTCCGCGACGCCTTTTTGCAGATCGTCGAGGGTGGCGAGGCCATTCTGCTTGCGGACTTCGTCGAGGCGCTTGGCGAGGTCGGATTCGACGTTGACGCCCATGTCTTTGGCGCGCTGCACCATCAGGGACTGGTCAATCAAGCCGCGCAGCAGATCTTTCTGCTGGTCTTTAAATTGGGCGTCAATTTTTTCCGGCGGGCAATCCACGCAATCGCGGGTTACTTCGTCGCGCAATTGCTGTTCGGATTTTTGGTAGGCGGAGAGGGTGATGACGTCGTTGTTCACGCGCGCGACGATTTCTTCGGCGGATGGAGGCTTGGTTGGCGTTTGCGCGTGGACAATGGGAGAAATAAGAGCCGCGAGCAACGCCAGCGCGGCGCAGATGGAAGCCAAAGCGAGATTGCGATTTTTCATAGTGTGCGATCGCGCGACTTTGTAGAGACTCATGGTTGGTACTCCCGACTTTTCATCCGATGATCCCATGCACATGCCGTCGCGCTCAGGCGTTGGTGCCACCGTCCACGGTGAGATTCGCGCCGGTGATGTACGACGCGTCGGGACTAGCCACGAAAGCTACCAACGCGGCGACTTCGGCGACAGTTCCGAAGCGGTTCAGCGCAGTATTGGCCTTTTGCGGCACCGCCCAATCGCCGGCGGCGGGATTCAAATCCGTGTCAATCGGACCGGGCTGGACATTGTTGACCGTGATGCCCCGAGCCCCCACTTCTCTGGAGAGCCCCTGAGTGAACATCTTGATGGCACCCTTGGTGGCTGAGTAGGCCACCAGGCCCGGCGTCATCATGCGCTCGCCTACGCAGGAGCCAATCATAATGATGCGGCCGCCGTTCTTCATGTGCTGGAGCGCCGCTTGTGTGGCGACGAGCGCGCCGCGGACATTGAGGTCAAACATTTGGTCGATATCTTCAAGTGTGGTTTGCTCGAACGGCTTGGGAATGGCCGTGCCGGCATTGTTCACCAGGATATCGATCTGGCCGAACGTGGCGGCGGTCTTTTCTACGGCGGCTTTGACGGCGGCGGCATCGGTGGCGTCCGCCTGAATCGCAATGGCCTTGCCACCGGCACGTTCAATCTCCTTTACCACGGCTGCGGCCGCGTCGGCGCCTTTGGTGCAGGTGACGGCCACGTGCGCGCCGTCTGCAGCCAGGCGCTTGGCGATTCCAGCGCCGATGCCGCGTGAGCCGCCGGTAATGAGTGCAATCTTTCCTTCAAGTTTCCTGGACATTGTTTTTTCCTGTTCCTCTTAAAATCGGACTCTGGCGATCCAGTCGCGGTGAAAACTAGACGCGCGGGATTTGCGAGACATTCCAGCCACCGCCGAGCGCTTTCACCAGCAGGACGCTGGCGGCGAGACGGCGGGTGAGGATGTTAACGGCGGTGACTTCGTCAGCCAGCGCGGCGCTTTGCGCGGTGGTGACCTCGAGGTAGTTGGTGACGCCGCCGCGGTAGCGAGTGATTGAGAGCGTGAGGGAGTGCTGGGCGGAGTTGACGGCCTCGGTTTCTTGATTGGCTTCGTTTTCGAGGATGCGCAACGCGGCGAGATTGTCTTCGACTTCCTGGAAGGCGACGAGCACCGTCTGGCGATAATTATCCACCGATTGATTCCACGCGGCTTTGGCTTGGTCGGATGCGCCACGGCGCGCGCCGCCATCGAATAGAGTTTCCGCAGCTTGACCACCGAGCATCCAGAAACCGCTGGGGCCCTGCAGCAACGTGGTGAACACCGCGCTCTCGAAGCCGCCGGTGCCGCCGAGAGTGACCTGCGGAAAATAGGCGGCGCGGGCGACGCCGATCTGCGCGTTTTGTTCCTGCACGCGCCTTTCCGCGGCGGAAATATCGGGCCGGCGTTCGAGCAAGTCCGACGGCAGGCCGGAAGGAATCAGCGGCGGCGCCTGGGTGAGCGGGTTGAGAGGCAAGCTGAACTGGGAGGCAGGCTTGCCGATCAGCACCGCGATGGCATGTTCGAATGCGGCGCGAAACACGCCGACGTCCGTGGCTTCGGCGCGAGTGGTGTCCAGAATTGTTCGCGCCTGGGCGACGTCCACGGCCGAAGCGAGGCCGCCGTGAAAACGGCTTTCGGTCAAGTCCAGCGCTTTTTCGTAGGACTCGACGGTGGAATCGAGGAGTTGCTTCTGGGCGTCGAGGCCGCGCAACTGAAAATAATCACCGGCAAGTTCGGCATGAAGACTCAGGCTGATGTTGGCCAGATCCGCGCCGGTAGCTTGGGCTTCCGAGCGGCTGGCTTCGACGGTGCGGCGGACACGGCCCCAGAGGTCGGGCTCGTAAGAAACGTCCACGGGAATGGTGAAGGTGTTGTAGTCCTTGGATTCGGTGGCGGCATTGAAGATCGGCTGGTTGGGCGCGAGATGAGTGCGCGAGACCGAGGGAGTGGCGCCGATCGTCGGGAACAGATTCGAGCGGGAGATGCGCAGCGCGGCGCGCGCCTGGGCGAATTGTTCCTGCTCGGCTTTCAGGGTTTGGTTGGAGACGTTGATCTGCTCTTCGAGTTCGTTCAGTTGCGGGTCCTGATAGATTTCCCACCATTTGCCTTTGGAGATGGCATCGCTGGGCTGGGCCTGTTTCCAGTTCGCGGGAGTTTCTTTGAAGTCGGTGGGGACCTCGGCTGTGGGATGAACGTAATTCGGCCCGACAGTGCAGCCCGCGATAAATGCGATGGCGCCGGCACACACCGCCGCGAGACGGGAACGGCGCAGCAGATTGTGGCGCAGGTCAGTGAGGTTGGGGCGATGCACTGCCGGAACCTCCTTGGGGATTGGGCTGCGAGATTTGGACTTGTTCACCGTCAACCAGCGAATCGGGCGGGCTGACGATGACGTTGTCCGCGTCGGTGAGGCCGGAGACGACTTCGACGGTGGCGCCGAAATCGCGGCCTAACACGATGGTGACAAGTTTGACGCGATTGCTATTTTCGACGGTGGCGACTTGCAGGCCTTGGGCGCGGAAAATTAACGCGTTCACCGGAAGAATGTAGGTGGGAATCTCGGTGGGCAGCTTCAGATGGACTTCGGTGAAGGCGCCGGGGAGGAGTTCTCCAGTGGCGTTATCAACGTCCACTTCCACGAGCAGGGTGCGGCTGGCGAGATCAATGGAGTTAGCGGTGCGCACTAATTTTCCCTGGAAGGTGCGGCCGGGAAACTGCGCGAGCGTCAAGTCTGCAAGGATACCGGGCTTGGCCGCGACCGAATATTGCTGCGGGACATTAATGTAAACACGCAAAGTGCGAATTGCAGCAACGTGGAACAATTCCCTGCCGACGCCACCGGACGAACCGGAGTCAATCAATTGGCCCACGTCGGTATTGCGCGCGGTAACCACACCGTCGAAAGGCGCATAGATCTTCTCGAACGATTGCAGGTCTTCGAGCCGGTTCACGTTGGACTGCGCCGAAGCCACGGTGGCCTTCTTCGCGGCGTAGTCTCCGGCGGCGTTGTCCACATCTTGAACGGCAACGGAATCGGTATTCTTCAAGCCTTCAAATCTGTTGAAGGTGATTTGGGATAGATTTAGGTTCGCCTGTGCGGTGTTCAGGTCTGCGCGCGCTTGCAGAAGTTGTTGATCCACTTCGGGCGTTTCGATCACGGCGAGAAGCTGACCCTGCTTCACGTGGGCGCCGATGTCGAAGTACCAGGCTTTCAGATAGCCGTTGGTGCGGGCGTAGATGGGCGCGTCAATAAAGGCTTGGATGTTGCCGGGGAGGATGATTTCCTGGGCAGTTGAACCGCGCTTGGGTTGGATCACGCCGACTGCGGGGACGGCGAGCGTGTCTGTTTCTTTTTTCAGGGCGGTCTTGGCACGCAGGCGCGGCACGACTCCGGCGACTACGATCGCAATCACGACGATCACGGCGATGATAGCGATCAGTACTCCG
>Ga0209038_10000312_pt1 | contig 15484 bp, 15 predicted proteins | sample BogFormECP03_OM3_FD_188237 | JGI IMG/M metagenome (GOLD analysis project Ga0209038, IMG submission 188237) | Bog forest soil microbial communities from Calvert Island, British Columbia, Canada - ECP03_OM3 (SPAdes) (version 2) | ecosystem: Environmental > Aquatic > Freshwater > Wetlands > Bog ...
TCCGCTGGAGCCGTGGATGAAGCGCGCGCTCGAGTGTTGCGCCGATCATGGTGGGAAGATTCCGGCGGACGCCGCGAAGACTCGCACCGACGCCGAGGCGACGCATGAAGGATCGGCGGGCGCGTGGCGCAACGCGTTTCTGAACGCGCCGTACCTGATGGACACGGTGGCCGCGATGGGGATGGTGAGCGACACGTTCGAGACGTCGATCACGTGGGAGCGATTCCCGGACTTCCATCGCCAGATGATGGAATGTGCCCGCGATGCGATCGCGCGCGTGTGCGGCAAGGGCACGGTGACGTGCAGGTTCACCCACGTTTATCCGGATGGGCCGGCGCCGTACTACACGATTCTCGCGCCCGGCAAACGCGGCTCCGAACTCGAGCAGTGGGACGAGATCAAGGCGGCAGTCTCGGACAAGCTGATCGCACTGGGCGGAACGATAACGCATCATCACGCGGTCGGCAGGTACCATCGTCCGTGGTACGACCGCCAGCGTCCCGATGGATTCGCGCTGGCGCTGAAGGCGGCGAAGAAGGCGCTCGACCCGCGCTCGATTCTTAATCCCGGCGTGCTGATTGATCCGGATTGAGCGACGGCGCGAAGAAAGGAGCAGAATCTTGAATCGCGCGCGAAAAAATCGCGCGCTGCATAGGGACCCTCACCTTCGATCCTCTCCCTATGGGAGAGGGGAAGAGGGATCCTCCTCGCGGTGATCGACGACCCGTCGTGATATGATCGGCCGATACTGCGCGCAGTCTCGCTCTAGGAGATGTCGAATGGAAGCGAAGCTGAGTTTTAAATACGACCGCGACGCCGACATCTTGTACATCAACAAGCGCGAGCCGTATCCGGCACAAGAATCAGAAGAACTGCCCGACGAAGTCGTGGTGCGGCTTAATCCAGAGTCCGGCGAAATCGAGAATGTCGAGGTATTGTTCTTTTCGACCCGTCTGTTGCGCGGCGATTTGTTTGAATTGCCAGTGACCGCCGATTTACGTCTGGTGACGGAAACCTAGTCGTCGATCTTTAGCTGCTTCTTGGCGGCTTCGGTCATCATGTGCGGGGTCCATGGCGGGTCCCACACGATCTCGACGCTGGCGTCGTCGCAGCCGGGGATGCCGAGCAGCTTGTCCTGGATGTCCTGCGTGATCATCATGCCCATCTGACAGCCCGGCGCCGTCAGCGTCATCGTGACATTGACGACGCGGTCCTCGATCTGCACGCCGTAGATCAGTCCGAGGTCGACGAGGTTGACGGGAATCTCGGGGTCGTAGCATTCGCGCAGAACTTCGTAAACGTCTGCTTCGGTCGGTGCGGGCGAATTCTCCATAGTACAGAGTCTAGTATATAAGGAGGGTGGGTGTGCGCGAAACGCGTGCGCATCCGGCGGAGGCCGACATGTCCGACAAGGAAGATCTGTACGACGAAGCGATAGACGCGTACGCGGACGACAAGTTCGACGAAGCGATCGAGCTGTACAAGCAGGCGCTTGCGATCGATCCGAAGTACGTCGACGCGATTCACGGGATGACGATGTGCTACCAGGCGAAGGGCGATCTCGACGCTGCGATCGAGCTGACGAAAAAATATATTGCGCAGGAGCCGGAAGATATCCTCGCGTACACCAATCTCAGCATGTTCTATCAGAAGAAAGGAATGGTGCCGGAAGCAGAGGCGGCGGGCGCCGAAGCGCGGCGGCTCGATTGGAAACGGCAACTCAAGGAAGGCAAAAAGTAGGATGTCGATGAAACTCAAGGACAAGGTTGTACTGATCACCGGGGGCGGCTCCGGGCTCGGCCGCGAGATGGGTCTGACGTTCGCGCGCGAGGGTGCCACGATTGGCGTCAATGACATCAAGCCGGAATCGGCGCAAAACGTCGTGACGGAAATCGAGCGCGCCGGCGGCAAGGCGCGGCCGTTCGTCGCCGACGTGTCGAGCAGCGCGGCCGTGGCGAAAATGTTCGCGGAGTTCATCGCGGCGTTCGGCACGATCGACATCCTGATCAACAACGCGGGAATCGCGCGAAGCCGCGAGACGAGCGTGGCGACCCCGACTCACGAAAAGACCGACGAGGATTGGCACAAGATGCTCGCGACGCATCTCGACTCGACCTTCTACTGCACGCGCGAGGCGCTGAAGGTGATGATCCCGAAGCAGTCGGGACGCATCATCAATTTGGGCTCGATCGCGGGCACGACCGGGCTCGCGTTTGCGGCGGATTACTGCGCGGCGAAGGGCGGGATCATCTCGTTCACCAAATCGGTTGCGCGCGAAGTGGTGCCGCTGGGGGTGCTGGTCAATTGCATCGCGCCGGGATTTATCGACACGCCGATGACCTCGATCATCGATGGGGAGATGCGGAAGCAGATAGAGGCGATCACGCCGATTGGGCGCTTTGGCCAGCCGAGCGACATCGCGGCGGCGGCGCTATTCCTCGCATGCGAGGACTCGAAATTCATGGTTGGCCAGGTGATCAGTCCCAACGGCGGCTACGTGATCTAAGCTCCGAACCTGCGGACTACTTGAGTTGCCACGATGCTGACGCGGTCCGCGGGGATCCTGATTCCACTGTTCTCGATTCGCACGCGCGACGGTCTCGGACGCGGGGAGATACTCGATCTCGCGCCGATGATGGATTTTGCGCTGTCGATGGGTCATCGCGGGATCCAGCTCTTGCCGTTGGACGAAACGGGGCCCGACGATCTGAGCCCATACAGCGCGATGAGCGTGATGGCGATCGATCCGATGTACATCTCGATCAGTGGCTTGCCTGGAGTCGGACGCGTCGTGTCGGCGCGGGCGCGCGAGGCGGTCGGCAAGGCGCGCTTTGTGCCGCGCGCGGTCATTCGGCGCGAAAAATTCGCTTTGCTCGAGCGCGCGTATCGCGCGAGTCGTGCACGCGGCGGCCAGGACGAGAGCGCGCTGCTCGACGCGTTCGGCAAGGCCAACTCCTACTGGCTCGACGACTACGCGTTGTTCCGCGCGCTCAAGGAGCGCTTCAACTGGACGGATTGGGAGACGTGGCCGGCGGACATCGCCAAGCGGGATGCAGCGGCGCTTGCGCGCGCGCGAAACGAGCTGGCCGATTCGGTCGCGATGTACGTCTACTGGCAGTTCGTTGCGCATCGGCAGTGGAGTGAGATGCGTGCATATGCAGCGTCGCACGGCGCGTTCCTCGGCGGGGACCTCGCGTTCTCGCCGCGCCGCGACAGCGCCGAGGTATGGGCGAACCAGACTGAGTTTGATCTGACGCGTACCGTCGGTGCTCCGCCCGACGGTTTCAATCCCAAGGGACAGCGATGGGGCTTGCCGCTGCCCAACTGGAACCAGATGCGCGCGGAGGGATTCAAAGTGCTGCGCGCGCGGGCGCGTCATGCCAGCTCGCTTTACGATTTGATCCGAATCGATCATGTGGTCGGGCTTTTTCGGACATTCAATTTCGGTTCGGATCCGAATGCGTCGGGAAATTTCACGCCGGCAAACGAGGACGAGCAGCGTCGCCAGGGCGAAGAGGTGATCGGCGTAATCAAGCAGGAGGCGGGCGCGGCGGAGCTGATGGCGGAAGACCTGGGCACCGTGCCGCCGTGGGTGCGCGAATCGCTCACGCGGCTGGGAGTGCCGGGATACAAGGTGATGCAGTGGGAGCGCGAATGGGGGCATGGCGACGAGCCATTTGTAAAGCCCACGACCTATCCCGAACTCTCGATGGCCACTACGGGGACGCATGACACTGAGCCGCTGACCGTATGGTGGCACGCGCAGCCGATTGGCGACCGCGAGAAATTCGTGCGCTCGCTCGGCCTCGAAGGCAAGGTGAATCCGCGCCGGATGCTCGAGGAGTCGGCGCGCGACGCGATCCTTGAGCTGCTGTATGCGGCGCCGTCGAAGCTGGTGATCATTCCAATCCAGGATTTGTTTGGATGGAGCGCGCGAATCAACCGGCCCGGCACGACCAGCGATTCGAATTGGACTTATCGGATTCCGCTGACGCTGGAGCGGATGCGCCGCAGCCGCGCGATACAGTCGCGCGTCGCAAAGATGCGGGCAATCGCGATCAACAGCGGACGGTTTGCGATTCCGTCGGCCGAAGAAGGGCGCGGGTCAGGTTGAGCAACTGTTGACTCCCCTGTGTTGATGCCAAATCAGCTTTTGTTCCCACGACGATGGTAGGCGCCCGTCTCGGCTTGGGCGGCCCAAAGATGCATCGCGGCATATGCTCGCCACGGTCGCCACGGTTCGGATATTCGAAGAAGATCGGCGGGACTGACGGGTATGCCCCTGTCGCCGACAGCGCGTCTGAGTTCGAGATCGTAATACGGGAGTGCGTCCGGTTCGCCGAAGGCCCTCATTGCTATGAAGTGAGACTCACGCTCCCCCATCCCACGAATACCGTTTACCCGCGAAACGGCATCATCCAGGCTCTTTGACGTTTCGAATGTGAGTCGCTTCTCGACGACAGCGCGGGCCAAGGATCTGATTGCTTTCGCGCATCCTCCGCGAATGCCCACTACCGAGAGGTCGGCTTCCGCCAGTTGTTCGGGGCGTGGGAAAAGGTGATCAAGTCCAACGATAGCGCTCTTGAAAGGAGTTCCGAAAGTTCGCACAAGACGTCTGACCACGGCTGTTTCGTCTCGAGCCACCAACTGATGATCGAGTACAGTGCGCACAGAGAATTCGAACCCATCCCAAACTCCCGGCACTCGCAAGCCCGGCCGCTCATCGAGAAGGTGCTTCAGCCTTGGATATCGTGACAGATGACTTGCGATCTGAAGTGGATCTGCGCCGAGATCGAATATTCGCCGCACGCGTTCCATCACCTGCAACAGATGCTCGTGGCTCTCGAGCTTGACCTCGACCCGCAGTCGCGGTTCCGCCTTGTCCGCTCTGATTTCGATCTCGCCTGATTCGCCTTCAATCTCGATCGTACGTCGATACGAATTGGTTTCAACGACCTCCACGCCGGGGGTCGCGCTTCGTCCAAGAAAATTGACCATCGCTTTCCAATCAAAGGGCGGGCGATAGGCCACGAACAGGACGATGCCGCCTTTATGCCCATGAGTCTTTGGCGTTTCGTAACTTCGACGAAGTTCGGAGGGAGACTGATCGAAAGCAGCCCGCATCGCATGATTGAATTGTCGAATGCTTCTGAACCCCGAGTAGAATGCGATTTTCGTGATCGGAAGTTCAGTCTCTTCGATCAGGCTTCTGGCGAAGTGGATGCGACGGGTTTGCGCAACTCGCACCGGCGACGCTCCGAGGTGCTGCACGAATAATCGTCGCAGGTGTCGCGCACCGAGACCGACGTGCCCGGCGAGCCCCTCTACATCGCCCTCGTCGAGATCGCCGTTGAAGATGAGCTTCAGCGCGCGGGAAACCACCGATGAAGTACCCAGCCATGCAGGGGTACCGGGCGAGGTGTGTGGCCGGCATCGTCTACAGGGTCGGAACCCTGCGGCCTCGGCAGACGCAGCCGAGGGAAACCATCGTACGTTCTCGCGCTTGCGAAGCGGCACCGGACAAATCGGTCGACAATAGACCCGTGTCGTTCTCACGCCGGCGAAGAATCGACCGTCGAAACGGCGATCGCGGCTGCGGATCGCCTGCCAACAGATTGCAGGGTCCAGCTCGGATGCTTCGTCGGAGGTTTCCAGTCTGAGGCGCCCGCGCGCAAGTGCATCCGCCAAGTCCTCGGGAATGGCGGTGGATGTTCGCATTGCAAACCTTAGGGCGAACGGAAGTGTACCGGCCATCGCAGTTACCTTCACCGAACATACACGGTATTCGCAACCAGAGACTGGCAATTGCCGGACATCATAAGCAGATCGTTCGGTCTCGCAAAAATCAGAAATCATCAGGTCCGAAAATTGCCACCGCTGCGGCAGATCACGTCCGCAAGTTGCCAGTCCGGCGATGGGAATTCGTTTACGCTCGGTGGCCGTGAACGAAACGATGAACCTGGAAGTCGATTCTCGCGCGAAGACTAGACGATTCCGAAAGGAGACTGGTGATCAAAATGAAGCGCATTGACGCAGTGATCAAACCTCAGAAGCTCGACGAGGTGAAAGAGAGCCTCGCAGCCCTTGGAACCACCGGACTCACGGTGGTCGAGGCGAAAGGTTTTGGACGACAAAAGGGCCACACGGAGTTGTATCGGGGGACCGAGTACACGGTCGACTTTCTGCCCAAGCTCTTCATCAGCGTCGTCGTTCCAGAGGAGATCGTTGAAGCCGTAGTCAAGGCGATTGCAGACTCCGCCCGCACGGACAAAATCGGCGACGGCAAGATTTTTGTAACGTCGCTCGACGACGTAATCCGGATCCGAACCGGCGAGCGCGGTCCCGGCGCAATCTGATTGCGACAGAAAAGTGACCAACGGCGCCGTTGCGCGCCGCTAAAAATGAGGAGGAATGCTTTCCATGCCCAGTGTTGCCTACAAAAACCCGAGACCGTGGCTCATCAAGGTGATAGTCGTCATTTTGTTTGCACAATGGCTCGCCGGTCCAGTGATCGCTGCGCGCGCGGACGACCCGCAGCCCGATCCTGCCGGCATTGCGACCGGCGATAAAACCTCAACCTCTGACGCGGGCGGAAACTCGTTCATGCTGACTGAGCCGACCGATAAGACGGCTCCAGATTACGCGAAGACCCTGAAGGCGTTCCAGGACTTCCAGGACCAGGCCGCCAAAGAGCCTTTGGCGATCAAGCTCGCCGACAATGTTGGACACCTTCGAATCGCAACAAACTTCACCTGGACTCTGCTGACCGGCTACCTGGTCCTTTTCATGCAGGCCGGGTTTGCGCTCCTTACCTGCGGTTTGGTCCGTAAGAAGAACGCCGGCCACCTCATGATGCTGAACCTCGCGGCGTACGTATTCTCCTTTCTCGCCTACTGGGCGTGCGGATTCGCCTTCCAGTATGGCGGCGCCGCAATCAATGCCGCGCCCACCAATCTGGGCGGCACTCCTACGCTGAATCATTTCCTCCTTGGAGGCGGTCTTTGGGGTTTGCTGGGGGGAAAGGGTTTTTTCCTGAGCGGTCCCGGCTACGATGCCGGCAGTCTCTGCTTGACGCTCTTTGAAGTCGTGTTCATGGAGACGGCCGCCTACATTCTTGTGGGTGCCATCTGCGAACGCATCACCTTCTGGTCGTTCATCCTCGCCGAGATTTTCATGGGCGGCCTCCTGTACCCAACGTTCGGTTGTTGGGTCTGGGGAGGCGGATGGCTCTCGCAGTTAGGCAATACCATGAACCTTGCTCACGGCTACGTGGATTTCGCCGGTTCGACAGTGGTCCATGGCGTAGGTGGCTTCTGCGCGATGGCACTCGCCGTGATCCTCGGTCCTCGCATCGGCAAGTACGGCCCGGACGGAAAGCCGCGAGCATTCCCAGCGCACAACCTGGCGTACGTCGTGACCGGCACATTCATTCTGGTTTTCGGCTGGATGGGGTTTAATCCCGGCTCCACTCTTGGATCGACTGACCTAAGGATCTCTGTAATTGCCGTCAACACCAATCTGGCCGCCGTTGCCGGCTCCGCGTCAGCGATGTTCCTTTGGTACTACTTATTCGGCAAACCAGACATCACGATGGCCTGCAATGGAATGCTTGCCGGGCTGGTCGCGATCACCGCACCTTGCGCCTTTGTGTCGCCAAGCGCGGCCGTCATGATCGGACTCCTGGCCGGCCTGCTCGTCGACGCCGGCGTTCTGTTCAACGAGCGCGTTATCAAGGTCGACGATCCGTGCGGCGCGATTTCAGTTCACGGATACTGCGGCTGGTTTGGGGCAGTGTGTGTCGGAATATTCGCCGATGGAACCTATGGCGCAGGCTGGAACGGAGTTGGTGCAGCGACCTATCTGGGCAAAGCCGGCCAAGGCGTTACCGGACTGCTGTACGGAGACTATCGGCAGTTCTTCACGCAAGTTGGCGGAGCCACATTCATGGCAATCTATATATTCGGCTTTACGTACATAGTCTTCTCGTTGATCAACGCGATCTCGCCGATTCGTGTCTCCAAGGAGGCCGAACTCGAAGGTCTGGACGTTCCACAGTTCGGTTTGCCGGCATATCCGGAGGACGAAGTCGTCGACGCCGAACCTCAAGGTGCAATGGTGCGAGCGTAGCGCGCGCAGTCGCGTGAACACTTATCACCCAGGGGCTCTTGCCGGTTACTTCACCGTCCGGCAAGGGCCCTTTCTGTTTGAGGCCATCTTCGATTCGCCGACTTCCAGCAACCATGGTGGATCACGTCCGATACTTGCCATCCGCACACCTACTACGTCCGAATTTGGCCGGTCTTCGGAAGATGAGGGTCTTAAGCTGAAAGGAGAAATTGCAACTCCTGTACTTGGAGCGAGTTATGAGCATCAGATCGTATATCAGCCGAACTATTCATTCGTTGTTGAAGAAGAACAAAAGTACGGTCCCAAATAATTCATGTGCTCAGTCGGACAGGATCATACGTCGGACCAAGCAAGCTCTCGCTCTCAAACCTCGCGGCGGTATTCGCAACGACGTGCTCGTGATCAACCGTCTCGCGATGAGAGTTCGCGTTGAATGGTTCGCGCGAGACGTTCATCCATGGGATAGCGATCTGCCGGAAAGGCGCAAGGCTGAGCTGTTCGCGCAGCAATGTCTCGAAGATGTCGACGCCGCGATTCCTCGTCTGTTCGAGCAACTTCCTGAGATCGACGTACTCGAGATTGAAGTGCTCGAGCGCACCTCGAAAAGTAAAATCATCGGTGGTGTCGTCCATCGGAGCGATCTCGCCGCACAGGTAGGCTCATCATTGGGGATGCGGCTCAAAACGATCGGAATCAACTATAGATGCGAAGATCTAAGGCTTGAGCCGATCGCCTGAACGAAGCCTCATTAAACGGTCGTCGCCGTTTAAACGCGCATCTCCGCCGACACATTCGTGAAGGCGTCGTGAAGGCGTCGAAGCGGCGTTTACGCCTTCGCTCAGCCCGAGGACGATCGTCAGACCTCTCCCGACGTGGAGCGAGGCTGGAATCAGAAGTTGTGGCGCGTATCGGGGTTGAACTATAAGCATCACTGGCTGCTACTGCTGAACAGCAATACTCGGGGAGCAAGATTTCCCGGAGGCTTCGATGGGACCACTGGAAGGAATTCGCGTACTCGATATGAGCATGGTGGTGTCGGGACCGTTCTGCACCATGATGCTCGGCGATCTAGGGGCGGACGTGATCAAGATCGAGCCGCCGGAAGGCGACATCTCACGCATGCTGACCGGCAGGGAGCGCGGCGGCGTGACGGTCGGCATCCTCAATTGGAATCGCAACAAGCGCGCCATGATGCTCGACCTCAAGCAGCCCGGCGCCGCCGAAGTATTTCTCAAGATGGCGGAGCACGCGGACGTCGTCGTGCAGAACGTGCGCCCGGGAGTCGTCGATCGGCTGGGCGTCGGCTACGACGCGGTGGCGGCGCGCAATCCTAAAATTGTCTATTGCTCGATTGCCGGCTACGGATTCTCGGGGCCGTCGGTCAACAAGCCCGCTTACGATCCGATTATCCAGGGGATGGCGGGAGTGATGACTTCGCAGCGCACGCAGGGCCGGCCGCGCGCCGTGAAAAATATTCTCGGCGACAAGGTCACCGCGATGACTGCCGCCATATCGATCCTCGCGGCGCTCACCGAGGCGCAGCGCAGCGGCAAGGGACAGCATCTGCAGATCGCGATGATCGACGCCGTCGCCTACTACCTGATGCCCGACACGGCGTCACGCCACACTTATCTTCCGCACGACGCCGGCATCGCGCCGTCGATGAACACGCTCGAGCCGTTTCAGACGGCCGACGGGTACATCACGATTGCGCCGCTGACCGACAAGCATTGGACGGCGATTCTCAAAGCGGTTGGCCATCCGGAATGGTTCGAAGGCGACGAGCCGCGGCCGGACCGCGTGCGGCGATCGATCAAGAGCCTGATTACTCTGTTCCCGACGCAGCCGTCAGCTTACTGGCTTGAGCGGATCGAGGCGGCCGACGTTCCATGCGGGCCGGTCAACGACTACGACTCTATCTGGAAAGATCCGCAGTTCGTCGCCAACGAAACGTTTTTCGAATACGAGCATCCCAAGGCGGGGCGCGTGCGCGCCGTGCGATCGCCGGCGCGGTTCTCGCGCACCGAACCTGAGTTGTGGCGCCATCCGCCCGACTTGGGACAGCATACCGATGAAATTCTCGGCGAATTTGGATTTGGCGCCAGTGAGATTTCCGAGCTGAGAGCGAATCGGATCGTCAATTGAGCCGACTCTCGATCAGCCGCGCGCTGACGTTCGCCGTATTTGCCGCCGCATTCGCAATCGTGCAGGGATGCTCGACGCAGCCTTCGTCGCCGTCGAAGCCGGCCGTCGCGGCCGCCGTTCCAAGCGCGAAGCCAACGCCGAGCGGGATGCCGCTCGGCACCCATGCGCCGTACGCGATCACATCAGGACTCGACGGCAACCTCTGGTTCACCGAATACCAGGGCGACGCGATCGGACAGATGACTCCGTACGGCGCGACCAAACGGTTCAAAGTCGATCCCGACGGATTCGCCGAACGAATAACCGCGGGTCCCGACGGCGCAGTCTGGTTCACCGACACGATCGGCAACCGCATCGGACGCGTCGCCGCCGACGGCAAAATCGCGTACGTCAAACTGCCTCACTCGGACAGCGGCCCTGCCGGTATCACGTCGGGTCCTGACGGCAATCTGTGGTTCACCGAGCATTCGGGCAATCGTATAGGCCGGCTCAGCACCACTGGTACTTTGACTGAGATCGAACTGCCGAAGGGGACAGGGCCTGCGGAAATCGTCGCCGGCAGCGACGGCAACCTGTGGTTTGCCGAGGACGAGGTGAATCGCATCGCGCGCGTCACCGACGGCGGCAAGGTCAAGGAATTCGAAATCCTGCTGCCCGAGAGCCGCCCCGCGATGATGACGCTCGGCGCCGATGGCGCCGTGTGGTTCACACAACCGCATGCCGACAAAGTCGGGAGAATCACGTCCGGCGGCTACATCACGGAGGTCTCGTTGCCCGCGGGTGGAGTGCCGCTCGGAATCGCGGCGGGCTCCGACAAGAATCTGTGGGTGACGGTCGTTCGCGCGCCAGTGATTTATCGAGTGACGCCGAAGGGCGATATCACGCCGTTCCCGATGCCCGCGAAATCGATGGCGACCTTCATCACAGCCGGCCCCGATGGCAACCTGTGGTTCACTGAGCCCAACGGCAAGGTGGGGCGCATTACGACCTCAGGCGACGTCACGGAATTCGTTTTCTCGAACCCGTACGACGAGGACAAGTGAGGTCGCCCACGCCGGCCTTACGGGCGCCGTTGCGCGCGCTGTTCCACGCGCCGAGTTTTGCGCTATAAGCGCACTATACGAACCAAAACGCTTGGGCGCGTTTGGATTCCGGCATTATGCCGCAAGGGAGATTTGACCGATGGGCAAGCTCGACGGAAAAGTAGCCGCCATCACCGGCGGTGGTCGCGGTATCGGCCGCGGCATCGCGAGGGCATTCGCCGCGCAGGGATGCGCAGTGGTCGTCAACGATCTTGGCGTCACGGTAGCGGGGCAGAAGGAAACGCAATCGCCCGCCGACGACGTAGCCAAGGAAATCAAGGGCAGCGGCGGCAACGCAGTTTCCAATCACATGGATATCGCGACCGTCGAAGGCGGCGAGGGCCTCGTCAACCAGGCGATCAAGGAATTCGGCAAGCTCGATATCCTGGTTAACGTCGCCGGCATCCTGCGCGACCGCATGATCTTCAACATGTCAGAGCAGGAGTGGGACGACGTGATCCGCGTGCATCTGAAGGGGCACTACTGCACGATCAAGCCGGCGTCGGCGCATATGCGCGAGCGCAAGTACGGCAGGATCATAAATTTCTCGTCGAACTCGGCGCTCGGCAGTCCGGGCCAGCCCAACTACGCCGCCGCCAAGGCGGGAATCCTCGGGCTGACGTACTCGAGTGCGAACTCGTTGCACAAGTACGGGATCACGGTGAATGCGATCATGCCGGGCGCGTCGACGCGCATGACCGATACGATTCCCGCGGGCAGAATGCCGGGCGCAACCGGAATCCCGCAGTCGGACAAGGTCGAGGGCACGCCGCGCGATCCCGCCAACGTGGCGCCGATCGTTGTGTTCCTCGCCAGCGATGACGCCGCCAACGTCACCGGGCAATGTTTCGGCGCGTCGGGCTTCCGCATCATGCGCTATCGGCACATCGTGGCCGACAAGGTGCTGTACAACAACGGCCCGTGGAACGTCGACGAGCTGTTCGAGCGCCTCAAGAACACGCTGCTGACGGATCTCAGTCAGCCGCGGATGTAGTCAAGGCTTGGATTGCCCGCCCTCAACGCTCTTACGGCGTTGCGGCGGGCGTTTCGGTTCCAAAGCTCGCGTCAAGAAATTTGATCACGCGCGCGGTGTAACCGGCAGGATCCTCGAAGAGCGCGTCGCCGTGGCCCGCGGATGGCACCGTCCACATCTGCGCGTTGAAGCCCGCCGAGGCGAGGATCGCCTGGCCGTCCGCCATCGGCGTCACCTGGTCGTCGCGATTCTGAATTATCAGCAGCGCGCATGATCCAAGGTTGCCGGCGTCCGTCTCCGGCGAGATCTTGTCGAGCTTGCGGCCGAACCAGAACTGCGCCTCCCACATCACCGTGCTGAGGAAAGCCGGATTCAACCCGGACATCGACGGGCTGCGCATAAACAGCCGCTCCAGGTTCGCGTAAGAACTGTCGGCGACGATCGCCGTGAAGACCGGCTGCTCGGCCTGCGCCATGATCGCGCCGGCCGCCCCCTCTGAGATTCCGAGCGCGGCTATCTTGGTGAAGCCGTCGTCCATCAGCGTGCGCGCGGTCGCCAGCGCGAATTTGCGCTTGAGCATTCCCCAGTTGATTCCGTATTTGGGATCGTTGGCGCTGTATGACGCGACCACCGTGTAACCGGCGCCCAGCAGAAACTTGACGTACGGAATCATCGCCGTTTCGGGCGCGCCCGCCGGCGGGACTATCACGACAACTTCGCGGCGCTTGCCCGGAAAATACCATCCCACCACGGTGACCTGGTGATGGGCGATACCGTCTTCTTCGACCACGCCGCAGTCCAATCGCTCCGGCTCGACGCCGAGTGCCGCGCCGATGTCGGTTATCGAGCCGCGCTTGAACTGCGGAACGTGTTGTCCGAATGTGTCCTCGCTGCCGCGCCTGAGAAAGTCGGGGTATCTCAATGAGCGCGCGACAAAAAAGCCGGCCCCGATCCACAACAGAATCGGAACTCCCAGCAGGATCGCGCCGATGCCGAAGATGCGCCGTGGCCGGCGCTTGGGCGCAGCCGGCGGGGATTCTATGGGGTCGCTCATTCGTGATGCTTTTGCGCGATTAAGCACGTCATCGCAAGCATTCTGCGGATTATTTATGCATGTCAGCTTTGTGCGACGCAACTACCCGTCTCGACGACCGCGATCGCAACCGCACTTGTGAGCCGATCATTCGCCACTTATGCTGCGTCACAGAAGGCGACACAGATGTCTGACTGGGAGCCCGATCTTTACAACCGCTTTCGCCGTTACCGCGCGGAGCCCGTCGCGCACATTCTGTCGCGCCTGCAACTTGGCGACGGCGAAAAAATGATCGATCTCGGATGCGGCTCCGGCGAAAACACATTCGAACTGGCGCGGCGAAGTGCGCACGGATCTGCCCTCGGCGTCGACGGTTCACCCGCGATGATCGAGGCGGCGCGCAAGCTGCTCGAGGCGGAACCGGCCGAGCTCAAACGTCGCGTCTCGTTCGAGTTGCTCAACCTTGCCGAGTTTCGCGCCGACCGAGTCTACACACTGATTTTCTCGAACGCCGCCTTTCAATGGATTCCCGACCATCGCGCGCTGTTCGCCGCGTGCTTCGAGGCGCTACGGCCGGGCGGAACGATCGTCGTGCAGATGCCGGCCAACGAGACCGAAACGGCGAAGGTGGAAGTCGGCAAGCTCGCGCGCGAGGCGCCGTGGAATACGATGCTGGGCGGGCGCGAGCGAGCGTTCCACGAAGAGCCGCCCGAGTTTTACGCGGCGATGCTGGCGCGGCTCGGCTACGATCGCATCGACTGTTATCACCTGACCTTTCACCATCCGATGGATCGCCCCGCGGACGTCGTCCAATGGTATCGCTCGACCGGGCTGCGGCCTTTCCTCGACGCGCTGCCGAAAGATCGTCACGCCGAATTTCTCGCTCAGCTGACCACTCGGCTCAACGCGGCTTACGGCACTACCGGCGCGATGACCTTCGACTTCAAGCGGCTGTTTATCTGGGGCCGTCGGCCGGGATCTTAGATGGCTCGCGCGCGGAATCGTATCGCGCTCGTCGCGCATGGCGGTGCTGGTAACGCGGGCCCGGGTGCGGAGCGTCCGGAGCGCCGCCGCGCGATGATGGCGGCGATGCGCGTCGGCGCCGGCATTCTGCGCGCCAAGGGCAGCGCGCTCGAGGCGGTCGTCGCCACGGTGGCCGCGCTCGAGGATCATCCGCTGTTCAACGCCGGTTACGGCTCGCTGCTCAACTCCGAGGGCAACGTTGAGATGGACGCGTCGGTGATGTTCGCCGAGCCCGTTCCATCGGAGGCTATAGCTGGCGGCCAACGCTCCGCTCGAACTCACTCCCACGACGCCGACTACACCGTCGCGGCCGGCGCAGTTGCCGTGGTCAGCCGCGTGCGAAATCCAATCATGCTCGCGCGCGCCGTGATGGAACATTCGCCGCACATCCTGATGGCGGGACCCGGTGCGGAAAATTTCGCGCGCAAGGTCGGCATCCGCCTCGTGCTGCCCGAGGAGATGGTGACCGAGCGCGCGCGTGAACGATGGCGCGCGCGAAGGCAGCAGACGGAAATGCTCGACGCTCAGGCGGCGGCACGCGCCGCGATGGGACACGGCACGGTCGGCGCGGTTGCCGTCGATCTGGATGGCGCAATCGCGGCCGCGACCTCGACCGGCGGCGTCCCCGGTAAACTCTTCGGACGCGTCGGCGACTCCGCACTGATCGGCGCGGGCACCTTCGCGCACGCGTTCGGCGCCGCCTCCGCGACCGGGCAGGGCGAGGCTATTATCCTGACGGCGCTGTGCCGGGAAGCAGTGCTGGCGCTGGCCGACGGCTCGCCGCAAGCGGTCGCGCGCGAGGCGATCCTCGAAATGATCGATGCGACCGGTGCGGAAGCCGGCATAATCCTCGTCGACCGCCGCGGCAGAATCGGCTACGCGCACAACGCCGCGTCGATGCAGGTGGCGAAGTACGATCCCGTCGGCGGACTATGCCATCTCTGGCTGGAGCCAATCGCAGCGGCCCGCCGTCCGTGACTCTGGATCATCGCGATACTCCCGCAACTGCGAGTGGCGCTGCCCTGCGGCCCGCGACACTTGCGATCGCCGCGGTGTTTGCCTTCATCGTTCTAGTGCAGGGCATCAGTGCGCCGTTTCAGA
>Ga0209038_10000313_pt1 | contig 15483 bp, 11 predicted proteins | sample BogFormECP03_OM3_FD_188237 | JGI IMG/M metagenome (GOLD analysis project Ga0209038, IMG submission 188237) | Bog forest soil microbial communities from Calvert Island, British Columbia, Canada - ECP03_OM3 (SPAdes) (version 2) | ecosystem: Environmental > Aquatic > Freshwater > Wetlands > Bog ...
CCCGGTTTTGGCGCTGGAATTTCCATCCGCCGGCATTCTCACTCAAGCTTCTCGAAAAATCAGCGCCGGGAAACCTCTACTTGTTGAGCCTGCTCTCAAGATCCGGCACGAACATCGCCTGCGCCCCCGGCTCGAGTTTTCGCGTTTCCCTGAGTGCCGTGCCCCACTCCTGCCGCGCCTCGTCCTTTCGCCCCATTGCCGCGAGCGCATCTCCCCGCGCCTCGTGCCCCAATATCGAAGATGGATCGAGCGCCACGGCCTCCTCCGCCAGCGCCAGCGCGCCAGCCGCGTCGCCCTTCCCCACAGCCTCGGTCGCATTCTGCGCGCGGCTCAGCGCCGCCGCCTGCGTCAAATCAAACCGGCCGCGGTAGATCATCACCGCGTGATCAATTGTTTCTTCTGGCTTGATCCTTCGAAACGCATCGTACGGATTCAGCGACGCCGCCGGCCACTCGCATCCCGAAAGATCCCCCGCGCTCACAATCACGGTGCCTTCAATCACCGTCGGCACGTTGTCCGCCCCTCCCAGCCCGCCCGTATCCGCGGTCGGTAAATGGTGACAAGTAATCCCGTAGGTCTCCGGGTTCACCTCAGGATGCGCAAAATAGGCGAACCAGCACTCTTCTCCTGGATGCCGCTCCTGCCACGCTCTCACCTGGAAGAGTTGCTGCGCCCAATCCACGCTCGAATCGCTCAGCAGCTTATGCACATTCGCCGGCCCGCCCCAAGCTTCGTTCGCGTAGGCCATGTCATTGGGAAACGCCGCGAGCGACGAACCCACGTGCGCCGCCAGCACCAGGCAGCACACGGCGAACCACTTGCGGCTCGATGCCGCCAGCGCCGCAGCTCCGCCGCCGGCCAGCACGAAAATATACGCGTAAAACGGCAACAGGTGCCGCGCCCCGATGTTCATACCCGATACCATCGCCACGGCCAGATAGAACAGCGCCGGAATCAGCAGAAAATCCACTTCGCGTCCCCATTTCAGTTTCCGCGTCGCCGCCGCATAGATCGCCAGGCCTGCCAAGGCCAGCAGTCCGAGGGTGGTCTTGATCGCGATCACCGACGGAAAATACCACCACACGCCGTGTGCGATGTTCCGCCCAAATATGAATACCGGATAGAACAGCGCCATCCGCCCTACGTCCACCAGACCGATCAGGTAAGATTCCGGCAGCAGGTGCAGCCGGCCCACAAGATTAATGAGCCACGAAACCTGCGGCCCGAGCGGCGCCACATAATCCGCGAGCGTCGTGCTCATCGTCAGTCCCGCGGGCCGCGCCGCGTAACGAAAACCGTAGAAGCTCCACAGCACCAGCACGCCGATCAGAAAAATCCCGCAGAACGCTCCCGCCAGCCGCAGCGCCTCCCGCCCCCGCGTTCCTTTCTCCGCCGCGGCGATCTCGCGCGCAATCAGCAGCACCAGGATTGGCGCCAGCATCACTCCGGAATGTTTCGTCGCCAGCAGCAGGCCAGCCACCACGCCGGCCACCACCAAGCGCTTCGCCGTCGGGTGCTTCACGTACCGATAGAAACACCACGTACTCGCCAGAAAAAACAGCGAGACGCCAATGTCCGTCGTCACCAGCGCCGAATGTGCCAGAATGTTCGGATCGAACGCGGCCAGCGTCAGCGCGAAAATCGCCGCCCAGTCCCCGAACGATTCCCGCGCCGCGAGGAAAACCACCAGCGAAAGCGCCACGGCCAGCAGTCCCGCCGCCACCCGCATCTCGAAAACCAATTGGTTCCGATCGCCGTCGTTCCGCGCAAGCCAGTCCCGCCCGCTCAAATACGCCTCGGTTTTGAAGTCGCGGCCTTGCAGCTCCGGCACCCACAGCGCCCGCCCCAGCAGCGGCGCCGTCGCCAGCAGCTTTACGGACGGGGGATGCTCCGGGTTCAGTCCGTAGTCTTTCGTGTGCCACATCATGTATCCGGCAAACATGTGGTTGCCTTCGTCGAACGTAAGCGATTCGCGGTGAACCATGATCAGCGTCAGCACCATCTGCGCACCGATCAGCCCCGCCACGATTCCCCAGAGCATCCGCCCCGAAAGTTTTGGCACGTTTTTCCTATCCCTCGAAATTCTCGCGGACATCTTACGTGAGAGGCGAAGTTCTTTTCATTGAGATTGATGCGAAAGCGCTCAACGCGCTCAAGACCACAAGTATCCACAACGCAGCGCGAAGCGTCGAAAGCTGCGCGACATACCCGATCAGCGGCGGACCGGCAAGGAAGCCAACATAACCAGCAGTCGTGACTACGGCGAGGCTGGGGCCGGGTGCGCTGCCTTTAATATTTCCGGCAGCCGCGAACGTATTGGGAATAATCGTGGCCAGACCTGCTCCGGCGCACGTAAATCCCACCAATGCCGAAGCTGCATTGCCGAACAATACGACGCAGACGAGCCCTGTCGCGGCTAAGAGTGCCCCGTAACATACGAGGTGCGCGCGGCCGAGCTTGCCAGTGAGATAGTCGCCGGTCAGACGACCGACAGCCATGGCGCCTGAGAACACCGCATATCCGAGAGCGGCCAGTCCTGGCCCGGTTAGCACCGAAGTACGAAGATAAATAGCGCTCCAATCGGCGATCGCGCCTTCAACGAGCATAATCGAGAATGCAAGAAGAGCGAGCGCGCCTAATGTGATAGACCACGTAATAGTTCCTCGTGATGCCAATTTCTCGGCGTCCTCAGGTGCAGAGGGAAGCGGAAGCCACCTGAATGCGAGTATGGATATTGCGGCAAGTGCTATACCGCTGACCCAAAAGTGAATTCCGGCCGGAACCGCACGTGATGCAACGAATCCCCCTAAAGCAGCTCCGGCCATTCCGCCCAAGCTGAACAGGGCGTGGAAGGACGACATGATGTGACGCTGGTATCGCTTCTCGAGTATCACGGCGTGAGTATTCATCGCCACATCCATCGAACCAGCCATCGCTCCGTAGAAAAGCAGAGCGACCGACAGTGTTAGGACCGTATTGGATTCGGCAATCAAAGGCAGTGCGAGGGCAAACCCCAATGTGGACCCGATCACGATGCTCAGACTGCCGAACTTGTGAATGAGCCATCCAGCCGCAGGCATGGCGAGAACGGAACCGATTGCCGCCATCATCAACGACCTGCCCAAAACGGCGGGTGAAAGATGGAGGTGTGCCTGAAACGCAGGAATCCTCGAAGCCCAGGTCGCGATGATCAGTCCGTGGATCAGAAAGATTAAGGACACGCTCACGCGTACCTGTCGGAGGCTGCGTTGCCGCATCAATCGGGTTCCGTGCGATTCGAGCGCCGAGTTGTTGAGCTGTACTGTCAATTTGAGTGGCGAAAGGCCTTGAATGACATTGATTTTGGCAGTAACATGCAGAAACAGAACGATACACGCATGCACGTGCATATTCAAGTGTATTCGTGCAATATGGTGCAGAATGAAATCGGACGCTGAAGCAGACCAAATCGCCCTGAAGGAAGAGCGCCACCAACACATCCTGGAGCTGCTCGGCAGCGAGGGCCGAGTCCTCGCTGCGGACCTCAGCAGTCGATATAGCGTCTCTGAAGACACGATTCGCCGAGATCTGCGCGAATTGGCGCGTTCGGGAAAGATCCAACGGGTACACGGCGGCGCCCTGCCTCGCCGCGCGGAGGCTGTTCCATTCGTTTCTCGTCAACAAATCGATATCGAAAGCAAGACCGGAATTGCTCGAGCCGCGGCTGACTTGATCCGCGATGGTCAGGTAGTGCTGATCGATGGCGGTACGACTAATCTAAGAATTGCTTCCTACCTTTCACGAGAGCGTTCGGCGACGATTGTTACCAACAGCCCGCCGCTTGCGCTCGCGTTGGCCGATCATCCGAAGGTGAGTGTGCTGATGCTCGGAGGAAATCTTCATAAAGAGGAGCGCGTCACGACAGGCATCGACACCATTCGGGCAATCGAATCCATCCGCGCTGATCTATGCCTTCTCGGAATGTGCAGTTTGCACCCGGAGGTCGGAATAACCGTTGGCGACCGGGAAGAAGCGTACGTGAAGAAAGCGATGATAGCGGCTTCAATGGAAGTGGTCGGCCTGATCTCACTTGGAAAAATGGGGACGTCCCTGCCTCACCTCGTCGGTCCTGCTTCCCGACTGACACGTTTGATCACCGATGCCTCAAACGAAGACGTCCTGAATCCCTACCGCTCCCAAGGCATAGAAGTGACAAGTACGTAAACCGACTGCAGTTCGAGCTGGAGCAGCCAGAATTCAGCGAAGTGCGGAATTGTGTTTCGGGCTTTTCGCATGAGCTAGCGGTGCCACCCTCGAAGCTCGTTTTGTTCTTTAGTGCCGCCTTCTGCCGCCGCGACCAATCGCTAAGCTATTAGAGTCAAACAAGGTTTCTGTAGCGGGCGATGGGAATCGAACCCACGTCCGAAGCTTCGGCCGTCGCGTAACCGGAAACTACGAAATTCCACTTCTCCGGTAAGCGCGTTTACCAGGAGTTGAGCACGATACCTCGGAAGTTCGCCGCCGTAAAATCGTCAGTAAGCGCTAGCCGACTTCTCGGGACTAATCTCAATTGGACGCCTAGATTTGCTTCTGGACCATACTTTTTCACCGAGGGACAGCTCAGTGCCGAAGGCACCGCTTTGTCACAGTCTTTGACACAAAAAAGATAGATTGTCATAATGCCGAATCTTGTTCGCTGTAACGGGAGATTCCTATGCCAGACAATCACCAATCGGAACCGCCAAAGCCGTCCCGCAGGTCCTTTCTATTGACCACTGGAAGTACCGCTGCGGCAGGCGTTGTGGGAGCTTACCTGCCGGCGGGCGCGAACAACCCTGTTGAGCGGAACGATAGCAGCGCGGCAGCCACCAGTGAACTGAATGTCGAGGGAACTGTTCCGATCCTGCTGCGCATCAATGGTAAGGACCACCAGCTTCGCGTCGATCCTCGAACGACGCTGCTCGATTGCCTCCGTGAGACTGTGGACCTCACTGGAACGAAAAAGGGCTGTGACCACGGTCAATGCGGCGCATGTACGGTGCACGTGAATGGCCGGCGCGTGCTTTCATGCCTTAACTTCGCGGTGATGCACGACGGGGAAGAGATCACAACCATCGAGGGCCTGGGTACACCGGAGGCGATGCATCCCATGCAAGAGGCGTTCTACACCCACGATGCTTATCAGTGCGGTTATTGCACTTCGGGCCAGATCATGTCCGCGGTGGCGTTGTTGAAGGAGCCATGCGGTCCCGATGACGCTGCGGTGAAGGAATTGATGAGCGGCAACATCTGCCGCTGCGGCGCCTATGCCAACATCGTCGCGGCGATCCAGCAGGTCCGCAATCGCGCTTAGCGCAGGAGTTTCCCGATGCATACTTTCGAGTTCATTCGTCCAACAGATCAAGCGGGGGCGATCGCAACCGCCGCGCAATCGAAAACGGCGCAGCAGGGCGCCGATGTGCGTTTCCTGGGCGGCGGCACCACGCTCATCGATCTGATGAAGCTGAACGTTGAGACTCCCGCGCGCCTGGTGGATATCAATCGCCTGCCACTCGACAAGATTGAAGAGACGAGCGATGGCGGTCTGAGCATCGGCGCTACAGTTCGCAACTCGGACCTGGCGCATTACGCGAAGGTGCAGCGCGAATATTCGGTGCTATCGCAAGCCATCCTTCAAGGCGCCTCCGCACAGATCCGAAACATGGCCACTACGGCAGGAAACTTGCTGCAGCGAACGCGCTGCGTCTACTTCCGAGACACCGCGATGGCGTGCAACAAGCGCGAGCCCGGCAGCGGATGTCCGGCGATCACCGGCCACAATCGCACGCTGGCGATCCTCGGCGCGAGCGAGCACTGCATCGCCACGAATCCATCCGACATGTGCGTGGCCCTGGCGGCGCTGGAAGCAACCGTTCACATTCAGGGACCGAAGGGCTCGCGCGAGGTCGCGTTCGGCGATTTCCATCTTCTGCCCGGCGACACACCGCATCGCGAGACCGTGCTGGAACCCGGCGATCTGATCACGCACGTCACACTGCCGCCACCAATTGCCGGAAGCAAGCAGGTTTACCTGAAACTGCGCGATCGCGCGTCGTACGAATTCGCGCTGGCATCCGCAGCGGTGGTGCTCACGATCGAAAGCGGCAAAATTACGCGAGCCCGCATCGCGCTTGGTGGCGTAGGAACCAAACCGTGGCGCTCGCCCGAAGCCGAAGCTGCACTGACCGGCAAACCCGCAAGCGAAGAGACGTTCCGTCAAGCCGCCGAAGCGGCGCTGCGACATGCGAAGCCGCAGTCGGAAAACAAATTCAAGATCGAACTGGCCAAACGCTGCGTGATGCACGCGGTGCGAGTGGCCACGACAAGTTGATTTCTGAGGAGCAACCGTGGCGACATCACAGCAATCCCCGGCAAGTTCTTCTCCCATCGCACGCGACACCCTCCGTATAGACGGTCCGCGCAAAGTCACCGGAGTGGCAAAGTACGCCTCTGATTTCCAGTTCCCCGGGATGCTTTACGCCGTGCCCGTAGAAGCGACAATCGCGAATGGGAAATTGCTCACGCTGGATACCGCCGCGGCTGAGAAGATGCCGGGGGTACGCGCGGTGCTTCATCGCGGGAACATCGGGAGTATCTTCCGCTCCACTCCCGCGCCTGCTTTCGATCGCTTGTGCCTGGAGCGGCGGCCGCCGTTCGAGGATGACACCATCCGTTACTGGGGACAGTACATCGCTCTGGCCGTTGCGGACACGTTCGAAGCCGCCAAGGCCGCCGCCGATGCCGTGCGAGCGACTTACTCCAAGGAAACACCCAACGTTGAGTCTCATCTGGAAGCAGGCAGTGATCCTGACGTGGTTTTGACTGCTTACGGGCCGATGGAGCGATTGCAAAGCCACCGCGGCGACGCCGCAGCTGCTTTCGATACTGCGGCCGTCAAGCTGGACGAAACGTACGTCACTCCCGCCGAAACTCACAATCCTCTCGAGCTGCACTCGACCGTGGCGGTGTGGAACGGTCCCATGCTGACGCTGTACGACTCAACGCAGGGGGTCGTGAATCTGCGCAGCGTGCTGGCCCAGATGTTCGGTTTGCCTCAAGAGAACGTTCGCGTCATTTCGAAATTCCTGGGCTCAGGATTCGGCGGCAAACTTTATCCCTGGTCGCATGTCTCGCTTGCTGCCGCTGCGGCACGCCAGTTAGATAAGCCGGTGAAGCTGGTCGTCAGCCGCAAAATGATGTTCCAGTCCGTCGGGCACCGGGCGCGCACGCAGCAGCGGGTTCGCCTGGGCGCGACGCCCGATGGCAAGCTCGTCTCGCTGCAGCACGATTACGTCTACGACATGTCGATGGCCGACGCGTATCACGAAAACTGCGGCGAAGCCACGGACTACCATTACAGCGTTCCCAATTTGCGCGTGAGCTTCGGCCGCGCGAGACGTAATATCGGCGCAACGTCCGACATGCGCGGTCCCGGCGCCGTCCCGGGACTTTATGCCACCGAATCGGCCATGAATGAGTTGGCCGAGCGGCTCAAGATGGATCCCGTGCAGTTGCGCCTTCTCAACGAGCCGAAGCTCGACGAGGCGCTCAAGATACCGTTCTCGTCCCGGCACTTTGTCGAGTGCCTGAACCTCGGCGTCGAGAAATTCGGCTGGTCCAAGCGCGATCCTTCGGTCGGCGCAATGAAACGGGATGGCTTGATCTTAGGTTGGGGAATGGCCGGCGCGTCATGGGTCGCCGGGGCATTTGCCGCCGAAGCCCGTCTCGAACTCCGCGACGATGGAACGGTTCGCGTTGCCTGCGCCACGCAGGACATTGGCACCGGCACGTATACGATCCTGGCACAGCTTGCATCGCTGAAAACTGGTGCCCCACTGGACAAGATCGATGTTGAGTTGGGGGACAGCGCACTGCCCGATGGTCCGATCTCAGGCGGCTCCTTGGCTACGAGTTCCGTAATCCCGGCTGTGTTCGGCGCCGCGAACCAAGCGATCACATCGCTGCTCCTTGTCGCCGTCTCAACTCCCGGCTCGCCGTTTTTGGGGCGCAACCCCGAAGATCTCGCGCTGGAAGGCGGGCGTGTTTTCGTTAAGTCTGAAGGCCCTGCAAAAGGTATTCCGTTCGGGGAAGTGCTCCGGGGGGCGAATGCACGCCTGGTCACAGGCAGCGGGAGGGGCGAACAGACGACCTTTGTCTCCAACCCGAAATTCTCGATGCACTCGTTCGGCTGCCACTTTGTGGAAGTCGCCTGGCAGCCGGAGACCGCGCGCCTGCGCGTCACCCGCGTCGTGTCGGTGATGGACTCAGGCCGAATCTTGAATCCTCTTACGGGCCGCAACCAGATCCAGGGAGCAGTGGTGATGGGCATGGGAATGGCGCTATTCGAAGAAACCGCCTACGATCCGCAGAACGGCGCGCCCATCAACAGCAATCTGGCGGATTACGTGATGACCGTAAACGCCGACGCGCCGCCGATAGAAGTGCATTTCCTCGACTTCCCTGACAAAGAAATCAACGAGCTCGGGGCGCGCGGTATCGGAGAGATTGGCCTAGCCGGAATCGCCGCGGCTATCACGGAAGCAGTGCATCACGCTACCGGTGTTCGTGTGCGGGAACTTCCAGTGAAGATTGAGAATTTGTTGGTTTGAATATTTCCCTCTCTGGACGCAGACGACTAGGTGTCCTAACGGCTGCGCGAATCAGTACCGAGAGACGTCCTTGTGATTACTGATTGACTTTCACATGCCTGGTTAGACGTGCCAGCTCCGTGAACATTGTGTACGTTCCGGCGGCCATGGTGTACCGCCAGCCTTCGACATTTCGTCGGAGTTTTCACGCAACGGCGGTCGGCCCATAAGTCACCCGCAGGATGCTAGCCCGCGACCCGTGACCGGTTCTGCAAACTCTAGCAGTTTCGTCTGTCCCGGCCTAAAGTAGTGAGTGATCTGGCCTAAGCTTGGCGCCTAGGAAGCACGATTCATGGAGAGATCAGTACAGTCCACCGCACAGGTCTTCGCGCCGGCGAAGGGCGAGTCGGGGCTATTTTCGACTGAATCTGTCCTCAGCCTGCAAAAATTGATTTTTGCCGGCTCTCCTCTGTCCGAAGTTCTAACGAACATTGCTCAGTTGGTTGAATCGCAAGCTGAAGGCATGTCTTGCACGATTTGGCTTCCCGACGAAGACGGAAAAGAACTCTATTGCGCTGCTGCGCCCAGCCTTCCTGGATTTGTTGCTCAAGCGGGGACCATGGCTGTTGGTCCGAAAGGCGGATCTTGCGGCACAGCGATTTATCGGAGGGAGCCGGTGTATGTGACCGACATACTGACCGACCCCGTTTGGGACGATTATCGTGACCGCATGTTGCCTTACGGAATTCGTTCCGTTTGGTCGCGTCCATTGTTCACGAGCGAAGGGAAGGCCCTGGGCACTTTTTCTATCAATTATCATGAATCACGCAGCCCTGGCGCCAAGGACCTGCAGTTGATCGAGAATGCCAGCCACATTACCGGGATCGCGATTGAGCGGCACATGAAGGAACAGGCGCTGCAGCATGAGCGCGATCGGTTGCGGCTGCTTTTAGAGATCACCAACGGCGTGACCTCCAGGTTGGACCTCCGGCAAGTGGTTGAGGCGCTTTCAACGAACCTATTCAAGGTAATGCAATGCGACGTTTCCGCCTTGCTGCTACCCGACTCCGAGAGCGGCGCGTTGCGCGTCACTATGTTGCACAATCCCGACGCGCGAGGACCTTTCCGCGAGGGATCGTTGGTGCCGATGAATAGTTCGATCTCAGGGCAGGTAATGCGGAAGGCTAAGAGCGTGCGGATCGACAGCTTTGAACACGTCCGCGACGATCCTGAAATTTATGGGAATCCTGACGGCCGGCTGCTTTATGAGAGCGTGGTCAAGGAAGGCCTCAGGACCGGGTGTTATCTTCCGCTCGTCGGCCGGGATCGCGTGGTTGGCGTACTGATGCTTTGTAGGCGTTCGGACAATGCTTTTCAGAATGACGACGTCATCTTGCTCGAGCAGGTGGCCGGTCAGGTGGCGATTGCAGTTGAGAACACGTTGGAGTACGAAAGGGCGACGAAGGATCGCGATAAAGAAACGAAGCAGAGACTTTACCTCGAAGAGGAAATTCGCGCCGAGTTTGGGGAAATCGTAGGAGAGAGCCCGGCGTTGAATACCGCGTTGAGCCTGGTCTCTGTGGTGGCCCCGACAGATTCCAGCGTGCTGATCCTGGGAGAGACGGGAACCGGCAAGGAACTTGTTGCGCGTGCGATACATAAGCTGGGCAATCGCAGCGAGAAGGCGTTCGTGAAACTGAATTGCGCCGCGATTCCGCTTGGACTTCTCGAGAGCGAGCTGTTCGGCCACGAAAGAGGAGCATTCACAGGCGCCATCGCGCAAAAAACGGGACGGTTCGAGCTGGCCGACAAAGGCACGCTGTTTCTTGACGAGGTTGGCGATATACCGTTGGAACTCCAGGCCAAACTACTGCGCGTCTTGCAGGAGCAGGAATTCGAGAGGCTCGGCAGCAACCGCACCCATAAGGTTGACGTGCGGATGATCGCAGCCACGCATCGGGATTTGCCCGCGATGGTGAAACAAGGGACCTTTCGCGACGACCTTTATTATCGCCTGAAAGTATTTCCGATCCAGGTGCCGGCGCTGCGGCAACGCACGGGGGATATTCCGAGATTGGTGCGGCATTTCACTGCGCTTTACGCGCGACGCATGAACAAACGAATCGACGTAATCCCTGCGGATACGATGGAAGCGTTGGCGCGATACCCATGGCCCGGAAATATCCGCGAATTGCAGAACTTTATCGAACGCGCCGTGATTCTCTCGCCGCAGTCCACACTCCGCGCGCCGACTTCCGAGCTCGAGCCGCTGCAACCTCAAAAAGCGGCCAACGCCCCTATGAATGGTCTCGCCGAGGTTGAGCGGGATCATATCCTTCGTGCGCTGGAAGCGAGCCACTGGGTGATCGGCGGACAGAGTGGCGCAGCGGCGCGCTTGGGGATGAAGCGAACTTCGTTGACCTACAGGATGAAGAAGCTTCGTATTCGGCGGCCTGCCGCGATCGCGCAGAAACGCAGCATCGGCGCCGCGGCCAGCGACGACTGAGTTTTCCAGCCGTTGGGTAGTGACGCAGTTTGCGGTAGTTCGGGTGGCCTCAATGGGTCGATGCGACACCATCTGATATAGATCCTGGAATGAACTCATCTCATAAATCGTTTGGGCGACCGGGCAGAGCTTGTGCAGGCCTTTAGTGGACTGGAAAAGTGACGGCAGCGTTGAGTGGTGAACGTCGCGGCGAACTCGCCGCTGTTGATGCCCAGCGCTAAAGCGCATTGACGTGAACCGGGTTTTTCGGAGCGCTTCCCGATACAAACCATCGGGACGCAAAAGGCGCGAAAGCACTCCTCCCCCGAATAAATTCGGGGGCTGCCACCGGGTTTCTGCGGCTCCGCCGCAACTGATGCCTCAGAATTGAAAGCTCGGGTTGCGGCCGGTTGTTCGGGGCTCAGGCCGATGCTGATCAACTCCTACCGTTGTGCCGTTTTGCAACGAGTAGAAATGACCTCCGTGGTTTGTTTTCAATGGGTTACGGCGATTTCTACTCATTTTGGTGTATCGAGTAGAAAGTTTGGGTTCTTGGGTGCGCCGGGAGGTGTTTGCGTTGCGCGCGGTGGTGGGTGTCATTCGCATTTTCCCGCGGTAGGGTAGCAGCGTTTGGCGTTGGGGAGAATAGCGCTAGTGGCGGAACTACTTAGCGATGCGGCCTTCCGGTTCGCGCAGGGGTTCGGAGTATTTATGAGATAGTTTGACGGCGGCGCGCACACTGCCCAGCAGCGGCAGTGGATCCGACGGAAATCCGTCAGCGGCGAACATCCGTCGGAGATTTGTCACGTACGAAGTGAGATTCCCTATCTTCCCTCCCAATAAACTTCAAACGCCAGAATGATTTGCATTGAATTTTCTTCCTTCGCTTGAGCTCTGCGTCTTTGGCATTCCATCTGCCCTAAAAGGCCAGAGCGCCTGCGGGTGCTCGAGAGACGGCAAAAAAACAAAGGAGAAACTGCGATGCTTCCGAAGATCAAACTTTCACTGGCTCTTGTTTTGCTGACGCTCGGTTTCGGGTCGCAGCCCGCGGCGGTGGCACAGAACAACATGAAGCACGATAGCAAAGCCAAGACCGTCGCGACCGGCACCTTCCACGGCAAAGTCCACCAGACTTCAGGCCGCGCCACCATTTATCAGGAGGCAGACGGAAAACTGGTCCTTCGGCTGACTAATTTCAAGACCTCCAACGGGCCCGATGTCCATGTGATTTTGATCGCGGCAAAGGACGCGGACGACGATGCCAACTTCCTGAAGAGCGACACCGCACGAGTGGAGCTGGGAAAACTTAAGGGGAATGAAGGCGACCAGAACTATGAGATCCCGGCGGGTACGGACCTCGCTAAATTCCAAACGGTTTCGATCTATTGCGAACACTTTAACGCGAACTTTGGGGCAGCGCCGCTGGAGAAGTTCTGACTCAGGGAAATCGATCGCGCTCGGCGGAATCGGGCAGCTTGGACGCGCGCAATTTCAGTACCTGCGAGGAGTAAACCATGAGTGACGGGGTGAAGTCCTGGCTTTCAGGTAAAAAGTGGATTTTGGCGGGCATTGGAATAGTGGTCCTCGCCGCCTTATGGTGGGTTTTTCGTCCAGAAAAGCTGTGGGTCAATGTGAAAGTCAATGAGCCCGCGCCGGCCGGCACGAGCGCCGATCTTCAACCTCTCTACACCGGGGTAATGGCCGGTAGAGCGCATCCGACGAGCGGGCGGGCTTCAATCTACCAGATGCCCGGCGGCAAGCGCGACCTGCGTTTGACGGATTTCATGACTTCGAATGGTCCGGACGTTCATGTAATTCTTGTTCCAAGCACTGACGAGAACCTCAAGCAGGACTTTGTTAAAGGCGAGCTGACCAGCGTTGAACTGGGCCCGATGAAAGCGAACCAGGGGGATCAAAACTACGATCTCCCTATTTCGGCAGACCTGAGCAAATACGACGCAGTGGTCATTTATTGTGTGCGATTTCACGTTGTATTCGGCTTGGCGAAGCTCGAGAAGTTTTAAGAGTGGCACCTGCGCTAGAAACCAGAGAAGAACTCATCTCATAAATAGTTTGGACGGCGGGTCGGACTGTCCTCAGGGGCTAAAGCCCTGGATTCTACAGACGGCTTAATGTCGGAGCTAAAGCACCGACCCCCTAAAGAGTATTTGTAAGATGAGCTCAAGTGAGGAGAAGACCTATGAGTGACGCGACGTCTCGGACAGGCATGAAACGCGCAACGTCGAGCCCGGACGATGTCCGATTCACCGTGCCTCCGACATCGATCCGTCGGGTCGAAGCCGACGGCGTGCTGGTGTTTTATCGCGCGGCCGGCGAAGCAAATGCGCCCGTGGTTCTCTTGCTGCACGGATTCCCCACTTCATCGTTCATGTTCCGCGAATTGATTCCACGCCTGGCCAATGACTACCGCGTGATCGCGCCAGACCTTCCGGGTTTCGGATTCACCGAGGTCCCGCCTGAACGAAAATATCCTTACTCCTTCGATCGATTGGCGTTCACGATCGACGCTTTAACGCAGGCACTCAAGATCGAGCGCTACGCAATCTACGTATTCGATTATGGCGCGCCAGTTGGCTTTCGTTTGGCGATGACTCACCCCGAGCGGGTCACGGCCATTATTTCGCAGAATGGTAACGCGTACGAAGAAGGGCTCGGTGACGCTTGGGGCTCGATCCGCAAGTACTGGGCTTTCCCCTCGGCAGAAAATAGGGACATACTCCGCCAAACAATTTTGACAGCGGGAGGAACGCGCTGGCAGTACACCCACGGCGTGGCGAATCCGGAGAGTATTCCACCTGAGTCGTACACCTTGGATACGGCTCTGCTTGAGCGGCCTGGGAACAAAGAGATTCAGCTCGATTTGTTTCTGGATTATGCGTCGAACTTAGAGCTTTATCCGAAATTCCAGGAATATTTTCGTAAGTCCAAACCGCCTTTGCTCGCGATCTGGGGCAAGAACGATCCTTTTTTCATTCCCGCGGGAGCCGAGGCGTTTCGGAAAGACATACCTAACGCGAAGGTGCAGTTCCTCGATACCGGTCATTTTGCGATTGAAACTCACGTCGTCGAGATTGCGGCAGCGATGAAAGAGTTCCTCCAAACTTCGCGCTGAGTGGCGAAGACAGTGTCCAGGAGTGAAAGTAATTGGAACGAGGAGGAGGAAATGGAACGTCGTAGCTTTCTCGGCGCGCTCACGGCGGCATCTCTAGGTGTTGCGCTCGATGGCTCATTCGCTGAATTTGCGCGAGCGCAAAGCACCGCGCAAGCTGCCAAGACGGGCGAATTTCCCCAGAACTCGACCGTAATTTTGGTGCATGCGGCGTGGGCCGACGGCTATTGCTGGAGCAACATTATTCTCCCTCTGGAGCGGCGCGGTCTTAACGTCATCTGTGCGCCGATCCCGCTTACGTCCTTAACCAACGACGCTGCCGCTTTGAGTTGGGCGCTGGAACGGACCAGCGGCCCAGTGGTCCTGGTCGGACACGCCTATTCGGGCGCGGTGATCGCCGCGGTAAAGGAAGAGCGCGTCAAGTCGTTAGTTTACGTCGCGGCGCTGGCGCCGGATGAGGGCGAGACGGTTGCGAAGGTCTTCTATCGCGACACACCGAGCCCGGAAGCGCCGAAGATGGTTCCCGATTCCCACGGTTTTGTATGGATGCCCGACGACGCATTTCACCGGGCGCTCGCGCAGAAGGCGTCGCCCGATCAGGCAAGGATTGCGGCCTCCGTGCAACGGCCGATTTCGGTTCAGTGCATTCAAGAGGCGGCGCCGGCGCCGCTCTGGAAATCAAAACCGTCGTGGTACCTGGTCGCCGAAGAAGACCGCATGATCAATCCAAAGACTCAGCATTTCATGGCGGATCGGATGGGCGCAACGATTCGGCCACATCATGTGGACCACACGCCGATGTATTCGGAACCGGCGGTGGTGACCGAGATAATTCTGGAAGCTGCGCGAAAGACTCTTTCGCAGTGACTCGTTCGCGGGGGGACGAGGAGGAAGCAATGGAACGTCGTAACTTTCTTGAGGCTCTCACAGCCGCATCTCTAGGTGTGGCGCTCGAGGGCCCTCTCACCGAATTCACAAAGGCGCAGAGCACCGCACGAGGTGGCACACGTTCGGCCGGTCAAGCTCCCTTCAACACTTCTGAAGTCGAGGTTTCAGGAAATACAATCTTCGTGCGCCGCTACGGAAATGGACCGGCAATTCTGCTGGTGCACGGCTTTCCGCGCACAAGCTTGATGTGGCGATTCCTCGCGCCAAGGCTTGCCGAAAATCACACCGTGATCTGCGCAGACCTGCGCGCCTACGGCCGCAGCGGGATCCCCGCTTCAGCGGACGACCACTACCCCTATTCAAAGCGGGCGATG
>Ga0209038_10000314_pt1 | contig 15478 bp, 13 predicted proteins | sample BogFormECP03_OM3_FD_188237 | JGI IMG/M metagenome (GOLD analysis project Ga0209038, IMG submission 188237) | Bog forest soil microbial communities from Calvert Island, British Columbia, Canada - ECP03_OM3 (SPAdes) (version 2) | ecosystem: Environmental > Aquatic > Freshwater > Wetlands > Bog ...
CGACCTGCCCTCAAATTTGAAATACGACATGCCCGCCCCATTGCCGGACAAAGATGAATTTCTTCCTCTCGAGGAGCTGGAGAGGCGCGCGATTCTGCGAGCCCTCCGTGAATCGGGCGGCGACAAACTCAGGGCTGCGCGGCTTTTGGGAATCGGCAAGACCACACTCTATCGAAAGTTGAAACAGTACGACGCTCAGTCCGCCGTAACAAATTAGTACAACGCTAGGTCCTCGCCAACAAAGTCCGTAGCAATACGTAGCGCGATTCCGAGACGGGAACGCCGCCGCATCGTAATGGGAATAGAGCAATTGGAGTTTTTGCTCAACTTACTCATTCAATTCCACTTAGCCAAGCTCGAAGGTTGGTAGGCGTTTTGCTGTGTCTCTCGCCCAGGAGGGACACAATGACACGCCATAACTCACGCAGAGCCGCACACCTAGTTCGAACCGCTATCGAATACGCAATCACCGTTTGGTTTGGAATAATGTGCGGATTGGGAATTACCTACGCACGGTGGTAGCTGGACGAATGAAAAAATCGAGCCGACACACGCAGGGTACACACGACGCTCTTTTATTCGACCTGCATCGCGAGGACCGTGCAGATTCCCCTCCTTCGCCAAAGCCCTCCCGCCGCCCGCGCCCGGTAGTAACTGGAAAAAGCATGTCCCTGACTGGATTGAAGACCGACGTGATGCCTGAAGTCGACGACGCGCTACTCGATGCCGAACTCCGCAGCGTGCTGGATACCGTGCCCGCGGGGGTGCTGCTGCTAAGCCCCGCTGGCCGCATTCGATACACAAATGCGAAGTTCGCGCAGGTTTTCGGACTGGAGTTTCACAGCCTGAGCGACATCGAAGACTATGAATCGCTCGCCGCATTGCTCGACAGCCGTTTCCGCGATGGCAAGGCATTCTCATATCGCCGCCGCGCCCACCTCGCAGGCTCCATGGAATCTTCTAGTGACGAACTCGAAGTCAGCACGCCGGCCCGTCGCGTTCTCGAGCGCGTTTCGCGGCCGGTCCTCGATTCAAGCGGGTGCGCCGTTGGATGGCTCGAGACCTATCAAGACATCACCAGCCAGCGCCATTTTCAATCCAAGATCTTGCAAACCGAAAAAATGGCCGCGCTGGGCCAACTTGTATCCGGCATTGCTCACGAACTCAATAATCCGCTAACGGCAATCATGGGCTATGCGCAGCTTCTACTGGGCCGCGGCCAAAGCCCGAAGCCTCTAAAAGAAGCTGAACACATTTATCAGGAAGCCGAACGCGCCCGCCGCATCGTGAAAAACCTGCTGTTCTTCGCGCGCGAGAGCAAGCCCGAACGCTCGCAGGCTAATTTCAACGAAATCGTCGAGCGCACGCTCGCCCTTCGCAGCTATGAACTCAAAATTGAAAATATTTCGGTAGAGTGTTCCATCTCTCCCAATTTGCCGGCCACGCTCGCGGACCCCTACCAGCTCCAGCAAGTCTTTCTGAATCTCCTGGTGAACGCCGAACAAGCGTTGCTCCACAGCCGCGGTGGCGGGCGCGTCTCCATCCGCACTTATCAACCGTCGGCGCAGCGTGTGGCCTTCGAAGTCGCCGACGATGGCCCCGGCGTTCCCGCAGATATCGCCTCGCGAATCTTCGATCCGTTTTTCTCGACGAAAGCCCCGGGCGAGGGTACCGGCCTGGGCCTTTCCATCGCTTATGGCATCGTCAAGCAGCACGGTGGCGAAGTCTATTTCGAAAATCAGCCCAGCGGAGGCGCCCGCTTCGTCGTGGATCTCCCGCTGATTTCCGCCGCCGAACCGGAATCGCCTCGAGAAAGCTCACCGCGCGAGCTGCACGCAGGCACCGTCGGAGCCAGCCGCATACTCGTGGTCGAGGACGAAGCTTCTGTCGCCAATTTGATTTCCGACGTGTTGAGGGGCGAAGGGCACTACGTCGAGTTCACTCTGGACAGCCAGGAAGGGCTCGCGCGGCTCTCGCGCGGTCATTTCGACGCAATTCTGTGCGATTTGCGCATGCCGCGGCTCGACGGCCAGGGCTTTTACGACGCCCTGGTTCAAGCAGGGAGCCCAATGAAGTATCGCATTCTTTTTATCACCGGAGATACACTCGCGCCACGAACGCGCGATTTTCTCGAGCCCCGCGGCTTGCCGCATCTCGATAAACCATTTCTCGTGGAAGAACTCATCCTCGCCGTCCACGGCATCCTCCAGCGCAGTCGCAGTTCAGACATCGGCCCTTCGGAATTATCGAACTCACCCGCCGACCCCGGCACGAGCTCGAACGAGAAACAACTCGAGGCATCGAAAACACCGTGAACTCAACCGCCATCAGAGAGCAATCCGCAGAGCGCCTGGTTCTTCTCGGCTCCGCAGACGAAGGAACAGTAACGCGCATCTCCGCCTCGGTTGCGACAGCACGCCAGTCATGTCGCTGCGTCGCAGCCGTCACCCTTGCGAAGATGCACGAATCTTTGCGTCGCCGCGCTCCATGCGTGGTGTTGTTCGACGATCAGATACTCGGCAGCGCATCGCTGGAAGAAACGCTGCTGAGGTTCACCGAACTCGCGCCCGTCGCCCTCGTCGCTGCTCCGGAACGGTGCAATGAGGTTGGCCACTGGGTAGCGAGAGGCGACGTCGAATTTATCTCGCGCGTCGGAGACTTCGCCCCGCTCGCCGCTGCCATCGTTCTTCGCCGCATTCGCTGGGCCGAACAGGCAGACTCGCCCGCCGGAGCACCTTGGAAGGAGCTTCCCGCGGACTTCGCCGCAATCCTGCGCCACGAAATTAATAATCCGCTGACGGGGATTCTGGGAAACGCGGAACTTCTGTTGGCGCACTATGGCGATAAATTGCCGGTAGCCGCCCTGCAACGAGTCGAGACGGTCGTCGATTTAGCCGTGCGCCTGCGCGAAGCCACCAGACGCCTGACGAACGCAATAGAATCCGAGCGCCAACCAATTCCGGCACAGTAACGCGGCAATCGGCTCACTGATCATCGCCGCGCGCATCAGCGCGCCAGCGCCATCCGTACGTAGGGCCCGCGCTTTATGCCGAGCAAGATGCAAATCCACGCCGAGCGTGCCCATCGTCGCGACCGCCCATTAAAGAGACGTCTTAGCTTAAAGGAATTTGCCGCCGCCTAAGCCGCGATCACCGAAGTACAAAACGCGCACCGCTTCGCGCCGATCGGAATGTCACTCAAACATTCCGGGCACTTCCGAGTGGTCGGATCAGCAGGCGGCTCGCGCCGGGCCCGCGCAATCAGCGCATTGATCGGCAGGACTACAAAAAAGTAAACGGCTGCCGCGATGATAATGAACGAAAGCAGCGCATTGAAAAATTCTCCGTACAGAAACTTCGAGCCGTTCAACTGAAAGAAAAGCCCTGAAAAGTCCGGCTGCTTCGCAACCGCCGAGATCAGAGGCGTAAGCAAATCCTTCACCAGGGCCGTAACCACCGATCCAAACGCAGCTCCGATCACCACGCCGACCGCCAAATCCACCACATTGCCGCGCAACAAAAACGCCTTAAATCCCTTCAGCATAATTTTTCTCCGTTCGACCACTCGATTTTCGGACGCCCGCGCCGCCGCGGCTACATCGCCGCCGCGCGCTGGCCTTCCGGGAAGATCGCCAAGAACGATCGGGGGATTCTCGCGATCAGGGTGCAGGCAAGTTACCCGACTCCTCCGCCACAAGCAAGCGCGTCGGGTCGCAGGGCCGCTATCCAGCCGTCCTCTTCATGGTAAGAAAAATCGCGGGACGATCACGCCGAGCTGTCTCCTTTGATCGCCCTACAAAAACAAGTTGCCTTTCATCGCACAGCAACCGCCAAAACGCGACATCCCATCCGCACTGCTATTTACATCCCAAGAATCTTTCCCTACCATGAGCGGTGACTTTAGCCCAGCAGGTGCGCACTTCGCATCGCACCCGCCGGTGCGAAGCATTCTCAAATGTCTCGAGCCCCTCGAATCGCGCTGATCGAGCCCGGCGGAGTGCGCCGGGAAGTCCCCATTGCCACCACGCCTTTTCGCATCGGCCGCCAAGCTGGCAACGAACTAACGTTGCGCGACAGCCGCATCAGCCGCCAGCAAGCCCAGATCATCACCTCAGAAGGCGTGTATGTTCTGGAAGATATGGGCAGCCGCCACGGCACCTACGTGAACGGCCAAAAAGTTCTCCGCCACGAGCTCCGCCCCAAAGACAGCGTAGATTTCGGCATGACCGATTCCTACCGCTTCATCTATCTCGGCGACACCGCAAGCATCGAAGAGCTTCTCGAAAAAGTAGAAATCCCCGCGCCCACAAATTCTGGCGCCCGCGAACTCTATCACCTCGGCGTCCTTCTCGAAGTGGCCCGCACGCTAGGCACAGGCCTCTCGCTAGAGGACGTCCTAACTACCGTGGTCGATGCCTCGATTCAACTTACGCGCACGCAGCGTGGTGTCTTACTGCTCGTCAATCAGCAAGGCGAGCTGCAAACCAGCGTCGCACGCGACGACAAACGCAACTCCATCAATCACCAGGAAGTCCAAATTTCCTCCGGCGTGCTCAAGCGCGTGATGACGACCAGGCGCGAGCTGATCGTAAGCGACACGGGCGAAGATTCAGCCGTAGGCGCGCAAGAAAGCGTAGCCAGGCTCGAGCTGCACACGGTAGTGGCGATTCCCGTAGAAAAATTGCCGATGATCGAGGCCCTCGACGCGACCGTCTCCACCCGCCAGGGCGAGCTGCTCGGCGTCCTTTATCTTGATAGCCACAATCCCTCCAGCGCCTTTTCCGAACTCGATCGCGAGGTTTTGCGCACGCTAGCGCGCGAAGCAGCAAACGTAATCGAGAACGCCCGCCTCTTCGCCTCCTCCCGCGAGAAAGCGCGCCTCGATCACGAAATCGAAATCGCCAGCGAAATCCAAAGGCAAATTCAGCCAAAGCAATTTCCGCGCCTTCCTGAACTGCAGGTAGCGGGATTTACATTGGCGTGCCACTCGGTCGGCGGCGATTGCTTCGATGTGGTGGAGCTCGATGACGGCCGTTACGGTCTATTCGTAGGCGATATTTCGGGGAAGGGAATTTCCGCATCGCTGCTGGCAACGCTGCTGCAGGGCGTGATCTACACGACCGCCACGCTGGATAGTCCCCCCGCGGCAATGGTCTCGCGCGTGAATCGTTTCCTTTGCGAACGCAGCATTGAAGAGCGCTACGCCACAATGTTCTACGGCGTTCTAACCCGCACCGGCGCCATCGAATACGTGAATGCCGGCCACGTCCCCGCGATATTGCGCCGAAAAGGCGGCGCACTCGAAGCCCTCGAGTCCACAAATTTTCCCGTCGGACTTTTTCCCGATGCCGAGTTCTTGAACGGAACCGCAAACCTTCAGAAAGACGACTTCCTCGTAATCTATACAGACGGTGTTTCCGAGGCCACCAATCTGCGCGGCGAGCTGCTCGGTGATACCGGTCTCCGCAAAATCATTCAGGATTTCGGCGGCGAAAATGTGGACGAACTCGCCGAGTTAATCCGCCACGGCGTTCAATCCTTCACCGGCGGTGCGCCCCAATCCGATGACATAACGCTGCTCGTGATCCAATATCGGGGAATCGGCACATGAGCGCTTCGCGCGCGAGTGAAAAGGGGAGCTCGTCGCCGCTGCAACGCCTTGACGCTTCCTTGCGCGCGATCCAGACCGAAGCGCCGCCAGCCGCGCTCGCTGCGCAGCTCGCTGCATTGGTGGCCAAGCAGGATGGCGTCAGCGGCGTGCGAATTTGGCGCTACCAGGCGGAAGTGCCTGCCGTTTTAGCCGAGCAGGGCGAAGTGCCGTCCACCGACGCCGCGCGGCACGACGCGCTGCGCTTCGAGTCCTCCGGCGAACTCGTGAATGGAAAATACGCCGCATGGATTCTCGGTCCGGAAGGTGAGCGCCACGGCGTCCTCGAAGTATTTGCGGCGTCGCCCGTAAATGGCGAGAAGCTCGAGTGGCTGCGGCTAGTGCGCCGTTACGCGGACGTGGCGCTGCTGAGCAGCGAGCGCCGCACCGCCGTTTCTGAATTATCAATCGTAGTTGAGGCGACGCAGCGGCTGAATTCCACGCTCGACCTGGCCGAGCTAATCGATATCATTCTGCATTTGGCCACGCGCTATACCGGCGCCGATCGCGGCACCGTTTTTCTCTTGGATCGCGAGCGCGATGAAATCTGGTCCCTCGTCGGCCTCGGTCTCGAAAAGGAAGAAATCCGCCTTCCGGCCTCGCGCGGAATTGCCGGCTGGGTCGCGCAACACGGCGAAATCGTCAATCTCACCGACGCCTACGACGATCCGCGCTTCGAGCCCGAAGTGGATCGCCGCCTGAATTACCGCACTCGATCCCTGCTTTGCCTTCCAATTCGCAATAAGGATGGCCAGACCACCGGCGTCCTGCAGTTGCTGAACAAGCAGGGCGGTCCTTTTCAAGCCGCGGACGCGTCGCTGCTAAGTTCGCTCTCCGTGCACGTAGCGCTGGCACTGGAAAACGCGCAGCTCCACCGCGACGTCCTGGCGAAGCAGCGCATGGAGCGCGACCTCGCGCTCGCCCGCAGCATTCAGCTTGGCCTGCTCCCCGAAAAATCCCCGCAGATCGAAGGATTCGAACTCGAAGCGTCACACCAAACCTCGCTTGAGGTAGGCGGCGACTACTACGATTTCATCCCGCTGGGTCCGCAAACGATGCTAAACGTGGTGGCTGACGTCGAAGGCAAAGGCGTGGGCTCGGCGATGGTGATGGCCAATCTGCAAGCCACGCTGCATGCCCTGATCGCTCACGTGCACTCGCTCGAGCGCCTGGTCTCCGCCCTGAATGATCGGATGCTAGCCGATACGCGCGGCCAGAAATACATGACCATGTATTTAAGCATCCTCGATCAGCGCAACAAGACGCTGCATTACGTGAACGCAGGCCATGTCCCGCCAATTCTCTTGCGCGCCGATGGCAGCGTCGAGTATCTGCGCGAAGGCGGCATGGTAGTCGGACTATTCCCGAATGTTCCGTTCGAGCGCGGCAACGTAAAGTTGAATTCTGGCGACATCCTGGCGGGTTACACCGATGGAATCACCGAAGCCAGCAACCCCCAAGACGAAGAATTCGGCTACGATCGCCTGGTAGAGCTGCTAAAGAAACATCGCAACGCCTCCGCAAGGGAAATCGTGGATTTCACGCTAGCCGAGGTAGAGCGCTTCTCTCGCGGTGGCACCCACGAAGATGATCGAGTAATGCTCGTAATGAAAATTCTCTAAGCTCTCGGCGTCGCGGGCGGATGCAGAGAGACCTAGAGCTACGAACCGGTGGAAGTGTATCGGCGAGAGCCAAAATTCCAGGCGAGGATGGCGATGGTGAGGCAAACTGCAGCAACCAGCGGGGCCAATGGCGTATAGCGCGCGAACTCAGCGCGGCGCAACATCCACGCGGTGGGGTAGAACGAAGCGAATCCGAATGGAATAATCCAGCTCAGCAAAAATTGAATGAAGCCGCTATAAATCGAAAGCGGATAACGCCCAAACGCGATCAAGTTCCAAAATGGCGGATGAATTCCAATGCGATCTTCGAACCAGAACGAGAAGGTGCTTAGAAAAAGGAACACCGAAACGTAAATCACCCCGCCCGAAATCGCCCATATAAAAAGCATCGTGAAATCAAGCGCCGTCCAGTGAAGATCAAGGTGCCGCGACGCATACCAGACCACCACTGAACCCGTAACAATTTCCTGAAGCGATTCAATCCGGAAAACTTCGAACAGAACCTGAAACAAAGACGAAATCGGTCGCAGCAAAACGCGGTCGAATTTCCCCTCCATAATGTAGGTGTTCCCAAAGTCGTAGAGGTTCAGGCTGAGCACGTTAAAAAGCCCATAAGGAATCATCGAGAAGCCATAAAGAAACAGAACTTCCTCGAAACGCCAGCCCTTCAATTGCGGCGCTTTTTGGAAAAGAACGATAACGAAACCCAGCGAAAAAGCCGTAGCCGCAATGCTGGTAGCCAAGCTGATCAAGAAATCCCCGCGATAACTCACGCGCACTTTCGCATACTGCGAGAAATAAGCTGAGAGCAGCGCAAGATGCCGCTGTATCTCGCGGAGGATTCCCCCGCGGGCCGGTACGGGTGCCGGCGCTGGCGCGAATGTTTGCGCGCTCATCTCATCCACCCTGAATCGTGATTTTCTTCACCGCGCGATTCCACCAAGCGTCGGCCAGCACAAAAAGCACAATCACCCAGATCCACTGTTTTCCCAATGCGAATAGCGCGGCGCGTCCATCAAGTTTGCCCAGATAAATCTGCAGCGGCGTGTAAGCAATGTGTTCGAAAGGCAGCCAGTCCAGCACAATCTGCAACCGATGCGGAAAGAACGAAATCGGAATCAACAAGCCTGAGAGCAATTCGATCAACCAATACTTCGCGCGAATTAGCGCCAAAATCGACTTCAGCGGAATCGCGCATGCCCCGATCATGAAATTAATCGCGGCCATCAGCGAAAAGCTTCCCAGCGCCCCGACAAGAAACAAAGCGAAATTCAGCACAGATGCGGGCCGCTGTACCGGAAAAACCAGCGCAACAATCACAGCCGTGGGCAGCGTCAGCAGCACCAGCCGAAATGCCGATTCCCCCATCGCGCGGCTGAACCACATCCACAGCACCGAGACCGGCTTGATCAAATCCACCGCGATCTTGCCTTCAATCACTTCGTATGCCATTTCCTGATCAATCGTGTTCCAGTAAAACGACCGCAAACTCCAACCCACGCTCACGTAAGTCACCATCTGCGCCAAGTCATAGCCGGCAATCGGCCCGCTCGACGCGAACACCGCCCGCCAAATGAAGTAATACACGCACACATTAATCAGGTAAGTGATGATCCCGGTGTAGTAGCGCAGGCGAAATGCCAGAATATTTACAAATCCAACGCGCGCGAATTCCAAATAGGCAGCGAGCGAGTTCATCGTCTCCCGAATTCACTTTCTTCAATCGCCGGAATCGCGGCAGCAGGCCCGTCCGAGAGCGACGCCTCACCCGAATAAATCCGCTTAATGATTTCCTCGATAGGCTCGTCTTCGATCACGATGTCCCGCAGCTCGACCGCCGCCAATAGCTGGCGAATGAGATCTGAAGCCGACACCCGTGTGCGATCAAATCGGATGCGAAAAGTCAATTCATCCACCGGCTCAAGACTGACGTCGTCGCCGGCAATTCGCGCAAGCGCGCCAGCCTGCGCGCTGTCTTTCAGCACAAACTTGATTTGTTTGGTGCGCAGCAGACGCTGCTTCAGCACCTGCAAATCCCCATCGAATAGCACCGTGCCGTGATCAATGATAATGATCCGCCGGCAAAGCTCTTCAATGTCGTCGAGATCATGCGTGGTAAGCAGCACAGTCGTTTGGAATTGGAGATTGATCGCGCGCAAGAATTCGCGAATATGATGCTTGGCCACCACATCAAGCCCGATCGTAGGCTCATCGAGAAAAAGCAGCGGCGGATTATGCAGCAGCGCCGCAGCTAAATCGCAGCGCATCCGTTCACCGAGCGAAAGTTTTCGCACCGGCGTATGCAGGTAATCGCGAATCCCCAGAATCTGATTGAACATCTCCATGCGCGCGTCAAAATCTTTCTGCGAAACGTCATAGATCCGGCGCAGCAACTTGAACGACTCGACGACAGCAATATCCCACCAAAGCTGCGTCCGCTGCCCGAACACCACGCCGATCGTCCGCACATACTGCCGCCGTTGCCGGTAAGGCACAAAGCCATTCACGACAGCCTCGCCGGAGGTCGGCACAAGAATCCCGGTAAGCATCTTAATGCTGGTAGATTTTCCTGCCCCGTTCGGCCCAATGTAGCCGACCATCTCGCCGCGATCGATCGAAAGACTGACGCGATCGACGGCCTTGACGGTTTTGTATTCGCGGACGAATAGGTTCTGCAAGCCGCCCCAAATTCCCTCGCGGCGGTGGAAAGTGCGGAAGTACTTCGAAAGTTCGCGGACCTGAATCAGCGGCTCAGCCATCGATTGTCGGCATCTATTCTACACGGCGGAAGGCCGCGAAGCCGCGCGGAGCTTCAACATGCAGAAGTTGACGAGGAGTTAGACGCCGCGCAGCCTACGAAGTTAGGAACGAAACAACACCGATTCGCGGTTAAACAGCGTAACCGCAGCCCCAATTGCAATCGATGCATAAACGCACGACGATGCAAAGATCAGCGCAATAAATCCCCAAGGATGATTCCCGGCCATCAACTCTTTTCCTACCAACGTAGTGCTCAGAATCGGCACAAGCGCCGTCCGCGTATTCAATTCCACGCCAGGCAACAGTGCAATAATCGCCGGCAGAATCACCACAAAAGTCATGGGCGAAATATAGGTCTGCGCCTCGCGATAACTCTTCGCAAACAGTGAGACAGCCAGCATGGACGCGGAGAAAAGCACAGAGAGCGGCAGAATCATCACGAACACCGCAAGCACTCCGCGCGGATCAAGCGAGAAATGGAAGGAAGGGTCGTTTTTCGAAAGAAGCCGGTCGATTGTGTTCTTGGCCAGCATAAAGGAGATCCCCATCGAAGAGAGCGCGAGAACCGCCGTGGCCAGCGAGGCCGTCACAACCATGAAGAATTTTCCGAGCACCAAATCAGTGCGCGATACCGGACTCGTCAAGATTGTTTCCATGGTTCCGCGCTCTTTTTCGCCGGCCGTCAAATCCATCGCCGGATACATCGCGCCCGTGAACGCCAGAATAATGACAAAATACGGAATCATCCCGCCAAATCCGCTTCCGCCAACTTTCTCGGGCGGCGCCACGTTGTTTTCGTCGAGGTCAAAAGGCTGGAGCAAGCCTGTGGACACGCCTTTCGCGGTCAAAAGCGATTTTGCCAGATCCAGACGATAATCCCGCAGAATGTCTCTCACCGTCTTTTCTGTGAGTTCGGACTTGATGTCGCCTTCGTAATAGTCCACCAGGACTTTGCCCGCCTCAGCGCGGTTTGCAGCGGCATCGAAGCCGGGAGGCAGCACCACGGCCGCTCGAATCTTCCGATCGGTAATCTGAGTCTCGAAGTCAGCGGTCTCGGGGACAATCTGAATCTTGTCGTTCTTCTTGAGCGCTTCGACAATCCGCGGCGAGTCCTGTCCGCCGATGATCATTACCCGAGGGATTTCCGCCTTGGCCTGATTCATCATCGTAGCGCCGAGCAGACCAAGTCCCACGCTTAGAGCCGGGAAGAGAAGAATCGGTATTACGAACATCGAGATAACTGTGCGGCGATCCCGCAGCGAATCCACCAGCTCTTTGCGGTAAACCACGCCAATATTTCGCAGGCTCATGATTCTTCTCCCACCGCTTCTACGAAAATATCTTCCAGGTCCTGCTTGCCGTGCCGCGCGCGCAGCTCCTCGAGCGTTCCTTCTTCCAGGATATTTCCGCCATGGATGATGCCAATCCGGTCGCAGAGCTTTGTTGCCTCTGACATAACATGCGTAGAGAAGATCACCGTCTTCCCGCGCTCACGGCACTCGCGGATAAATTGCGCGATCGCCCGCGCCGCCATCACATCAAGACCCACCGTCGGTTCGTCGAATACCATCACCTGGGGATCGTGTACCAGCGTCCGCGCGATCGAAACTTTCTGTTTCATGCCGGTGGAAAGTTTCTCGCAGCGCCGGTCGCGAAAGCTGTTCATATCCAGCGCCGCAAAAAGCCCATCCACAGATTTATGCAGCGCCTCGCCGTCCATCCCATGCAATCGCCCGAAATATTCAACGAGTTCTTTCGCCGTCAACCGGCCGTATAGCGCCGTAGCAGTCGAAAGAAATCCGACATTCGCGCGCACTTTCTCAGGTTGGTCCACGATGTCATACCCCGCCACTTTAGCGGTCCCCGAAGTAGGCTCCAGGATCGTGGCCAGCATTCGCAGCGTGGTGGTTTTGCCGGCTCCGTTCGCGCCCAGCAGCCCATAAATCTCGCCGGGCTGGCAATAAAAGCTGATCGCATTGACCGCGCGCACTTCTTTCGTCTTCTTCGTGGCAGGGAAGACCTTGCTCAGTTTCAGCGCTTCGATCATGTGGGGCTCAATTCCTCGCGCTCGGATGGGTCGTGGGAAGCGCAAAAGTACTGCGGATCATCAGGGCCGGGCAAATCGTGCTAAAGAAATCGTACCACGCAAGTCACGCGCTATGACTTCGCGCCGCGCTATTCCCCCATCACCTTGATGGTAATTTTCTTCGGCCGCATGCCGTCCAGTTCCGCGAACAAAACGAATTGCCAGGGCCCCAAATCGAGCCGTCCCTCAGCAAACGACACGATGGCCTGATGGTGCAGCAGCAAGCTCTGCATGTGGATTCCCGCATTACTCTCAAAACGTCCGCGATGCTTGTAGTCGTCGCGCTCGGGCGCCAGTTGATCGAGCCACGCTTGCAGGTCCTCGAGCAATCCAGGTTCGTCGTCATTCACAATAATCGCCGCGTTCGAATGCAACACGGAGACCAGAATAATACCGTCGCGAAAGCCGCTCTTCTCCATCGCAGCCTTCACTTGCGGCGTAATATTCACAAACTCGCGCTTGCCGACCGTGTGCAGCGTGAGCTGCTCATTGTAAATTTTCATGCGCAATCCTCAGATAAGTCCAAACATTCTAGCGGAAGTAGCGCAGCATGCAAAAGGAGAGCCATGAAGTGATCGTCGCGAATCCACACAGAGACTCAAGGCATTTAAAGGAAGAGATTTCAGGCTAGCCCTTGTGGCAGACGGGGCAGTGTTTCGCTTCGTAGTGATCGAGCGTCACCACGAACATGTTATTGCAACCGATGCACACCCGGTGAATCTTGGGCTTCGGCTTGCCATCAGCAGTAGTTTCGGCGGCTCCTTGCGCAGCCTGCGGTTCGCTCATAAAAGCATTTTATCATGGACTGGCCAAAGCAATCGCCATGACTATTTGGCATCTAAGCCCGCTCCGCAAGCATCTTCTTAGCAGGGCCGGATAATGTCGATTTCGCCCAGCTTCATAGTCAACCGGCGACGTGCTCTGCTACAATTCGATGACATCTCAAGAAGCGCCCTCGAATGAACAATCGAAACGGTAATTCGGCGCCGGGCAAAGGCCGTGGCTGGCTATGGGGCGGCGGCGCAGTGGTATTGGCGCTCGTACTCGTCGTCGGAATCGCGGGCCGCGGCAACGCTCCTGAAGTGCAAGTCGTAAAAGTTTCGCGCGACAAACTGAACGCCGCCATCGCCAGCAACGGAAAAGTCGAGCCCGTAAACGCCTACGTAGTTCGCGCCCAGATGGCGGACTTTGTTTCCGCGGTAGACGCATCCGAAGGCCAAGCAGTCCGCAAAGGCCAGCGCATTCTCACCCTAAATTCAAGCGACGCCCAAGCGCAACTAGCCTCCGCGCGCGCCGATCTACTCTCCGCGCAATCCGATTTACGCAATGCCCGCACCGGCGGCTCACCGAGCGAAGTGGCGCAGCTCGATGGCGATCTCGGCAAAGCCCAGGCGCAGGTGGCGAATCTCGAACAGACGCGACAATCTCTGCAGCAACTCCAATCCAAGCAAGCAGCCACGCAAGCAGAAGTGGATAAAAACGCGCTAGACCTCGCCACCGCCCGCGCCACGCTCCAGTCACTGCAAAAGCGAAGAGACGATCTGGCTCACAGGGCATCACTCGATGTCGATCGCCTCACGCTGCGCGTCGAACAAGACGAAGCCCAAGTTCGTTCGCTGGAAGAAAAAGTCCGATCCGCCACAATTACTTCGCCCGTCGATGGCACGCTCTATTCCCTCTCGGTGCACGCAGGCGATTACGTCACCATCGGCCAGGAAATCGCCGACATGGCGGACTTACACAAAGTTCAAGTCCGCGCATTCGTGGACGAGCCCGATCTTGGCTGGCTAGCTCCCGATCAAGAAGTGCACATCACCTGGGACGCCATGCCCAATCGCGATTGGACCGGCCGCACCATCCAAATCCCCAAGCAGGTAATCGCGCATGGAAACCGCAGCGTGGGAGAAGTGCTTTGCTCCGTGGACAACGATAAACTCGAACTGTTGCCAAACGTGAATGTCGAGGTGCGCATCCTAGTGCGCGAGCGAACCAACGTGCTATCCGTCTCGCGCGCCGCTGTTCGCGTGGACGGCGCAGAGCGCTACGTCTTCCGCCTCGAGGATGGCCGCCTGCACCGCCGCGATATCACCATCGGCATTGCCAGTGCTTCAAAATACGAGGTCCTCTCCGGCCTCTCGGAAGGCGACCGCGTCGCCATTCCGGGAGACACCGACCTCAAGGATGGAATGGCCGTTCGCTCAGCGGACGCGAAATAACTTGTTCGCTCAGCGGACCCTGAATGAGAGGACTTCAATGAGTCGCACACTATTCTTCGGCACTGTCGTCATTTTGGCCGCGATCGCATTTGCTTCGCCAGCCCCGATCGTTGCGTCGAATCAAGCCAGCGCCAACTCAAGCCCAGACGTGACGCAAGCGCGCCATCTATTTGATCTCGGCAACTATTCAGCGGCCGTAACCATTCTCACCAACACCATCGCCCGAAATGCCAACGACGCCGAAGCTCAATTCTGGCTCGCGCGCGCCAATTACGAACAGAAAGACTTCGATAACGCCGCCTCTCACGCCGAACGCGCGGTGCAAATCGATCCTAAGAATTCTCTCTATCACCTATGGCTCGGCAGGATCTACGGCCAACAGGCAGATCGCGAGCGCAGTTTCTCGCTGGCCCGCAAGGTAAAAAAAGAATTCGAAGAAGCCATCCGTCTGGATCCCTCCAATCTCGATGCCCGCCGCGATCTCGAAGAATTCGAATTGCAGGCTCCCTGGGTCGTCGGCGGCAATAAAGACGATGCGCGCCAGCAGGCGGAAGCTATTGCCTCCGCCGACCCGGTAAAAGGCCACCTCGCTATGGCGGAATACGATCGCGAAGGGCTAAAGAAGAATGATTTGGTGGCAAACGAATACAAGCAAGTCTTGGACTCGAGGGTAGATCGCGTGGACGCTTATTTCGAAATCGCCGATTATTATAAGGATATCGGGAAGGGCGCGGAAATGGAGCCCGCGCTGCAAGCCGCGGAAAAACTAAAGCCGGGAGACCCGCGCATCGGCTATTACCGCGCCGTTCAGCGCATCCTCACCGGCACGCAACCAAGCGCAGCTGAGCCTCTACTGAAAGCCTATCTCGCGAACACGCCGCCTCGAAGCGATTGGCCCTCTCACGCCTCAGCTCGGAACTGGCTAGGCCGCCTCTACGAATTAGAAGGGAAGCGCCCTCAAGCGGCCGAACAATATCGCGCCGCCCTGGAACTGGATCCCACAAACAAAGATGCCCACGCCAAACTTGAAAAGCTAGGAAAAAACTCCCAGTAGCACGTGCTCCGGCCTGTGCCAAGGTCTCTGGAACTCGCTCAATCGCCCGTCACTTCCGTATGCGGCGGCACGGTCACAGTAGCTGGCTGTTCCA
>Ga0209038_10000317_pt1 | contig 15427 bp, 8 predicted proteins | sample BogFormECP03_OM3_FD_188237 | JGI IMG/M metagenome (GOLD analysis project Ga0209038, IMG submission 188237) | Bog forest soil microbial communities from Calvert Island, British Columbia, Canada - ECP03_OM3 (SPAdes) (version 2) | ecosystem: Environmental > Aquatic > Freshwater > Wetlands > Bog ...
GCGCGATTCCCTCGACCAGCTAACGTCTCTACACATTCTATATCCGTTCGCGCGCACCTCCACAGGTCCGTCGCCCGCCGGTTCGTTCGCGGCGGATTTCGCTGTGCTATTATGGCGATTCGGCAATAATTCAACCCGCTTCGAGGAGTTTTTCTTGGCTGCACGCATTCTGGATGGCAATGCAATCCGCGATCAGATTTACGGCGAGCTGGCGGGCGAAATCGCTGCGCTCGCGGCTGCGGGAATTCGCCCGGGGCTTGCAGCGGTCCTGGTGGGCGACAATCCGGCGTCGAAAGTTTATGTGAAGAGCAAGATCGCGGCGTGCGAGAAGCTAGGACTGGCGAGTATTCAGGTCACGCCGCCCGCCACGATTTCGACCGCGGAGTTGTTGGCGATCGTCGAAGATTTGAATCGCCGCGATGATGTGGACGGCATCCTGGTGCAGCTGCCGTTGCCACCGCAAGTGGACGCGAAGAAAATCCTCGATGCAGTGGATCCGGCGAAAGATGTGGACGGTTTTCATCCCATCAACGTCGGTCATCTGGTGGCCGGCCGTCCGACGCTGGTGGCGTGCACACCTTCCGGCGTAATGGAAATTTTCCGGCGCAGCGCCATTCCGCTGGAAGGCGCGAACGCCGTGGTCCTGGGCCGCAGCGACATCGTGGGCAAGCCGATGGCGCTGCTGCTGATGCATGCGAACGCTACGGTGACGATCTGCCATTCCAAGACGCGCGATTTACCGGAAGTGATCCGCCGCGCGGACATCGTGGTGGCCGCGCTGGGGCGCGCGGGCATGGTGACGCCGGATTTCGTCAGGCCGGGCGCGACGGTGATTGACGTGGGCATTAACCGCATCAGCGATCCGGCGCAGGCGGAAAATTTCTTCGCGCATTTTCCGCAGCGCCTCGCGGCTTTCCGCGAAAAAGGTACTGCGCTCGTCGGCGACGTGCATCCGAATGTGGCGAGTGTCGCCGGAGCCATCACTCCGGTTCCCGGCGGAGTTGGGCCGCTCACCATTGCCATGCTGATGAGCAATACCATCAAGTCCGCGCGATTGCGGCGTGCATCTCGTGCCGCGGCGATCGCTCCGGCGGCCGCTGCCGTGCCACGCTGATGTTGCGCGTCGGGCTCACCGGCGGCATCGCTTCCGGCAAATCCACTGTGGCGGCGATGCTGCGCGAACTGGATTGTCCGGTGCTGGATGCGGATACGCTGGGCCACGAATTGCTCGAGCAGGGGCAAGATGCGTACGGCGAAGTGGTCCGCGAATTCGGCAAGGAAATTCTGGACGCTTATGGCAATGTGGATCGCGGCAAGCTAGGACATATTATTTTTGCGGATGCGTCGAAACGCGCGCGCTTGAATCAGATTCTGCATCCGCGGATTCTGGATGTCGTGCGCAAGTGGTTCGCGGCGCTGGCCCAATCCGGAGGTCCGGACCTGGCCGTGGTGGAAGCGGCGCTGATCATCGAGGCGGGCTACAACAAGGAACTCGACCAGGTAATTGTGTGCTGGTGCCCTGCCGCACAGCAGCTGCAGCGGCTGGTGGAGCGCGGACTGACGGCCGAGCAAGCGCAGCTGCGCATTGCGGCGCAAATGCCCATCGAAGAAAAGCGCCGTCTGGCCGATGAAACGATTGATTGTTCGGGAACGCTGGAAGAGACGGAGCGCCAGGTGATAGAAGTGGTGAAACGATTGTCGCGCCCAGCGGCTCCCGCGGGCGGAAACATTTCGTGAGCTTGCAGCGTATTAACTGGCAGAGCGATTTCGTGCGAGAATGCCGGTGCGATTGGGTGCGAGAGCTTTCTTTATGAGCATGATGCCAACAGGCGGAAGCGAAGGACGCGCGGTGCGGCTGCTGGCGATCGGGCTGATCATCGGGCTGGGCGCGTACTGGGCCGGTTCACGCTACGGCGAACGAAATCCCGCGGCGGTGAATGCGTTGCGTGCGCCGGATTCCAGCGGTGCGGCGGCTGCGCTGGATCCCACGGAAGCGGAAAATGTGCGCATCTATCGCCTGGCGTCGCCGGCGGTGGCCAACATCGTGACGCGCACGGTGGAGTACGATTTCTTCTACAATCCCGTGCCGGTGGAAGGCGCGGGCTCCGGATTTCTGATTGATGTGGATGGCCACATTCTGACGAACTATCACGTGGTGCAGGGCGCGCAGACGATCGAGGTGACGCTCGGCGACTTGACGCGTTACAAAGCGAAACTGATCGGCGAAGACACGCGCAACGACATCGCGCTGATTCAGATCGACACGCAAGGACACAAGCTCACGCCATTGACGCTGGGCGATTCGCGCAATCTTCTGGTGGGGCAGCGGGCGCTGGCCATCGGCAATCCGTTTGGATTTTCCAGCACGCTTACTACCGGTATTGTGAGCGCGCTGGGTCGCACGGTGCAGACCAGCGAAAACACCTTCATTGACGAAGCGATTCAGACGGATGCTTCGATCAACCGCGGAAATTCCGGCGGACCGCTGCTGGATTCGCACGGGCAAGTGATCGGAATCAACAGCGCGATCTATGCGCCGACCGGAACGACCGCGGGAATCGGATTCGCGATTCCGATCAATACCGCGCGGCGCGTGGCGGAGGATTTGATCAAGTACGGGCGCGTGCGCCGCGCGACGCTGGGCGCGGAGGGGCGCGCTTTGTGGCCGGGCTTGGCTGGAGCGCTGAAGTTGAGCGTGCAGCAGGGGATATTGATCGAGCGCGTGGAGCCGGGTGGTGCCGCGGCGCAAGCCGGGATTCGCGGCGGCAATAAATCCATGGTGGCGGGCTTGCAGGAACTGCGCATTGGCGGCGACGTGCTGATTGCGGTGGATGGCAAGGCGATCACCAACCAGATGGATTTGAATCTGATGCTAAATCGCTCGCAGCCGGGCAATACGGTTACTTTGACGATCGTGCGCGACGGCAAGCAGATGAATGTTCCGGTCAAGCTGGGCGAAGGATAAGAACTTCGAGCGATTCTTTCGGTCGGCGGTTAATTAATCACTCCCGGCGATTCCACGTGGCGCGTACTTCCTTCCGCTGCTGATCACTCAGTTGAAACCAGGATTCGGCGGCATCGCGCACTTTTTCGAGCGCGGCCTGCATTTCGGATTGTTTCTCGTGCAAGATTTCGGTGCCGGCATCAGCGGGAACTCGCACCAGGGGCGCGAAGAACATCACGGCGCGTGAAAACGGGATGGGGATCTGGAACAGGTCCCAGGATCTCTTGAAAGTGTAAGCTCGCTGCAGACCAATGTGAAAGACAGTGATGGGGCTGCCGGTGCGTCGCGCCAGAATAATCGGTCCGGGCTTCGCGACGTAGCGTGGGCCGCGCGGGCCGTCAATCGTAAATGCCACGTGCTTCCCTTCCTTGATGCGCTGCGCCATCACGCTGAGGCCTTCGATCGCGCCGCGGCTGGAGCTGCCTTGCGCGGTGCCGAAACCCAGGCGCTCGATGACGCGGCGCGTCCACTGGCCGTCGAAGTTCACCGTATTCATCACCACCAAACCGCGATTGCGCCAGATCCATGCAGCGGAAAAAATGCAGCGATGCCAGAAAGCTCCGATGGCAACTTCGCCGCCATGTTCGATGAGCGCCGCGTTGCGCGCGCCAACAACGTCGAGGCGCAGCGTCGGTCCGATCAGGCGAATCGCTCCATACACAAACCAGGCGATCACGGGGATTTGCATACGTCGCCAGCGCGAGAGCTGCGGCGCGCGCAGATCGAACGGCGAAGTGGCGGTTGCAGCGCTTGCGGGAGCGGCGGATTTCGCGTCAGTATCCACTGCGGTATAGTATAGAGGATTCTCGCGCCGGTCTCGATGTGCTCCCGACCACAATCCGCGCTCTACATTGCCGCTCCGTTACGGCCCAGAATTGTGATTCTGCTTGTTCTGGTGTTGACGGCTTTTCTGGCGAGCCCGCGTCTATCGCGCGGCCAGCAAGCGCCGCCTGGCGCAGTGGGGCGCGTCGAAGGGAATGATGTGTCGGTGGATAACGGCACGGCGGCGGACACTGCGCCTGCCGCTGTGACGCCCGGAGCGCCGAGCTTTGTATTCAACGGCAGCGTGCTGACGGTACACGACGGCAAAGCGCGATTGACGTTGGTTGCGGGCGGGCAGGTGGACGTCTGCGGGCCGGCGAAGTTCACCCTGTTGCAGTCTGGCGCTTCCATCACACTGGCGCTGAATTTCGGGCGCATCCATTTGCAGCTTCCTGCAGGCACTCCGCTGCGGATATTTACGCCGACGATGATTGCAACGCCGCTGGATATTGGCGGAGCGAGCCGCGACATCACCGCGGGATTGGACATGAACGATTCGTTGTGCGTGGTCGCATCCAGCGGCGCGATTCGGCTGGAGCAGCAATTTACGGGCGCGGGATTGATTGTTCCGCAGGGCGGCGAATTCTTTCTTGCGGCGGGAAACCTGGTGCCGGTGGCGGGCGCGCCGGGAAGTTGCGAGTGCACACCGATGCACGCGCAGTCTTTGCCGCCGCCGAAGATTCCGGTGATGGGCGTTACATCGCCAGACCAATTGAATACGCAGCAGTATCCTTCGGAATCTGCGCCTGCGCCGCCGCAAGCGCCGGCTCCGCAGATCGCGGTCGCAGAGAAGGAGCCCGCGCCCGAACCGAATGTGCAGTTGCGGATTCTAGCGGGCGCGAACGAGACGCATCCGATTTTGCCGGCGCCGAAGGACACAGCTCCGTCTCCGCCGGTTGTTTCGGTGCCGGAGTACAAGATTATTCTGCCGCCGCTGGTTTATTCGGCTTCGTCTTTGCCCGCGCCGCCGGAAGATCCGGCGATTGAGGCAGTTTTGCTGGTGCGGACCGTGCACGTAGAGGAGGATTATCAGTTCACGGGTCACGTGGAAGCGCCGCATCTGGAAACCGTGGCGCAGAAGAGCAGTTCGTCGCCGGGAAAGCAGGGCGCGAGCGTCACGAATTCATCCGGAGCGAAGAAGGAAGGATTTTGGGCGCGATTGAAGCGGGCGTTCGGCGGGAGTAGTTAGAATTTTTTTAAGGCAAAGGCATAAGAGCAAATCGCGGTATGTGGCGCCGACCCTTCGGTCCCGTCCCGCGAAGCGGGACGGGATCTCAGGGTGAATCGCGCTGTAGCGCGATTCACATTCCTTCGTAGTTTGGGCCGCCGCCACCTTCTGGTGGAACCCAGTTGATGATCTGGTAGGGATCGGCGATGTCGCAGGTTTTGCAGTGGACGCAGTTGGAGGCGTTGATTTTCAATTTTGGCTCGCCTTTTTCCGTGACCATCTCATAAACCGCCGCGGGACAAAAATACTGGCAGGGATTGCCGTATTCGCGCACGCAGCGGTCGCTGCAAATATTCGGTTCGAGCACGACGAGATGGCACGGTTGATCCTCTTCATGGCGCGTGCCGGAGTGATAGACGTCGGTTAAGCGATCGAAGGTAAGCTTGCCGTCGCCTTTGAAGCGCGTGGATTGGTCCACCAGCACGCGATCGCGATGCAGTTTTGAATATTCCTGATAGCCCGGCTCGCTGTGCATGGGATCGCTGAGTCCGCGCCCGCCGGATACGAATTGCAATCCTGCCTGCACCAGACCTGAATACAAGCCGCCGTGAAATGCCTGGTGGAAATTGCGGACTTCCCAAAGTTCTTTTTTGATCCAGCTGGCTTCGATTTTCTGCGGATAGGCGGCAAGCGTTTTTGCGGAGGTGTCGCCGGCGCACAGTGCTTCGTAAATCGTCTCGGCAGCCAACATGCCGCTTTTTATGGCCGTGTGAATTCCCTTCAGGCGCTGCGAATTCAGCAGGCTGGCGGAATCGCCGATGATCAGGCCGCCGTCCACGTAGCTGCGCGGCATGGAATACCAGCCGCCGTAGGGAACGGTTTTCGCGCCATAGCGGATGAGCTTGCCGCCTGTGAGAATATTTTTGACGAAGGGATGCGTTTTATATTTCTGAAAGGCTTCGTGCGGATCGAAAAGCGGGTCGTGATATTCCAGGCCGACGACCATACCCAGCGACACGCGATTATTCTGCAGGCCGTAAACCCAGCCGCCGCCGTAGAGGTCTGAAGTGAGGGGCCAGCCGAGAGTGTGGGCGACGTAGCCCGTTGCGATTTTTCCAGGCTGGACGTCCCACAATTCCTTGATGCCCAGGCCATAGACTTGCGGGTTCAGGCCGTCGAGCTTCAATTTGCTGACGAGTTCTTTGGTGAGAGAGCCGCGCGGGCCTTCGGCAAGGACCGTGACTTTCGCGCGCAATTCGTAGCCGGGAGTGAAGTTGTCTTTCGGTTTGCCGTTCTTGTCCACGCCTTTATCTTCGGTGAGGACGCCGGCGATGCCGTTTTTGTCGTAGAGCAGTTCCCTACCGGCAAATTGGGTGAAAAGATTCACGCCCTTTTTTTCGACGAGGCCGCCGAGCCATTTGACGAGCTTGTTGAGCGAGACGACGTAGTTGCCATGATTTTGCAGGGGCGGCGGAGTGACGGGAAGTTTGTAGCTGCTGGATTCGGTGAAGTAGTAGGCGGCGTCGCCGGTGACGGGCGTGTCGAGCGGGGCGGTTTTTTCGAAGTCCGGGACGAGCTCGCGGAGGCCGCGCGGGTCCATGATGGCGCCGGAAAGCTGGTGGGCGCCGATTTCGCGGCCCTTTTCGAGAACGTAAATATTTTCGGCGGAGAGCGAGGGGGACTTTTTCGCTTCGTTGTGTTTTTCGATCAGATTGGCCAGGTGCAGGGCGCAGGAGAGGCCACCGGGACCGGCGCCGATGATCAGGACATCGGCTTCGAGTTGTTCGCGCTGGATGTTGGGAGCGTCGGGCATTTAGCCATGATATCAGAGGAGGAAAATGGAAAAGTGAAAATGGAAAACGGGGGCGGCGGAGTGCGTATTGCGGTACGGGCACGAGTAGCGTGAGAGAAAGCGAAGAGAGATCCTTCGCTGCGCTCAGGGTGACGGCGTCAGAGTTGCGGCCCGATTCCGGCGATGGGGGCGACGATTATTCGTAGCGGAGGGCAATTATGGGATCGACGCGTAGGGCGCGGCGGGCTGGGATGTAACAGGCCAGGAGCGTGACGGCTACGAGGAGCACGGCTACGGCGGCGAATGTAAGCGGATCGCTGGAGCTTACGGAGAAGAGCAGGCTCGAGAGTAAGCGGGCTAGCGCGGCGGCTGCAGCCAGACCGATGACGACACCGAAGAATGCGATGCGAGCGCCTTGGCCGAGGATGAGGCGCAGGACGTCTTTATGCTGCGCGCCAAGCGCCATGCGAATGCCGATTTCCTGGGTGCGCAGAGCGACGCTGTAGGCCATGACGCCGTAGATTCCGATGGCTGCGAGGATGAGCGCGAGAGCGCTGAAGATGCCAAGAAGAACGAGAGTGAGGCGGCGCGTGGAGATGGAATCGTCCACGAGCTGCTGCATGGTGTGGACGTCGAAGATGGGCTGGTCTTTATCAATTGCAGCGACGGCCGCGCGAATGGCGGAGGTGAGGCTGGCGGGGTCAACGGTGGAGCGGACGACGAGGTTCATGTCGTTACTCGGGCTTTGGCGGTAGGGAGAATAAATTTCCAGGCGCGCGGGATTGTCCAGGCCGTAGAGTTTGGTGTCTGCGACAACGCCGACGATGGTGATCCATTTTTCGTCTTTTCCGGGATGGCCCCACAGGAAGCGTTTGCCGACGGCATCGCCGTCGGTAAAGAAGCGGCGGGCCAAGGTGGCGTTGACGAGAGCGACGTCCGGAGCAGTTTCGTTGTCAGCCTCAGAGAAAATTCGGCCGCGCAGAAGCGGGATGCCCATCGTTGTGGTGTAGCCGGAGCTGATGGTGTGGCGGTCGGGATGCGGGAATTCTCCCGGGCCGGGAATGGGAAGGCCTTCGATGGTGATGTCTGAGCGGCGGTGATTGCCGGTGAGAGGGACTACGGTGCCGAGAGCAGCGGATTCGACGCCGGGAATTGTGCGGATACGGTCGAGGACTTGCTGCCAGAAATTCAGGATCGCCGGATCCTTGGAATAGCGGTCCGTGCGCAGATCCAATTCCATGTAGAGGACGCGGGCGGGCTGGAAGCCGGGGCTGACTTGAATCAGATGGTAGAGGCTCTTGAGCATCAGGCCGGCACCGACCAGAAGGACGAGTGCGAGCGCGGTTTCGGCGATGGCGAGCGCGCCGCGGAGACGATGCTGGGCGAAGCTGGAAGTCGCGCTACGGCCCCCTTCTTTCAGCGTTTCGTGCAAATCCGGGCGCGTGGCCTGGAGCGCGGGGATGAGCCCGAAAGCGAAGGCCACGAAAACGATGATGGCGGCAGCGAAGAGCAACACGCTGAGGTCCATGCGCACGCCCATGGTTTGCAGCGCATCGGTGGGTATGAGGTATCCGAGGCCGGAAATTCCCCAAGCTCCCAGGATTATGCCGAGCACGCCGCCGCAGACGGCGAGCACCAGGCTTTCCGTCAGCATTTGACGAATGAGGCGGCTCCGGCTGGCGCCGAAAGCCTGGCGCAGCGCGATTTCCCTGGCCCGGGCTGCACCGCGGACGAGGAAGAGATTGGCAACGTTGACGCAAGCGATCAGCAGGACGAAAACGACGGCGCCGAAGAGGACGAGGACGGCGAGGCGCGTGTCTCCCGTGAAGGCTTCGCGAAAGGATTCCAGGTGCGCGCCGAAGCCGTGATTCGTTTGCGGGAATTGTGCGGCGAGGCGAGCAGTAATTGTTTGCATTTCCACGCCGGCTTGCGAGAGTGCCACGCCGGGGGAGAGGCGGCCGACTACGTCCATGTCACCGCGTTCGCCGCGGTCGGTTAGATCAGCGGCGAAGACGCCGATGGGGACGAGGACGTCGGTGCGATCCAGGAAGCGGAATGTGGGAGGGAGAATGCCGACGATGGAGAAGCTGCGACCGTCAAGGGTGATGGAGCGGCCGATTACGCCGGGATCGCCGCCCAGATGCGATTGCCAGAGCTGGTAACTGAGCAGAACGACGGGGGCGGTTCCCGGTTTTTCTTCTGAGGCAAGAAGATCGCGGCCTAGCAACGGGCGGACACCGACAAGTGCGAGGAAATTCGGAGAGACCGCGTAGCCGCCGATATTTTCGGGTTGAGCGACGCCGGAAAGATTGAAGCCGACATTGTTGATCACAGCCATGGCAGAGAAGGCGTGGCTTTGCTGGCGCCAGTCGAGAAAATCGGGATAAGAAACGGAAACGTTGCCGACGAGTTTGTAGGTTTCGCGCATCACGACGAGCTGGGCGGAATCTTTGAACGGCAGCGGGCGGAGGAGGACGGCGTTGACGACACTGAAAATTGCGGTGTTGGCGCCGATGCCGAGCGCGAGGGTGAGGATGGCGACGAGGGTGAAGGCCGGGGATTTTGCGAGCGTGCGGAGCGAGAATTTGAGGTCTTGGACGAATGCGTTCATGGATGTTCTCCCTGCGTTGGGATTATTTTCTCAGCCGCACGGTGTCGCGGGCAAGTCCCGCCGACGCGGGATCCGCCTCTACCGAAAATCGTGCGCCGCGTCTGACGCGGGCACGGCATGCCGTGCCCCTACGACGCCGTCGCGGGGTTGACATCGTGGCAAGCTGGGGCGCATCCCTTCGATCCCGCACCGCGGGATCTCAGGATGAATCGCGCTGCGACGCGATTCACAAGCAGCGCCCGTACCGGCAACGTAACGATTTATGTTGCGCCCTAAAGAAAGCGAAGAGAGATCCTTCGCTGCGCTCAGGATGACGGCGCACTGACGATGCCTATTCATAGCGCAGCGCGACCATGGGATCTACGCGCAGGGCGCGGCGGGCTGGGATGTAGGCAGCCAGGAATGCAACCACCGCGAGCACTGCGGCTACTGTTGCGAAGGTCAGCGGGTCGGTGGGCTTCACGTCGAACAGCACGCTGGACATCCAACGCGTCACTACCAGCGCTGCTGCCACGCCGATGCACAGACCCAGCAGAACGAGTCGCAGGCCGTGGCCCACGATCACGCGGAGAACGTCGCTGGGTTGCGCGCCGAGCGCCATGCGCAAACCGATTTCGCGGGTGCGTTGCGTGACCAGATAGGAGAGCAGGCCGAAAATTCCCGCGGCGGTAAGCAGCAGGGCGATGGCGGCAAAAGCGCCGAGCAGCAGCGTATTGAAACGGTCGCCCGAGGCGGACATGGAGATGACGTCGTCCATCGTGCGGAACGTGGCGGTGGCTTCATCTGGATCGATCCCGCTGACGGCTTGGCGCACGACGGTGGTAAGCATCGCGGGATCGCCCGCGCTGCGCACCACGATATTCATTCTGGAGAAGGAGCCCGGCTTGAACATTTCGGCGCGCAGCGATTCCTGCAACGCGAAATGTTTATTGCCACCGACGACGCCCACGATCTCGCGCACCACGAATTCAGGTTTGCCTTCATACATCTTTATGTGTTTCCCGATGGGGTTTTCGTTCGGGAAGAATTTCCTGACGAACGGCTCGTTAACGACCAGGACGTTGCGGGATTCAGTGGAATCCTGGCGCTCGAAGGCGCGCCCGGCGAGCAGCGGAATGCGCATGGCGCCGAAGTAATCGCCGTCGATGTTGCGAAAATCGGCGTCATTGTTGTCGTTGGGGTTCGCGGGGGGATGTTCGGTGATGGTGAAGAAAGTGTCGTTCGCTTCGCCGCTGAGCGGCAATTCGGAAACGAAGCCGGCGCTTATGACCCCGGGGGAGGATTGGAGATGGTCCTGGAGCGCGTGGAAGAAGGATTCGCGCGACTGCTCGGCGTCGTAGCGCGGCGAGACGAGGGAGATTTCGGTGGTGAGAACGTGCGCGGGATCGAAGCCGAGATCAACACGCATGAGACGCCAAAAACTATTGAGGAGCAGGCCGGAGGCGATCAAGACGACGACGGAGAGCGCGACTTCGGCGACGACCAGCGCATTGTGGGCGCGATGCTTGGAACGCGAGTCGCCGGAAGCGCCGCCTTCTTTCAGGCTTTGCGTCAGGTCGCGACGGCTGGCTTTGAGAGCAGGACCGAGGCCGAACAATATTGCGGTGAAAATTGTGGTGACGAAGGTGAAAGCAAGCACGGCGCCGCTGACATTCACTTCATCGAGGCGCGGAAGGCTTTGCGGGCCGAGCTGCTGCAAGAGTTCCACGCCGGCATTGGCGAGAAAAATTCCAGCGACGCCACCGGCGAGCGCGAGGACCAGACTTTCGGTGAGGAGCTGGCGCAGCAGACGGGAGCGTCCGGCGCCTAGCGCGGTGCGGATGGCGATTTCGCGCTGGCGGGCGGTGTTGCGCGCGAAGAGAAGGCTGGCGATGTTGGCACATGCAATCAGCAGAACCAGAGCGACCGCGCCGATGAGCACCATGAATGCGGGGCGCACGTTGCCGATGAGCACGTTTTGCAGAGGATCGAGCCTCACGCTCCATCCGCCGTTGGTGACGGGATATTGCACGGCGAGCCGCGCAGCGATCGCATCGAGTTCGGATTGCGCTTGCGAGATGGTGACGCCCGGCTGGAGCACGCCGATGGGACGGAGGAAATGCGAGCGGCGGTTCTGCATGCCCGGATTGAGAAACGGAGCAGGAAACCACAGGTCGGCTCGGGTGAGGAGCGGGATGTCTGTGGAGAGAACGCCGACGACGGTGCGTGATTTGCCGTCGAGCGAGACGGATTTTCCGATCACGTTAGGATCGCCGCCAAAGCGGTCTTGCCATAAATGGTGGCTAAGGATTACAACGCCCGGATCGGTGGTCTTTTCGTCCGATTCGTTGAAGACGCGGCCGTAGCGGGGTTGAATGCCGAGGGCGTCGAAAAAACCGGCGGTGATCATGGAGCCTTTGATCTGGATTGGGTTTTCATTGCCGGTGAGATTGAAAAGAGAATCGCCGACGGCCATTGCGCCGTAGGATGCGAAGGAGTGGTTCTGGGCGCGGTAGTCTTGAAAGTCCGCGGGGGAGACAGCTCCGCCATCGCATAGAGGGCACGTTCCCCAGGACCAGATGAGTCGCGATGGATTTTTGAAGGGCAGCGGGCGGAGGAGGACGGCGTTGACGACGCTGAAAATTGCAGTGTTGGCGCCGATGCCGAGCGCGAGGGTGAGGATGGCGACGAGTGTGAAGGCCGGGGATTTTGCGAGCGTGCGAAGGGCAAATTTTAGATCCTGGAGAAGGATGGACATTCTAGGCTCCTCTTATTCATGGCGCAGGGCGACCATGGGATCTACCGCGGCGGCGCGGCGAGCTGGGACGTAGCAGGCGGCCAGTGCTACGGTGATGAGCAGAGCCGCTACGGCGGCGAAGGTGAGCGGATCGGTCGGGCTGACGCCGAACAGCAAGTTGGTCATCAGGCGCGTGAGCGCGAAGGCGGCCGCGAGGCCGAGCGCAGAGCCGATGATCGCGAGCTTCAGCCCTTCGCCGAGAACCTGGAACAGAACTTTGCTTTGTTGCGCGCCCAGCGCCATGCGAATGCCGATTTCGTGGGTGCGCTGCCCGATGAGGTAGGAGATTACGCCGTAGATGCCGATGCCGGAGAGCAGGAGCGCGACGATGGCGAAGGCTCCGAGAAGAATTGCGGAAAAACGCTGGGCGGCGGTGGAATCGCTGATGACTTCCGGCATGGTTTGCGCGCCGTAAACGACTTGTTCGCTGTTCACTTGTTGCAGGGAATGGCGAATGGAATCGAAGAGGCCTGTGTCTGAGCCGCGAGTGCGCGCGACCATGCGCATGCCGGTGGGGGCGAGCGCCATAACGGGATCGGGGAGCTGCATGAAGGGAAAGTACAGTTGGGAGCGAAGGCTCTCGGTGGCGTCGGTATCGAGTCCCCACTGATTCACATGGGCGACGACGCCTACGATTTCGGCTTGGATATTCCCCCCGCCGATTTCGAGGTTGAGACGCTGGCCTACGGGATTTTCGTTTGCGAAATATTGGCGCGCGAAGACTTCGTCCACGACGACCACGGGTGGTGCGTGCTCGTCGTCGCGCGCGGTGAGGAAGCGGCCGCTGCGGAGAGGAGTTTCCATGATTTTGAGGTAATCGGGATCGACGACGTAATCAATGACCCAGTTCATTTCGTTGCGCGTGGTAGGTTTCGGCCGGTTGTCGCGCCAGAAGAGCCATTCGTCGTCGCCACTCATGGGGAAGGCGCCCCAGCTCAATGCGACGGCCTGCACGCCGGGCGTGGCAGTGACGGCGGATTCGGCTGCGCGGAACGATGCGCGAATTGCTGTGGGGCTGGTCTGCAACGTGGATGGTGAAAGCGAAAAGCCGAAGGTGAGGACGTTGCGCGGATTGAAGCCGGGATCCACATTCCAGAGTTGCACGAGGGTGCGCAGGGCGAGACCCGCACCAATCAGCAGGACCAGCGCGAGCGCCATCTCCACAACCACCAAAATGCCGTGAACGCGCTGGCGCGTGCCGCTGGAGCCGCGACCGCCTTGTTTCAGGCAGTCTTGCAGATTGGTGCGCGAGATTTTGAGCGCCGGAACGAGACCGAAAAAAATTCCGGCGAGCAGCGTGGCCGCGGCGGTGAAGAGCAGCACGCGCAGATCAATTTGGATTTCTCCGGCGCGCGGAAGAGTATCCGGCAATGCGGCCAAAGCCGCGCGCATGCCCCAACTGGCGAGGAGCAGGCCGAGCGCGCCGCCCACTGCGCCTAGCAGAATGCTTTCGGTGAGAAGTTGGCGGATGAGACGCGATTTTCCTGCGCCAAGCGCGGCGCGTACCGCAAATTCGCGCATGCGGGCGGTGGAACGCGCGAGCAGGAGATTGGCGATATTGGCGCAGGCGATCAGGAGCACGAAACCAACCGCGCTGAACAGCACGAGCAGAATCGGTTTCACACTGCCCAGCATTCGTTGATTGAAGGGGATCAGTGCGGCGCCGATGCCTTTGTCCACTTCAGGGTAGGCGGTGGCAAGATTCTGCGTGACGGCAGCGAAATCGGCGCGGGCCTGGCCGACGGTGACGCCGGGTTTGAGGCGACCGATCCCATGGAAACCGAGGCCGGCGCCGCGATTGAAGAGCAAGTTGTTGTTCCAATTCACCACCGGAACGTAGATTTCGCAGGCGCTGAAGGAGTCGAGCATCAGGTCGAAATCTTGCGGGATCACGCCGATGATGGTGTATGGCTTACCGTCGAGCGTGAGGCTTTTGCCGACGGCGTCCGGCGCGGAGCCGAACTTGCGTTTCCAGAAGCCCGCGCTGATCAGCGCGACGGGGGCGGCGCCGATCTGGTCGTCGGCGGGGGCGAAGGCGCGGCCTGCCGCGGGCTTCACGCCGAGTATCGGAAAGAAATCCGAAGTGACCAGCTGCGCTTGGGCTTGTTCGGCTGGGCCCAGGCCGGTGAGACTGAACGAATAGGCGCGGGAGACGGCCATGGAGGAGAGTGTGTGATTGTCTTTCTGCCAATCGAGGAAATTCGGGTAGGAGATCGAGCCGGTGTTGAAGTTTGGCTTGCTCTCGTGGAGCGTGACTAGCTGGTCTGGTTGCGGGTACGGCAGAGGATTCAGCAGGACGCCGTTGACGACGGAGAAGAGGGCGGTGTTTGCGCCTATCGCTAGGGCGAGAGTGAGGATGGCTACGGCGGTGAAGGCTGGGGATTTTGCGAGCATGCGGAAGGCGTATTTCAGGTCTTGCAGGATCGCGGTCATCAGCGGCCTCCCCGACACACAAAGACCCAAGATGAATGGCAGGTGGGGTGCCAATGTAAGCGCGAGATAAACGAATTGGATTCAGTGAGGTAGAGGAGACGACGCGCCAACGGGCGCGGGGGAATGCGCGGTTGCGGGAAGTGGTGTCACGAAATTGGACAACTGCGAGATGCGGAGCACAGCCTGACGGCTGTGCCACGATAAGCGAAGAGCACAGGCAAGATTGCCTATGCTACCGAGTTAGTGCGGCTTTTCGAGTTCTTCGATCAGGGCGGGGACGATTTCGAAGAGGTCGCCTACTACGCCGTAATCGGCTACTTCGAAGATGGGGGCGTTTTGATCTTTGTTGATGGCGGCGATGGTGCGGGCGCCTTTCATGCCGACGACGTGTTGGATGGCGCCGCTGATGCCGAGCGCGAGATAAAGTTTGGGCGCGACGGTCTGGCCGGAGCTGCCGATCTGGCGGTCCATGGGGAGCCATCCTTCGTCGCAGATGGGGCGCGAGGCGCAGATTTCGCCGCCCATCAGCTTGGCGAGTTTTTCCGCGAGCGGAATATTTTCCGGAGCTTTGATGCCGCGGCCTACGGAGACGAGGATCGGCGCTTGGGTGAGGTCCACGGCTTGCTTGGCTTCGCGGAATAAATCGAGCGGCTTGGTGCGGATCTGTTCTGGCTTTAAATCCACGCTGACGGATTTTACCGGTGCGGTGCCGCTGGAATGTTTGGCGGCCAGATCGGCGCGGAAGGCGCTGGCTTGAAAGGAAGCGATCCAGGGGCCTTCGCCGGTGAAGACGACGTCGGCGGAGGTGCGGCCTTGAAACA
>Ga0209038_10000318_pt1 | contig 15420 bp, 8 predicted proteins | sample BogFormECP03_OM3_FD_188237 | JGI IMG/M metagenome (GOLD analysis project Ga0209038, IMG submission 188237) | Bog forest soil microbial communities from Calvert Island, British Columbia, Canada - ECP03_OM3 (SPAdes) (version 2) | ecosystem: Environmental > Aquatic > Freshwater > Wetlands > Bog ...
GAACGCCGACGATAGTGGCGGAGCGGGCGCCGCCGGGGTCGCCGGTGTCGAGTTTGATGGTTTTGCCGAGCACGGAAGGATCGCTGTGGAGCGCGGTGGTCCAGAAGCGGTAGGTGAGGACGACGGCGCCGGCGGCGTTGGGGCCGTCATCGTGCGCATCGAGAAGGCGGCCGAGGACTGGGTGCAAGCCCATGACGTCGAAGTAGGAGCCGTCCACAACGCCGCCGCGGATTTGGCGGGGTTCGCCAAGGCCGACTACGCTGAAGCCGATAGTGGAGAAGTCGCCGAACTCGCTGACGGTTTTGACGCGCGACTGCAAATCCTGAATTTCGGGGACGGAGAAGGCGACGTCTTCGACGCCGATGCCGGGAGCGCTTTGGCGAATGTAGATGAGGCGGCTTTCGTCGCGATTGACGAGCGGGCGGAGGAGCACGCCGCGGACGACGCTGAAGATGGCGGCGTTAGCGCCGATACCTAGCGCTAGCGTGAGGATGACGGTGGCGGCGAGGCCTTTAGTGTGCGCCAGGGAGCGGAGGGCGACTTTTAGATCGCGGAGGAGCAAATCGAGATTGAACATTGGTGCTCGGCCTCCTTGCTAATTGAGCTGCCGGCGATGCGTCTGGGCCGGGTTGCTTTTGGTGACGCCGGGAATGCCGGATTCTACACCTCGACCGTTGCGTTCGGGTATTCAAGGAGAATCGAGGCACGTGAAGTTCCTTGTGGTACTTGTGTAAGCGATTTAGTATCAGTTAGTTAGCGAGTGCCTGGTTGAGTGCCGTTTCGGGAATGCTCGATTTTGGGATAGGTGTGTTGCGGAGGCGGACAGGTGATGGGGCAGTGAGTGGGAGGAAGTCGAATCACCACTGATGAACGCAGATGAACACTGATAAAAGCGATGATGGTGGCGGGCAAAGAGAAAGGCGGAAAGATTTAACGCAGAGGGCGCAGAGATAGGAGCGCTGAGGGCGCAGAGAAAATCGGCGGCTAGCAGCGGCGACTGCTGGCTGATCAGTTGTGGGGTGCAGGTTGCGCGTAATAGCCCTGGCTGGTGCGCGCGATTAGGCCCGACTTGGCGAGTTTTATTTCGACGTGGTGGTATTCGTCGGGGCGTTCGGCTGGAGCTGCGACGAAGGATAGCTCGTAATACGGGGCGATGTCTGAAATGCATTGCTGCAGGAGTGCGGTGAGATCGTTATTGAACTCCAGAGCGAGACCGCCGCTTTGAATGGCGAGGACCTGGAGTCCCAAATTTCCGAGATCGGCTTGGCTGGGTTTGCTGACACCTTTTAGGAACTCTTCGTAATACGTGGCGCGAAAGACAGACTCGCCGGCGCCGATGGGATTGACGTTGTAGAGGGTGACGCGCGCCTGCCGGAGTTGAGTGGAGAGACTTACAATTTGCGCGAAGATCTCTCCTTGCTGCTTGCCGTCGAGTTGCACATTGGGGCCAGAGAGGAGAGGCCAGCCAGGAGAAATCCAGACCAGGATTTTGCGGCCCGGATGGGGAGCTTCGCCGGCAGCGAGTTGATTGAGCGCCTGGAGTGAATACTGCAGGCGTTCAGTTGCGCCGTAAAAGCCGCTGGAGCGTCCGATGTCGCGGAGGCCGATCTGATCGCGATCCATGGCGGCGCGGAGAACGTTGCCGTCACTCGAGAAATTTTCGGCAAGTTTGACGCCTGTATCGGTGGCGACCGCGATGGCGACGGGGAATGCGAGGCGACCTCCCTCAGCGAGGAGGAACTTGTCGATCTGAATGCGTTCGTAGCTGACGGTGCGGGCGTCGCTATTGATCGCGTCAATTACCAGCACGACTTCGACGGGAGCCTGGCGGCCGGTGACGGGCTGGAACGAGGTAATGGGCTGAGGGGAATTGTTATCCAGCAGGGTGAAGTCCTGTTGCTGGAGATCGGCGACGGGCGGGCCGGATTTCGGGCTGACCACCACGTCGAGAAAGATTTTACCGCTGGCAGGCTGGGCTTGCGGGTTGGCCTGTTGGGCTGAAGCGGCAGCGGTGCAGAACAGAGCAATGAGAAGAAGACAGGTGAGGCGCGAGTTGCTGAACATGAGTCGCATACCTCCGGGCGAAAACCCATGGTTTTCGCTAGAGCACATCGCAAAACTTGACCGTGTTGCGCGCTCACTACTTAGATGAAATGTAGGGTTGAAGGGTTTCGGCGATGTTTCAGTACTTGCGTTAGATGCGGAATGGAAATGGCGCGAGTGAGCGTCCGCTGGTGAATTCGTTGTATCGCGGGCTGGAGCGGCGTACGATGCGCGGGCTGGTGCGGCAAGTTGGAAATGTGGCGGGGTGGGTGAATGGTAAGATTCTGATGCGAATCCGGCAGGTGATGAGAATTCCGGGGCGCTGACCGGTTCGGAATATGGAGGGCCTTCTCGTGTCGTTCGATGTGTTCATCAGCTATGCGTCAAAAGACAAAATTGTGGCGGACGCGGTGTGCGCGCGGCTGGAGGCTGCGGGGATTCGCTGCTGGATCGCGCCGCGGGATATTGTGGCGGGGACGTCGTACGGCGAAGCGATTATAGATGCGATCCACGGCGCGAAGGTGATGGTGCTGGTGTTTTCGTCGAGCGCGAATGCTTCGGGGCACATTCCGAAAGAGGTGGAGCGCGCGGTGAGCAGCGGGGTGGCGATTCTGCCTTTTCGGATTGAGGATGTAGCGCCGGGGAAGTCGCTGGATTATTTCATTGGGTCGGTGCATTGGCTGGATGCGATGACGCCGCCGATGGAAAAGCACTTGGATAATCTGGCGGCGACGGTGCACAAGTTGATTCCCGCGAAGGGAAGCGAGCTGACGCCGGGGGCTTCATCCGCGGGCAGTTTGGATGGAACCGTGATGTGGCAGCGCGGCGTGGCTGCGGCGGCTGGTGCCGCGATGACTGCGGGTGCGGTTACAGCCGCGGGTGCGGGCGGCGGCGGATTAGCGGGGAAGAAGATCTGGATTGGCGTGGCGGCGGTGGTGGTGCTGCTCACGCTGGTGGTGATGTATTTGCACAGCGGGGGAAATTCAGGAGGGAACACGACGCCGGGGCCGGAAACGCCAGTTGCCACGAATCCTGAGGGCGGTGGAAACGCGGCGAGCGATCCGAATGCTGGCGGCGGGAATACGGTGACGCCTGGTGCGAAGAAGACTCCGTCGCCCCGGTCAGCTTCCACGAATGCGAATGTGGATCCGATCGTGGGCTGCTATCAATGGTTCAACAACGCGCCGGTGGTGATTCGCGCGGACGGCACGATGGGTGAGTCGCCCTTCATCGGGCACTGGCGATTGGTGGATGCGGAGCGGCGGGCGTACACGTTTACGTGGCCGGTGATGGTAGAGACGCTGACGGTGTCGCCGGATCAGCGATCCATGAGCGGAGGGAATCAGTACGGGTATCCGATTTCGGGCGGGCGCGTGACGGGGAGCACGGGCCTGGTGGGAACATGGCACTGGGCGAACGGATGGAACGTGGCGGTGGCGCCGAACGGGACGTTTGTGAGCGGGACGTTTCGCGGGACTTGGCGGACGGTGGATGCTGCGCACGGATTGTATGAGATGAATTGGCCGAGCCCGATGGATAGCGTGGTGCTTTTGGGTGGAGGCACGCGCGTTGCGGGATCGAATCAGTACGGCGTGGCGACTTCGGGAGTAAAAACAGGATCTTGCGGCGGAAATTAGTTTGCTGGTCGCCAAGGCGCCAGCGGATTTATTGTTCCTCGAAAAGTGAGCCCCGGAAGGCGGTTCGCGCGCTGGAAATTGACAGAGTGTTGAATCGGTCGAGGTCGTTTCTGGCTGGCGAATTCTTGCGAGCCGCGAATTTGGGCGATCGAGTCACGCCTTCATCGTTCCGCTGGTTAACTCATGCGTTGCGGCACGTCCTGCGGCGTTGACTTGGCCGCTGGGTGAGTCAGAATGGAAGTCCCTTCCTAAGTGTTCCTCCGGCATAAGACTGCCCACTTCCCAGTCCTCGGCCGTCCAGAAGAGTATCTCAGCCCGGACTAAAGGCTGAAAGATACTCGTTGGTTTCCTGTGCAAGTACAAAAGGCGGAACGATGAACGCGCCTGAACTCGCGATGACGGGATTTTACGACTACCGCCTGGTGGTGGTGTCGGTGCTGATAGCGATGATGGCCTCGTATGCCGCGCTGGACCTTGCGGGCAGAGTAACGTCGGCGCGTGGAGTGGTGCGGGGATTATGGCTGGGCGGCGGCGCAGCGGCGATGGGCATGGGTATATGGGCTATGCACTACGTGGGGATGCTGGCGTTCCGCTTGCCTATTCCCGTCGAGTACGACTGGCCGACCGTGCTGCTTTCACTGCTGGCGGCGATTTTCGCATCGGCGATCGCGCTGTTTGTGGTGAGCCGGCAAGAGATGGGTCTGTTTCGAGCGGTTATTGGCAGCATCTTCATGGGCAGCGGGATCGCGGGAATGCATTACATCGGGATGAGTGCGATGCGGTTGCATGCAGTTTGCCACTATTCGCGCGTAATTGTCGTGATCTCGGTGGCACTGGCGATGGTGATCTCGCTGGTGGCGCTGTGGCTGACGTTTTACTTTCGTGGAGGAACGAAGTCGGGCGGCTGGCGGAAGGCGTTGAGCGCGATGTTGATGGGAGCGGCGATTCCGGTGATGCACTACACGGGAATGGCGGCGGCGCGATTCACGCCCGCAACGGGGGACCACGGCGGCCTTTCGCACGCGCTGAGCGTCTCTTCGCTGGGCACGGTGAGCATCATCGTGGTGGCATTTATGGTGCTGGGGCTGACGGTGCTGACGTCGTTGGTTGACCGACGCTTCTCGGCGCAGGCCTTGGAGCTCGAGTCCAGCGAGAAGCGATACCGGCAGATACTGGAAACTTCTTTCGATGCCTTCGTGGGGATGGATTCGATGGGCAGAGTGACGGATTGGAACGTGCAAGCGGAAAAGATTTTCGGCTGGGCGCAGGCGGAGGTGCTCGGCAAAAATCTTCCGGAAAAAATCATCTCCGCAGTACAGCGCGACGATTACGAAAGGGAGGTCGGGCAATTGCTGGCCGCGGGTGAGGGGTCCGCCGTGCATAAGCGATTTGAGATTATGACGCGCCGCCGGGACGGGCGGGAAATTCCCGCGGAGATCACGATTTCGGCGATGCGGGCGGATGCAGCGCATCAATACGCGGCGTTCGTGCGAGATCTGAGCGAGCGGAAGCGATTCGAACAAGACCTGCACGATGCGAAGAAAGCGGCCGAAGTGGCGAATCAGGCGAAGAGCATGTTCCTGGCGACGATGAGCCATGAAATCAGGACGCCGATGAACGGAATCATGGGCATGACGGAACTGGTTCTGGACACGGAACTGACCAGCGAACAGCGCGAGAACCTGGGCCTGGTGAAGTTTTCCGCGGAGTCGCTGCTGGCGATCATCAACGACATTCTGGATTTCTCGAAGATTGAGGCGGGAAAGTTGGAATTGGAAACGATTCCTTTCGAGCTGCGTGAGAGTCTGGGTGAAACGATGAAGGCGCTTGGTTTTCGCGCGCACCAGAAGGAGCTGGAACTTGTATTCGACGTGCGGCCGGAGGTTCCGGAGGCGCTGCTGGGGGACCCCGGACGAATCCGGCAAATACTGATCAATCTGGTGGGTAATGCGATTAAGTTCACGGAACGCGGAGAAATCGTAGTGAGCGTTGATGAACTATCGGAAGAGTCCGGCGCGACCCAGCTGCATTTCGCGGTGCGCGACACCGGAGTGGGTGTGCCGGCCGAGAAGCAAGGCAGGATTTTCGAAGCGTTCTCACAGGCCGACGGCACGATGGCTCGTAAGTACGGTGGCACGGGATTGGGATTGACCATCTGCACGCGCCTGGCGGAGCTGATGAACGGACGGGTATGGATGGAGAGCGAGCCCGGACAGGGAAGCACATTTCACTTCGTGATTCGCCTGGGCGTGGACGCGACTCCGGCGGCGCGGTCAGCTCCAGCGGAGCCGGGCCAGCTGCGCGACATAGACGTACTTATCGTGGACGACAATTTCACGAATCGCCGGGTGCTGGAGGAAATGTTGCTGCGTTGGGGAATGCGTGCGACGGCGGTGGAAAGTGGCGCGGCGGCGCTGCAAGCGTTGCGAGAGGCGCAGAGCAGGGACGCGCCATTTCGGCTGATTCTGCTGGACGGGCAGATGCCGGAAATGGACGGATTCGCGCTGGCCGAGATCATTCATAACGACGCGTCGCTCGGGGGAATTAAGCTGATGATGCTCACTTCAGCGGGCCGCGAGGGAGACGGGGCGCGATGCCGGGAGTTGGGCATTTCAGGGTACCTGGCGAAGCCGATACGCCAGAGAGAGCTGCTGGAGGGCATGTGCGCGCTACTGCAACGGACGCCGGAGAATAAAATCGAAACACTGGTGACGCGGCACACATTGCGGGAAGACCGCAACCGGCGCCGGGTTCTGGTGGTGGAAGACAATTTGGTGAACCAAGTACTGGCGCTGCGTCTGCTGGAAAAGCACGGGTACGAAGTGAGCGTCGCGGGAGACGGGCAAGCAGCGCTGCAGGAATTGCAGAAAGGAACTTTTGACGTGGTGTTGATGGACGTGCAAATGGCGAACATGGACGGCATGGAGGCGACGGCCGCAATCCGGGAGAACGAAAAATCAAGCGGCGGCCACATTCCGATCATTGCCATGACCGCACATTCGCTGAAGGGAGATGCGGAACTATGCATTGCCGGAGGGATGGATGCGTACGTCTCAAAACCGGTCCGGAGCCATGAGTTATTCGCAGCGATTGACCGGGTGCTCGGCAAGAGAGATGAGAGCGGCGTGGCTGGTGAAGCCGAAATGCAAACGAAAGTGAAGCTGTGAGGGCGGGCGTCGTGTAGCATTAGGCCGATTCAAGATTTGATTCCCGCGGGAAGCTGCTCGTGGCGTGCGCATCGCGAGTAGCGGATGCTGGTGATGGCACGAGGAGGAGCGGTGAGCGTTTACGCGATTGCGCAATTGTGGATCCACGATCCGGCGCGGTACGGGCGATACGTGGAGCGGTTCATGGATGTGTTCAAGAAATATAAGGGGAGTTTGCTGGCGGCGGACTCAAGTCCAATTGTGTTTGAAGGGCCGTGGGACGGGAATCGGATGGTGGTGATTTCGTTTCCGGATGAGGGAGCGTTTCGGGATTGGGCGGAGTCGGCGGAGTATCAGGAGATTGCGAAGGACCGGAAGGCGGCGGCGCGATCGGTGATTTTAATGGTGCACGGGTGGGAGAAGTGATCGGTGACGCGTGATTCGTGACGCGCGATTAGCGGTGCGGATCGCCAATCGGGAGATTGGCGTTCCCGGGGCGCGGGTCTTGGGAATATGTGGCGCTGCGAAAGTCAATGACGCCCAGGTGAAGCTGGGCGCTACAAATTCGAAGGCAGAGTCAACGACGGCCCCTACAAAGTTGGCGGCAGCCACAGATTCAACTTCTACGGCGTAGTACAAATTCAGAGGCAACGGAGCCGGCGGGACGCCGGCGCTACGAAAGTCAAAGGCGCCCGCCTGAAGGTGGCCGCTACCCTTCGAACCGCCGCCGCCGGTTCTCAGGTTGAATTGCTCTGTGGGGCGATTCGCAAAATTAACGGCACGGACACTCCTGCGATTCCATGTTTGGAAATATTTTGGGCGGAGCCATGCGCGGAATTTCGCGATGCTTGCGATTTTTGCGGCGGGCAGGCGCCAGCGCTCGTGTCGCATTCGGCTAGAGGGTGGCGAAGATGTGGTAGCTGATGGTGCCGAGGGCGATGCCGATGGCGGAGCCGGCCAGGACGTCGCTTAGGAAGTGCATGCCCAGGATTATGCGGGAGGAGGCGATCAGCAGGGCTACGGCTAGCAGGACGCCTTGGAGTTGCGGGTAGAAAAGGCCGAGCGAGAGAGCGATGGCGAAGGCGGTGATGGTGTGGCCGGAGGGGAAAGAATATTTGTCGGGGGGAAGGATCAGGGACCAGCAGTGCGGTTCGATTTCGCAGGGGCGCTGGCGCTTGCTGGTTTTTTTCAGGGCGCGGAACAGCAGGATGCCTACGAACGCGGCGGCGCTGGCCGCGCCGATGGCCAGGAAACGGTGTTCGCCGCCGTAGACGAGCAGGATCAGGCCAACGGAATACCAGAGCCAGCCGTCGCCCATGCGCGTCATTAATATCATCAGGATGCGAAACCAGCGCGGGGCGCGCCAGCGATGCACGCGGCGCATCAGGCGATAGTCGTTCGATTGAATCTGGTTCCATACGGCTTTGGCTACGGTCATACGGATTCCTCCACCGCGGATTGCGGCAGCGATATCCAGCGAGGATGTTTGCGCGTTTCGGGAGCGCCGAGAATTTCCGCGGCCCAGCGGCGGCCGAAAACGCGTTCGTCGTGATAATTCCAGTAGGTGATGACGGGGATGAGCGCGGCGAGCGGCGAGAGCAGGGCGGTCCAGGATTTTTCGCGCATCATTTCGTAGGCGATCCAGAAAACATCGCGCGTGAGTTTGCGGAAGCTGCCGGATTCTCCGGCGACGCGGCCCATGCCCGCGCGCAAGCCAGCGAAGAATTCTTCTTTATCGCGCGCGCCGGGAACTTCGGTGTAGGCGGTGCCGGCGGAGGGGAGCGCGTGGGCATCGCTGCCGCCGATGGCGATTTTGTCCCATTGTTTGGCGAGTTGCGCGGCACGTTGGTTGGCGCTTTCGAGCATGTGGCTATTGCGCGTCTCTACGGCGGGGAAATATTCCTGAAACCAGGCGAAATCTTCGCGTTCGCGGCGGCCGGTGACGCTGGAAAAAACGTGATTGATGCTGAAGAAGAGGCGGCGCTCGGTGAGATACATCAGGAGCGCAACGAGATCGTTGCGGCGTTGCTGCAGCTGCTGGTGCTGGCGATCGGTGATGTCGTAAACGCCGATGTGGACTTCGGTGCCGCTGGGCATTTTGCAGGTTAATTCTTCGCTGACGAAAAAATCGGGATGCTGGCGCAATTGTTCGGCGCCTTCGATGGAATCGTGATCGGTGAGCGTGAAGAGGTTCATGCCGCGGCGCTGCAGCAGGGAATAGACGTCGCGAGGATTGCTATAACTTTCGCGGCAAAAATTTCGGACAAAGGGGGTTGTGGCTGGTCCGGAGAAGTAGGAGTGAACATGCAGGTCGCATCTCACGTGAACAAGAGTAGCGGGGTCGTGTTACCGGCAGATGACATGCATGCTAAAGTTCTGAAAATACAGATATTTAACTCTTTCGACACAGTAACGGACTTTTAACAGTTCCGTAGCAGATCTCGGCATTACGGATGCGAGACTCCGCCCGCATGCAACGAATCGAGTTTTGCTTTTTCGACGCCGGCGGCGGGCACCGGGCGGCAGCCACGGCGCTGCAAATGTCCATTCAGGCGCAAGAACGTTCGTGGGACGTTCGCCTGCTCAACATACAAGAGTTGCTCGATGAGCTGGATATCCTCAAGAGATACGCGGGGATACGCATCGAGGACTACTACAACTGGATGCTGCGCAGCGGATGGACGCTGGGCAGCGTTTATCTGATGAAAGTGTTGCAATTTGCGATTTGGTCGCGGCATGCGGCGACGGTGCGGGTGCTGGAGCGGCATTGGCGGGAGACTGCGCCGGACATGGTTGTGTCTTTTGTTCCGCACTTCAATCGGGCCTTATGTGAAAGTTTCGCGAACGCGTGGCCAGGACGCCCATTCGTCACGGTACTGACGGACATAGCGGATTTTCCGCCGCATTTCTGGATTGAGCGGCAGCGGCAGTTTCTGGTTTGCGGCTCGGAGCGAGCGGTGGAGCAGGCGCGGGAACACGGGCACATGGATAACCGGATATTTCGGTCGTCGGGGATGATTTTGCATCCGCGATTTTATGACGCGCCGGTGGAGGAGCGCGCGGCGGGCCTGGCGCGGTTGGGATTGCGCGCGGATTTGCCTACGGCGGTGGTGCTTTTTGGTGGGTATGGATCGCAGGCGATGCTGGAGATTGCGGAGCGGCTGGATGATTCGAAGCTTCAGCTGCAATTGATATTTATTTGCGGGCGGAATGAGAAGTTGGCTTCTGCGCTGCGCGTGGGTGGATCCAGATTGCCGCGGTTTGTGGAAGGATTCACGAAGGATGTGAACCGGTATATGCATCTGGCGGATTTTTTTATTGGGAAGCCAGGGCCGGGGAGTGTGAGCGAGGCTTTGGCGATGAGGTTGCCGGTGATTGTGGCTTGCAATGCTTGGACTTTGCCACAGGAACGCTATAACGCGACGTGGGTATTGGAGAATGAGGTGGGAGTGGTGTTGCGGAGTTTTAGTGAGATTGTGCCGGCGGTGGGAAGGATGATCGAGCCGGCGAATTTGGCGCGGTTTCGGGCGAATGCTGGGGGATTGAAGAATCGGGCGGTTTTTGAGATACCGGGGATGTTGGAGCAGATTTTGGAAAAATCCGAGAAGATTGTTGAGCCGTACGTTGCGATGAAAAGCTGAGCATTTAAGTTGCTCCGCAGGTGTGGTTCATGATCGATGATTTCAAGAGCCATAGCTCACCTCCGCATACTGATTGCCCGCAGTCGCTAATGCAGCCGAGCTAGTTGTTGCTTCAAGTTGGCGACTTCTTGGCGGAGCATCGCGGTTACTACGCGCTCGTAGGCGATGGCGGCGCGCGCGGCGAGGCGTTCCAGCATTTCGGATTCGTCGGAGGTGATGTCGTTTCCGGATTGGTGCGGGCCGAAGAGGGCTACGGCGGTGGCTTCGGGGACGCCGCTGCGGACTGGGACGGAAAGGCACGGAGCGGCGAGGCCGGACGGCAGATCGAGTAGTTGGTCGGGCGGCAAGTCGTTCGACTGGCCGGGCGAATCCTGGGCATCGTGGCCGATGCGGACAGGCTCGGCGTCTTTCAGGCTGCGCAATGCCGAGGCGTCTTGTTCGGCGAGCAATTCTTTTTTCATCGAGGCAGTCCAGCCTCTGGTGTCCTGCGTTCTGCGGAACACTTTTCCATCGCTGCGAAAAACCGCGCCGGAGGAGAGATCGAGCGCGCGGACCGCGCTTTCCACGAGCAGGCAATCAATTTCGGGAAGAGTTTCGGCGTGGGCTAGCGCTTCGTTCGCGGCTTTCAATTGTTCTCGGGCGGAATGGAATTGGCGATTGAAGACGCGGTCCAGCAACTCCACGGCGATTTCGTGCAGGCGCTGCAGCAGGAGCAATACGATGGGCGCGACCACGACCGCCCAGATCCATGCCGGCAAGCGAACGTCTTCCTCCAGGTGCGCCAGCTTTTCGTGGAGCTGGACGATGGGAATGCCGAGCGCGAGGCTTAGCGCGACGAGGATGGTGCCGTGACGAAGCGGAATGGAAACGCTGACCACGCGGCGTTGCCAGACGGCTTGCGACGCAAAGTAGGCGAGCACTCCGTTGGGGAGATAGAGCAGGCCGATAAAAGCCTGCGAAGGCGCCGCGCCCCAGAGGTGCGTGATCAGGTCCGAGGATTGGCAAAGCTCGGCGAGAATGTAGGCGGGAAGCCCGATGGCGCAGCCCCAGAGGACCCAGTTCATGCGCTGCTTTTCCTGCGGCGGGAGCGTGCGGCGGCGCGCGAGGAGCAGGAAGAGAACGGCGGCGTCTATGGCGAAGCCTGCGAGGAATGTGAACTCAGTGATTTTTTCGGTGGGGAATCCGAATGCGCTCGCGAAACTCAGCAGCGTGAGCGCGGCCATCGCAGCGGCCAGCAGCGGCACGGCCCATCGGATTTTTTGCCAGCGTGGTTCAGTGCGGTCTTCGGGGAAGCGCAGAGCGAAAAGCAGCAGGCCGGCGAAGGCGGCGCCTTGCGCGAGGGATTCTGCAATTTCCTGCGCGAGTATTGCGAGGGGCTCGCGCTGCAGTAGCGCGTAATACGTGTAGGACTGGCCGGGATTAAACCAGATGACGTAGAGGAACAGGCCCCAGGTCATCCAGCTGGGGCGCGTCCAGACGAGCCAGAACGCGATGATGATGACGATGATGCCCACGATGGTGTCGGCAAAGGTCACCACTCTTTCGGCGGAACTCAGCGGGGCCGGCGCGGAGAGAAGGCTGACGATGCGTGGCGGCGCGCCGGTTTGCGCGAGGATGGTGACGCTGATTTGGGTGTGCCGTAACGTGGCGTGCATGCCGCCCAAGCCGCCGAGGATGGCGAGGAGGCTTGCGCATTGTGGCGTGTCTGTGTTGGGCGGGGTGCAGCGCATGGCGTGCAGATCGAGGCGGTCACCCGCGACGATTCCGGCAGCGGCCGCGGGAGAATCGGATGGCGATTGGAACGGGGCGAGGACGTCGGTGATGACGCCGTTGTTGTCCGCGGAGAGGCCGAAGGAATCGAGGGAATCGAATACGCGCTGGAGGGCGGGGGCAATCATCGCGAGCGCCCAGAGAGTGAGGAGGATTAGCACGAGGCGCGCGGCGCGGGAGTGATGAGGTTGGTTGTGGTGCTTTGCGATGCTGGGCGCGTACACGGCGTACCTCAGGTTATTTTTTGCGAGAAACTTGGGTGCATATTATGCGTTCGGGTGGGGGATGGGAAGGGGCGTGTGGTTGTTGGGGGAGTCAACAGCACGACGCCTCTCATAAAACAAAAGTGGGAAGGATAGGGCACAAGCACTTTGGAATGGGATGCAGTGCGTCATTACGTGCGCGGCTTGGGTCGCACCTACGGCGCTCCGGATTTTTCTTGCAATGGTTCCCAGGCCTTCCGGCCTGGGCTAACTTATTTCGCGCCTACGGCGCTGGGCTTTTGTGGCGCGGCGAATTATCAAGGCGGCTGCTAGTTGTTCAGTCTGGTGTTTAGCGCGGCGAAATCTTTTTGAAGTTTCTCCCATTGAGCTTGGAGATCGGTGAGGCGTTTTGAGGATTCTGCGAAGGCGGCGGAGGTTGTGGCTGTGGGGGCGCTGTCGGCGCTGCCTACTGCTATGGCTAGGGCGGCTAGGGTGGCGTCTTCGCCGATCAGGCCGCTGGGAGTTGCTGGATATTGGGCTTCGGGGTTGCCTTGGATTGCTTGGGCGCGTTTGTCGAGGGCGTCCGCTTCATCGAGGAGGGGTTTGGCGTCGGGTTTTTCGCTTACGGTGGTGTGGAGAGATTTTAGTTGAGCGCGGAGTGCGGCTACGGATTTTGCGGCGTCGGTGGATTTGGTTAGGGCGATGTCTATTTTTTGTTCGAGTTCGAGTTGGCTGACTAGTTCGTCGCGGGAGATTTTTACGCGCGGGTCCATATCTATTGTCAGGGCGGCTTTGTAGGTTTGGCCGGCGCTGGTGAGCCAGACTTCGTACTCGCCGGGAAGGGCGAGAGGACCTTGCGGATCGGTGACGGTGCCGACGCCAATCATGGCGGCTATGGAATATTCGTTGTGCAGCGCGACGGGCGGGGCGTAGCGAAGATCCCAGACGAAGCGGTGCGCGCCCGGAGCGTTTGAAAGCGGCTGGAATTTCGGTAGCCAGAATTTCGGGAATTCGGGAGCGGCGGCGGGCTCGGGTTCTTTATCGGAGCTGGAATACTTGCGGACTACGCTGCCTTGCTGATCGCGGATCTCTAGTGCGACTTCTTCGTTAGCCGCCGGCGATTTCAGGAAGTAATCGAAAATAGCGCCGGCGGGAGGATTGGCGCCGACGGGGGTGTCGGGCGGCAGCGGCGTGTCTTGATTTTCGCTGCGGCGGATGCGGATGGCGTGCGCGGGCGGGAAGAGGTGGGCGTTTTGGCGCATGGCGTCTTCGTTCCATCCGCGCAGGGGCGAGATATCGTCGAGGATCCAGAACGAGCGGCCGTGAGTGGCGACGATGAGGTCGTCACCATGAATCGCGAGATCGCGGATGGAGCTGACCGGCAAATTATTTTGCAGCGGGCGCCAGGTGGCGCCGTCGTCGAAGGAAACGAAGACGCCGAGTTCGGTGCCGGCGAAGAGCAGGCCTTTGCGTACCGTGTCTTCGCGGACGGCGTGGACGTAGGCGGTTTCGGGAAGGCCGGTGACGATTTTCTGCCAGGTCTTGCCGTTGTCGTGCGTGCGATAGATATAAGGATGGACGTCGTCCACTTGATGGCGGTCTACAGCGGCGTAGGCGGTGGCGGCGTCGAAGCGCGATGCTTCGATCAGGCTGATCATGCTCCAGTCTTCTATTCCCGGCGGAGTTACGTTGGACCAGTGGGCGCCTTCGTCGAGGGTGAGGTGGATCAGACCGTTGTCTGTGCCGACCCAGATTTCACCGGCGCGGGCTGCGGATGGGGCGATGGTGTAAACCACGCCGCCGACTTCGCCGTCTTTTGGCGCGGCGTTTGGGGCTGCCGGGGTTCTTAGCGTGAGGTCGGGGCTGATGGCTTGCCAGCTTTGGCCGGCGTCTTCGGTGCGCAGGACGAATTGCGCGCCGAAATAGAGGACGCGGGGATTTTGCGGCGAGTCTATTACCGGGGAAGTCCAGGTGAAGCGCAGCTTTTGGCCGTTGATCGGCATTGCGACGGGAGAAATGTCGAAAGATTGCGCGGTGAGCCAATTGAAGCGGCGCAGGACGCCGAAAGGGCCGCCGCCGTACACGATATCGGGATTGGCGCGATCTACCACGATGTAGCCGCTTTCTTCTCCGCCGATGGGAGACCAATCGCGAAAAGTAATTTGGCCGTAGTCGCTGCGGCTGGCGATGGCGGCGGTGCCGCTGTCTTGTTGCGCGCCGTAAACGCGATAGGGGAAACGATTGTCTGTGGTGACGTGATAGAACTGCGCGGTCGGTTGGTTGTACCAGGAGGACCAGGTGGCGCCATGGTCCACGCTGATGGCGGCGCCTTGATCGCTGCCGAGAATCATGCGCGTGGGGTCGTCGGGGGCGATCCAGAGAGTGTGGTAATCATCGCCGCCGGGAGCGCCTTTGATGGCTTCGAAATTTTCGCCGCCGTCGGTGGAGCGATAGAGCGAGGTGTCCGCGACGTAAACGACATTTGGGTCGCGCGGATCGGTGGTGATGCCGCCGAAATACCAGCCGCGTTGCCAGACGCGCGCGTCGGAGGAGACGCGGCGCCAGGTTTGTGCGGCGTCGTCGGAGCGATAGATGCCGCCTTCGCGGGCGTCAACTACGGCGTAGATGCGATTGCTATTGTCGCCATTTTTGCCATCGTTGCCCGGAGCAATGGCGATGCCGATGCGGCCGAGTCCTTCGCTGGGGAAACCGTTGCCGGTGATTTGATTCCAGGTTGCGCCGCCGTCGGTGGATTTGTAGAGGCCGCTGCCGGGACCGTTGGTGGGGGCGTAAACGCTCCAGGGCGGGCGGCGCGTTTGCCACAGGGATGCATAGATGATTTGCGGATTCGCGGGGTCGGCGCAGAGGTCAATCGCGCCGGTGTCGTCATCTTTGCCTAGAACTTTTGTCCAGTTGGAGCCGCCGTCGGTGGAGCGATAGACGCCGCGTTCGGGATTGGGGCCGAAGGCGTGGCCTAGCG
>Ga0209038_10000320_pt1 | contig 15380 bp, 11 predicted proteins | sample BogFormECP03_OM3_FD_188237 | JGI IMG/M metagenome (GOLD analysis project Ga0209038, IMG submission 188237) | Bog forest soil microbial communities from Calvert Island, British Columbia, Canada - ECP03_OM3 (SPAdes) (version 2) | ecosystem: Environmental > Aquatic > Freshwater > Wetlands > Bog ...
TTTCGATGCGTCGAGCCGCAGCTGGTCGACGAGGGAATCGATTTTATCGGCGCGCGGCATCCGCTGCTGATGACCAGCGGCCGTGACGTGATTCCGATCGACGTGAAAATCGGCGCCGGTCAGCGCGGGATCGTCATCTCGGGACCGAACACGGGCGGAAAAACCGTGGCGCTCAAAACGGTCGGGCTGTTGTCGCTGATGGCGCAGGCGGGGATGCTGATTCCGGCGCTGCCCGGCAGCAAGGCGACGGTGTTTCGCAGCGTGTTCGCCGATATCGGCGACGAGCAGTCGATCGAATCAAACCTGTCGAGCTTTTCGGGCCATATCGCGAACCTGTCGGAAATAATCAGGTCGCTGGTCGAGCCGGCGCTGGTCATTCTCGACGAGCCGGGTGCGGGCACCGACCCGGCCGAAGGTGCGGCGCTCGCGATCGGGTTGATGAACCACCTCGGCACGCGGCGTTGCATGCTCGCGATCGCGACGCATTCGACGGCGGTGAAACTGCACGCATACTCGCAGGCGGGGTTCGAGGCGGCAGCGGTGGACTTCGACGCCGAGCACCTGGCGCCGCTGTATCGGTTGAAGCCGCATACGATTGGGCAGAGCTACGGACTCGCCGTCGCGCGAAGGCTCGGGCTGCCCGAAGAAATAATTCGAGCGGCGGAACAATCGATGGGCGCGGGAACGATCGAGCTGACCGACGCGCTTAAAAGATTGGACGCCGAGCGCGCCAAGTTGAATGCGCAAGCTGAAAAATTGCGCGAGCGCGAGGCGAGCCTGGCGCGGGTCGAGGATGAAGCGATTGCGGATGCTGAAAAAACGCGCGAGCGCGCCGAGCTGGAGCGCAAGCGGCTGCGCGCCGAAGTCGCGGAATTGATCGAAGAGCTGAGGCGCGACGGCGCTACGCTGATGGATGATCTGAAGACGCGGGCAAAGTCGCGCACCGACTTGAAAGGGTTTATCACGAAGGCGGCGGCGAAACTGGAGAGCCTCGCGCCGGCGGCAGAGTCCGCGCCGGAGTCCGACGCGCCGCTCAAGGTGGGCGACAGTGTCGAAGTCGGCGACATTCGTGGCGAGTTGATCGTGCTCGAAGCAAGTCGCGCCGTGATAAGCCGAGGCGGCCTGCGAATCGAAGTGGCGCCGGATCGCCTGCGCAGGTCGGCGGCGAGCGCGGCGGAGAATCGCCCCGCGCAGGCCAAGGCGGCGACGGTTACGTACAGCGTCGAGGGCTCTGAGGGGACAGAGCTGAACCTGATCGGGATGCGAACGACGGATGCGCTGCGCAAGCTCGAGGAATTTCTCGACACGGCTTTCCTGACGAATCGTGCGGAGGTGCGAATCGTGCACGGAATCGGTTCAGGTGCGCTTCGGAAAGCGGTGGCGGAATATCTCGGGACCTCGCCGTATTGCGCATCGTTTCGCGGTGCGGAACCGCATCATGGCGGCGCAGGCGCAACCATCGTGCAGATGAATTTGTAACTACAGGCGCATCGGCATTACGACGTAGGTGTACTGCTGGTCGGTCTCGGTCCTGATTACGCCGGGGCTGACGTCGTCGCTCAGGCCGAGTTCGACGGTTGAGTCGCTGCCTTGCGGGATGACGCCGAGGGCCTGCTGGACATATGACGCGTTGAATCCGATCGCGAATTCTTCGCTTTTGAAATCCACGTCGAGCGACTCGCTCGCTTCGCCCGTCTCGGGACTGGTCGATGAGACCGTCAAGGTTCCGGCCGAGAGCCCAAATTTAACGCCGTGGTAGCGCTCGCTCGAGAAAATCGCCGCGCGCTTGATTGCTGCGAGCAGCAGGTCGCGCTTCACCGCGATTTTGTACTTCGACTGCTTGGGGATGACGCCGCGGTAGTCGGGGAATTCGCCCTCGACCAGGCGCATCGAGACTTCGGTGTTGCCGCGTTTGAGATATGCGAGCTGGCCCTCGAGGCTGAGGCGCACTTCAGCTTCGCCGCCGACGTCGAGGATTTTGCGCAATTCCGAGAGACCCTTTCGCGGAATGATCGCGCCGGTCTCCATTTTGAATCCGGGCACTTCGCGCTCGATCATTGCGAGCCGATGACCGTCGGTCGCGACCATCCGGGCTGACCCCGGCGCGTTGGATTCGACGTATACGCCGCTCAGGTTGTAGCGGGCTTCGTCGGGACTGACGGCGAAGATCGTTTTGTCGATCATGCCGGCCAGCGTTGCTGCGGGAATCGTCAGTTCGGCCTTGAGCTGTTTTTTTGCAGAACCGGCATCCTTGGTGCTTTGACTGGGCATCGCGGGGAAGCTGCGCGGATCGAGTCCCATCATTTTGAATTTCGCGCGGCCGCATTTCAGCTCGACCCAATCGCCGTCGAGCGAGGTCAACGCGACTTCATCGCCTTCGGTTTCGCGGACGATTTCGAAAAGTTTGCGCGCGTTGAGTGTCAGGCTTTTTTCTTTGCCGGAACACGCGACCTGGGTGCGGATTCCGACTTCGAGGTCGGTGGCGCTGAGCGTCAGCGCGTTTCCGTTCGGTTCGATCAGAACGTGGCCAAGGATTGGAACCGTCGTGCGCCGTTCGACGATGCCCTGGACCAGTCCCAAACCGCTAAGCAGCGAAGCGCGCTCGATGGAGAGTCCCATGAATTGTTAACCCGTATTCCTATTCCTGATCTTTAGATCTCTAAAAAAGAATAGCAGTAATAGTAGGAGTTGTGGATTTGTGGATTCATCTTACAACCGCGCGGAAAGAAAAGCCGATCGTTCGATGAAAAGTTGTTGGCGCGAAAACGGCTGACCGACAGGGCCGGAGTGATCAGGGCCGGCCCTGTCGATATCAGTTGCGTTATGCCCACCTCGTCCACATCCTCCCCCACAATCGAAACTCACGCCGCAGCGCGATTCGATTTAAGCTCACGCTCGATCTTTTCGATCGAGATCCGAAACGCCGCATCGCTGGTGACCCGCCGCAGGATCAAGTTGTGCGCATGAATCACGGTCGAATGATCGCGGCCGAAATGATCGCCGATGGTCGGGAACGAAGCGTCGGTCAGCTTGCGGCACAGGTACATCGCCACCTGACGGCAGAACGCGATGTGCTGGGTGCGCTTCTTCGACTTCAGATCGGCGAGGCGGATATGGAAAAAATCCGCAACGATCTTCTGAATGGTGTCGATGTCAGGCTTGGCGTCGGCGTTACGAATCAGATCCTGCAGCGCCTGCCGCGCGAAGTCGACGGTGATGGACGAGTTGTCGAGCGACGCCAGCGCCGCCAGCCGCGTCAGGCATCCTTCGAGCTCGCGCACGTTCGACGAGACACTCTGCGCGATATACATCGCGACCTCGGGCGCCATCCGCAGATTTTCGAGCGCCGCTTTCTTCTGCACGATCGCGACGCGCGTCTCGAGATCAGGCGGCGCGATATCGGCGATCAATCCCGACTCGAACCGATTGCGCAGCCGCTCCTCGATTCCCGGAATGTCGCGAGGAATTTTGTCCGAGGTGAGGATGATCTGATGGCGGTCGGCATGCAGCGCGTTGAAGGTATGGAAGAATTCCTCCTGGGTGCGCTCGCGGCCGGCGAGGAACTGCACGTCGTCGAGGATCAGCGTATCGACGCGGCGAAACTTTTCGCGAAACTCGCCCATCTTGTCGCGGCGCAGCGAGTTGATCATGTCGTTCATGAAAATTTCGGCCGGCATGAAGAGAACTTTGCGCGGACGCTCGCCGCTGGCCCAGATATGATGGCCGATCGCCGTCACCAGGTGAGTCTTGCCGAGACCGACGCCGCCGTAGATGAAGAGCGGGTTGTACTTTTCGCCGGGCTGATTTGCGACCGCATGTGCCGCGGCATGTGCGAACTGATTGGCCGAACCGACCACGAATTCCGCGAAAGTGTAGCGCGGGTTCAGGCTCGGATGCCGATCTCCTCGCGGGGCGACCGCGGCCGCGCGACTCGACGCGACCGTCTTGCCGTTGCCGTTCGCGTGCCCGTTGCCGTTGCCATTGCCGTTTGCATGACCATTGCTTGGGCGCTGCAGCGGAGGCGCGATGCTCGCATTCTCGCCGAGTGTCAGCCGCACCTCGATTTGGCCGCCCGCTTCCTGCGACAGCGCGGTGCGCATCAGGCCGAGGTAGCGTTCGTTGATCCAATCGCGAAAAAAACGATTGGGCGCTTCGATCGTGATGGTCGAGCCCTGATGAGCAACAAAGTTGAGCGGCCCGATCCAAGTCTCATAGCCGACCTGACCGAGCTCGTCGCGCATGCGATCGGCAGCCCGCTGCCACAAACCATTCATATCGTCTCCCCCTGACCCAAACCGGACGACCAACCAAAGTTCCGGAACCAATGCGCCGGCATCAAAGCGGCGCGAATTACGCACAGTCTTATCCACATCTGTGGATAAGCGGTATTTCCTTCGTCACAGCCAACAATTTGACGGTACAACACGCCGGACTATCAACTTGTCCGGGTTACGATCGGTTCTGTTAGGCTTGAAAAGTTGATTGAGGATGCGAGCGATGTACACGCGTTTCGAAGCCATAATCCAACGCGCCGCGGTGGAACCCGTTAATGAGAATTGGTTCTTACAAGTACGAAGTGTGCGGCCAAGTGAACGTGATAAACTTATTTCGCGATGAGGACAAGCGCGCAAAAAAATTTGTCGCTATTCGCGCGGATTGCAAAGGAAATTTCGCGCGTGAGCGATTGCGCGCTGCGCGTGCGAAATTTTGCGCCGATCGTGCGATCGCGCACGCCCGCATTGGGAGCCATCGAGCGCGATCGCAAATTTTCGCGTCGCGACGTAAATTGTGCGCATCTGTTCAACTCGCGCTCGATTTTCTTCGCGCGATCGAAAAATATTTTTTGATCGCAGCGGAAAACCTCAAGGAATTGCGATGACCTCTCGAAAAAAATCAGATGAACTGTTCAACCGCGCTAGTGTTAAGATTCCTGGTGCGGTGAATTCTCCCGTGCGCGCGTGGAAGGCGGTCGGTGCTGCACCAATTTTCGTCGAAAGTGGCAGCGGTGCGACATTGATCGATGCAGACGGCAATGCATTTCTCGATTACGTTTGCTCCTATGGCCCAGCGATTCTCGGACATGCACAGCAACGCGTAATCGAAGCCGTAGCAGAGCAGGCACGACTTGGTTTCGGCTTTGGTGCGCCGACGCGGCTCGAGGTCGAGCTCGCGGAATTGATCTCGTCGGCAATCAAATGCGTACAAAAGGTACGTTTGGTTACCTCGGGAACCGAAGCGGGACTCACTGCGCTCCGACTCGCGCGTGCGGCGACCGGGCGTCCGAACATAATCAAGTTTGACGGCTGCTATCACGGCCACAGCGACTCGATGCTGGTGCGCGCCGGTTCAGGCGCGATGACATTCGGTCAACCTGACAGCGGCGGTGTGCCTGCGGCGGTGGCCGCGATGACGATGGTTGCGCGATATAACTCGATTGAATCGGTCGAAGGTTTATTTCGCGACGCACCTGAAAAGATCGCCGCGGTGATCGTCGAGCCGGTCGCTGCCAACATGGGAGTGGTAAATCCGGACGCCGGATCGCTGAAGGCGCTTGCGGAAATCGCACACAACAACGGCGCGCTGCTGATTTGTGACGAAGTTATATCCGGGTTCCGACTTTGCTTCGGCTCGATCGCGGAGAGTATGGGCGTCGCGCCCGACTTGATCATGCTCGGGAAAATAATCGGCGGCGGGATGCCGGTCGGTGCGGTCGGCGGTCCCGCGAAGATCATGGACTTGCTGGCGCCGGTCGGTCCGGTCTACCAGGCGGGCACGTTGTCGGGGAATCCGCTTTCTGTTCGCGCCGGTCTCGAGACGCTCCGCATCCTCAAGGAAAGCAATCCGTACACCGCGCTCGACGCGGCGGGTGCGCGGCTGGAGGCCGGGCTGCGCGACGCGCTGAAGAAAAATGATCAGCCGGGGTGCATCAATCGCGCCGGATCGCTGCTGACGATGTTCCTCGGTCCGCGGAGTGTGCGCGATGCGGACGAAGCTCGCACCTCGGACTCGGCGAAGTTCGCCAGGTTTTTCCATGCGATGCTCGACCGCGGCATCAACATTCCGCCGTCGCAGTTCGAGGCGATGTTCCTCTCGACGGCGCACACCAACGCCGATATCGACCGCACCATCGCGGCAGCTCACGAGTCGATGCGCGAAGTGGCGCGGGGGAAATCCTGAGCGATGGCGATGAGCAGCGGCAGGATGATGCGGTTCGCCGCAATCGGCTTCGAGTTCGCGTGGCCGATGATCGCCGGCGCAATCCTTGGGCATTACCTGGATCTTTATTTTCACACCGACCCGTGGCTGACGCTGGTGATGTTCCTGCTCGGAGTGTTCATCGGCTTTTACCGGCTGATCCAGGAACTCGCGCTCTTTCAACGCGAGAATCGCGAGTCTTGATTGCCGCCTGCCGCCGACTAATCTTTTTTCTGACAACGGCTTGCGAGTTCTCAACATCCCGAGGTCAATCGAATGTGCCGGAATATCAAAATTCTTTTCAATTTCGAGCCGCCTGTGACCGACGAAGAAATCCGCGCCGCCTCGATTCAGTTCGTGCGGAAGATCAGCGGCTTCGGCAAACCGTCGAAGGCGAACGAAGGCGCGTTCACGGCCGCGATCGATGAAATAGCCGGCGCGTCGAGCCGACTGCTGCGCTCGCTCGAGACCAATGCGCCGTCGAGGAGTCGCGAAGCAGAAGCGGCAAAGGCCAAGGCTCGCGCCGCGGAAAGATTCGGCACCTGATGGGAAGTTCGTGGGCAGTGCCGACGATCGCGTCGATCCAGCGGACCAACGTCGTGTTGGTCGCCGTGAGCGCCGCGATTCTCGCTTTGTTCGCCTCGACGCGGATGGCGGTGGGATGCATGCTCGGCGGCGCAGTCGTGATGGCGAATCTATGGATACTGTCCGCCATCGGCGGCCTGCTGCTCGCCGCTTCGGGGGCGGGAATCTCGGGAGCGGCGGCGAAGTTGGGCGCGCTGGCGATTCCGATGAAGCTGCTAATCGTCGTTGGCCTCGTGTACCTGATTTTCACGCGCGCGCACGTTGACGGGATGGGCTTTGGGGTCGGCGTCTTGACTCAGATGGCGGCTATCATTATTGAAACCGGGCGTGCTTCGGTGCGCGGCGCCAGCTAGAATCGCGGCGGCGGAGAATTTCATTTGCAGCATTCGGTAAATTTTCTCGAACTGATCGGCGGCGGCAGGATTCCCGAGGTGTTGATCGGCACCTGGATCGTGATGGGCATCCTCATCGTGTTCGGACTAGTCGCGCGCGCGTCGATTGCCCGCGCGGCCGACCCGGTCGTACCCGACGAAGGCCTGACGATTCGATCGGCCGCCGAAATGATCGTCGAATGGCTCGACGGTTTCGTCAGCGAAGTCACCGAGATGCACGGATCGCGCGCGATGGTGCCGTTCTTCGGGTCCATCTTCATGTTCATCCTGTTTGCGAACTTCTTCGGCCTGATTCCGGGGATGGAGCCGCCCACCGGCGATTCCGACCTGACCTTCGCGCTCGGCATCATCTGCTTTGGCTATTTCATATACAAAGGCTTCGCGTCGAAGGGCGGCGTCGGGTATCTGAAGAGTTTTCTCGGGCCGTATCTGCCGCTGGCGGTGCTGATGCTGCCGATCGAGCTGGCCGACAATCTGTTCCGGCCTTTTTCGCTGGGCATTCGTCTTTACGCGAACATGTTTGCCGATCATACCGTGCTCAGCATTTTCACCGGGCTGACTTACCTGGTCGTGCCGCTGGCGTTTTATGCGCTGGGCGCGATCGTGTGCATAATCCAGGCGATCATCTTCATGGTTCTTTCGATGAGCTATGTGCGACTCGCCGCGGGCCACGATCATTAAAGAGAGTTACTGAAAAGAGAGCGCCAGGGATTCCGTCCGGAATTCGAGGTGGTAGAGGAAGAGAGGTGGCCGGAGTCGGCACCCGGGGCGCGCGAGAGAAGGAGGATCGAGAAATGTTACGACGACGGATTGGAACGATAGTCACGATGGCCGGGATGGCCATCCTGGCGTCGCCGCTGCTCGCGATGGCGCAGGAAGGTGCGGCTGCAGCAGGCGGCGGAGAACTGCGGGGCGGACTGATCGCGCTCGCGGCGAACCTCGGCATCGGAATCGCGGCATTCGGCAGCGCGCTCGGCCAGGGGCGGATGGCGGCCTCGGCGATGGAATCGATCGGGCGCAATCCGAACAGCGCCGGCCAGATTTTCGTGCCGATGATCATCGGCCTCGCGTTCATCGAAGCGCTGACGCTGTACGCGCTCGTGATCGCATTCTTCCTGCAAGCGAAGATCTAGCGATTACGAAAATGTTCGCATGACAACGGGGCCCCGACGGGCCCCGTTTCTTTTTGCTGTCAGCGGCGCTTGGCGCCTTGCAGGATGTCGAAAGCGGCGCGGCTTTTTTCGCGTTTCAGCAGGACGTAGGTTGCGCCGGCGCCGCCGTCTTCGAGGCGCGCGGTCGTGAATGCGAGCACGTGGCCGCCGATTGCGCCGTGCGAGAGCCATCCTGCGGACGCATGCTTGAGCACGGAATGTCCGCCGGGAGATCGCAGACCGCGTCCGTGCACGACCAGCACCGTCCGCAGGCCCTTGCGCACCGACGCGATGATGAATTCCTTGAGTGCTTCTTTCGCCGCGCCCTGGACCATGCCGTGCATGTCGAAATGCGCCTGCACGGCGAACTCGCCGCGGCGAAGTTGTGACACGAGGCGCGGATCGAGCCCGACGCGGTAGCCTTCGAGGTATTCGTCGGACTCGGTGATGTCGAACGGCGCCTGTCCCGAGACGAGGTCCGACAATCGCGCGATCACTTCCGCGTCCTCATCGACGATCGTGTGCGTGGTGGGCGGATCGAGCGGGATGCGCGAGCGCGCGTTGCCATTGTGATGGAGCGGGCGCACGCCTTCGAGCGCACGTCGCATTAAAGACTCGTCGTCGAGCGATTCTGCAACCGGCGGCGCGGGCTTTGTTGCGACTGGAGGCGGGGGCGCCACTTTGGGCCTGATCGGAGGCGTCGGCGGAGTGCGTGCCGCCAACATTTTCTTCAGATCTTTGAACGGCGACGCGAAAACGCTCGGGGGCGCGACCACCGCCTTTGGTTCGCCGTCTGGTTTATCGCCGTCGGCGTCCCGGCGGCCGTGCTTTTTCTTTTTTCCCATCGGAGGAGAGCGTCGCGCTTTGGGATCAATGACAGACTATGCTGCCGACACGACGCGGTTCAAACTGACGCTGCGCCTCGTGTCTCAAAGTGCTGCGCATCCGGCGCGCATCGACTACACTTGCGGCGTGCCGCGAACCACTTCGAAGATTGCTGACGTGAGGGTCCTCGTATGCCTCGAGTCATCGTAATCGCCGCCGCAGTAGTCGGAGCCGTCGTGATTTTCGCCGGCGCGATCCTGTTCTATGCCGCGACCAACCTGAACTCGATCATCGCGGAGCGGCGCCAGACTGTCCTCGACAAGGTCAGCCACGCGCTCGGCCGGCAGGTTCACGCCGACGACATCAAGGTGAGCCTCGGCTGGGGAATCCTCGCCGACGTGACGGGAGTGCAGGTGGCCGACGATCCCGATATCTCGAATAAGCCGTTCATCGAGGCGAGCAACGTTTACACGCGGCTCGAGCTGCTACCGCTGCTGGCGCGACAGATTCAAGTGACGGAGGTCGTGCTCGACAAGCCGGTGATCAGAATCGTGCAGACTCGCGACGGAACGCTCAACGTCTCGACGCTCGGCAGGAAGAGAGTGCACAGCGAAGAAGAATCGGGCGGGAAAGGCGGGGGCGGAGGTGGCGAAGCCAACGAAGAATCGCCGATGGCGGAAGCAGGCAGGGCGCCGGCGGCACTGGGATCGCTCTTCGTGCAGAATTTCACAGTCAATGACGGCACCCTGGAATTTATCACCGAGGGTGCGCCGCAAGCCGCGACCATCAACAATATCGATCTCAAGATCCGCGATTTCGGGTTCCAGGCGCCGTTCACTATCGCGCTGAACTTTGCCGCGCTTTCCGATCAGCAGAACTTCGATCTCTCGGCGACTATCGGGCCGCTAATCAACGGCGGTGTTATCGACGTCGACGCGATCCCGCTCAAGGGCACGGCCAAGGTTGGCCCGATTCAAGAGTCGCAGCTGGCGACGCTCCCGATGATCGCGAAGTTGATCCCGCCGAAGCTCTCGATTTCCGGCCCGATCAGTTTCGACGCGACGGCGGATGGCACCGTTCAATCGGTCAAGTTCAACGCCTCGAGCGATCTGAGCGCGCCGGCGATTGCCTTCGGCGACGCATTCAACAAGCCTGCCGACCAGCCGCTCAAGGTTACAGCCGAGGGCACGCAGACTCCAGCGGGCGTGGAACTTACGCTCGCCAACGTAACGCTCGGCGACCTCGATGCGAAGGCGACCAATATCAAATTCGGCCAAGGCACGACTGCGGCGCGCGTCGACACCAACAATTTCGATATTGCTTCGCTCGCGAAGACGATCCCGGCGCTCGCGAAATACAACGCGGCAGGCAAGGCCGAGATTCATACCGACGCGACGGTTGAACGCAGCAAGCTGTCGGCCAACGGCGCGGTCGCGCTCGCAGGCGTGGGCTTGTCGATACCCGATCAGAAAGTTCCGCCGCTGAGCAATCTGAGCGGGAACATCACGCTGGCCGGCACCGGCGCGGACATCGGGCCGCTGACGTTCAACCTGGGCGCGCAGCAAGCGACGCTAAAGGCGCACGTCGATCAGTTTCAGCCGCTGGTCATGAGCTATGAGCTGACGGCGGCGTCGATGCGGCTGGCGGATCTCGTGCCGTCGCGGCCGCCGAACGAAGTTATCAACCAACTCTTCGCCAAGGGCACGGTCTCGCACTATGCGGGGACGGACTTCAACGTCGATACGGAGATGACGTCGCCGTCGGGCAACCTTGGCAACGTGCCGTATCAGAATTTGAACCTGCAGACGTCGGTGGCCGGGAAAATCGCGCGGGTGACGCTGCTCAAAGTGAAAGCATTTTCGGGCGACGTAGTTGCGACGGGAAATACGCGGCTCGAGCCGGCGGCGCCGATGGAGGCGTCGATCAGTTTTACCAATATCGATCTGCAGCAGGCGCTCGACTCGCAGAAGTCGAAGGCGGCCGGCACCGTTCGCGGTTCGCTCGGCGGGAATATCGCCGTCACTGGCAAGACCGGCAGCTTCGACGAGATGAAGCCGACGCTGAAGGGCAGCGGCAAGCTGAATCTGGTCAACGGCAAGCTGGTCGGCGTCAACGTCGGCGGCCAGGCGCTGAAGAAAGTGCAGCACCTGCCCGCGATCGGCAACCTGGTGCCCGAGTCGGTCATCAAGAACCATCCCGAGCTGTTCGCCAACCCGGACACCGACATCCAGCTGGCGAGCCTGACTTTCGTGTTGGCGGACATGCGAATCACGTCGCACGACATCACGGTGCAGACGCAGGACTACAATCTGCTCGGCGACGGATGGTTCGACATGGACAAGAACGTCGACCTGGCGGCGCGAATCGTGCTGTCGCCGCAGTTCAGCAAGGAGCTGATCGAGCAGAAGAAGGAAGTCGGGTTCATCGCGAACAAAGACGGGCAAATCGACATCCCGCTGCAAGTCGTCGGGCAACTGCCAAAGCCGCAGGTATTGCCGAACGTGACGGAACTGGCGCAGACGGCGGCCACCAACGCGACGCACGAGCAAGGGCAAAAGTATCTCGGCAAAGTTTTCGGCAAGAAGGGGATTCCGAAGGGATTGCAGAAGTTCCTGGGCGGCGATTCAGGCGGAAGCGACGGGTCGGGCAACGGAGGCTCGGGCAACGGTGGCGGGAGCGGCAATGGCGGCAACTCGAATCCGCCGCCGAATCCACTCGATCAATTGAAAAAATTGTTCTGAGTCAGTTGCCGAGGCGGACGAGCACGACTTTGTTTCGGTAATTGTCGGCGTCCTCCCACGGATAGGACGCCTCGCTCAGCACGACCGTGGTCGGAGTGTCGAGCTGGGGCATGTCGCGATGGCGGACGATCATCCATTTTGCGTCGCCCTTTGCGATCGCGTCCTCGAGTTGCTGCTTTTTGTCGAACTCGGGCAGCGGCTTCGGCGGATTGAGATAGAACAGCGGGCCTTCGGTCTTGAACAGCACGAGATGATCGGTGGAACCGCCGAGCGTGTTCAGCACCGCGTAGCCGAATGGTTTCTCGCCGCGATAAGCCTCGGCCGCCGGCATTGCGAAGACGTATATGTAGAACATCGCGAGATAAGCGATGGCGCCGACAGCGACCGCGATGCGAAAGGAACTGAGTCTGCGAATCGCATAGACGACGGTGGCGACCGATACGATCCAGAACACGATGAAGGCCGGTTTGGCGGGCAGGTCGGGTAGCGCATCGTAGGGACTCGGCAGAATCGCCCACGCTGGAATCAGCGCAATGATCGAGGCGACCGCGATGAATGCGACGACAACGAAGCCGGCGGTCAGCAGGCGGCGGGCGATCATCGAGCGTAACTCGCCGCCGCGATACGCCAGCGTTCGAGCGACGAGGATCGCCGCGGCGGGCAGGATAGGCAGGATGTAGTAGCTGCGGCGCGAGCCGGAGAGCGTGAAAAATATGAAGGTCGCCCAGAAATAGACCAACGCGAATCGATCGGCGCGGGCGGGCTCGGCGCCGTCGTGACGGAGGCTATGCGTTTCGACCAGCGCAGCGGGCAATAGCGCGGACCACGGCGCCATCAGGCCGAAGATGACGTAGACATATAAGTAGATGGGTCCGCGATGGTCGAACGGGTGGAAGAAGCGCACCACGTTTTCGCGATAGACCATCGCGAGGCCTTTTTGCGTGCCCATCATGCGCGCCGAGATTTCAAACGGCAGGTAGTACACGAATCCACCGACCGCGATGCCGGCGACGGTGTACCAATTGAAGAACCATCGATTCCGATCGATGAGCCGTCGGATTCGATCGATGAACGAACCGCGCGAAACTTCCTCGAACAATTGCGCCCAGCCGTCGCGCAGACAGGAATATGCGCCGATCACCAATATTGGCAGCACGAATCCGAGCAGGCCCTTGGTGAGTGAGGTCGCCGCCATGATCAGCCAAAGGCCGACGACCCAGATTCCGCCGCCGCGATCTTCGTAGTGATTGAACAGCAGTAGCGCGGCGAGCTCGCCGGTGAGAGTTTCGACGTCGGCGCTGGCGTGACGCGAAAAAAATACGAAGCTGAAGCTGGTCGCGAGGATGACGCCGGAGAGTATCGCGGTGCGAGCGTCGTAGAGGCGGCGCACCAGCAGCATCAACAGGGCGACTGCGAGGATGCCGGCGATGGCGCATGGCACGCGAGTGGCAGCCTCGTCGAGGCCGCCGGTGAACGGAGTCGAAAAAAGCACGAGCCAGTAAGAGCCGAGCGGTTTGTCGTAGTAGACGTGGCCGTTGATCGTCGGCCAGAAGTAGTTGTGCGTGACGAGCATCTCACGCGCGATTTCCGCCCAGCGAAATTCCGACGACCACAGCGCGCGCGCGCCGAGGCGGGCGAAGAAGAGAATCGCCGTGAGGACGAGGACGCATCCGGCGCGCAGGCGGAATTGGGAATCGTCGACGGACTTTTCTCGCGACACGGCGGAGTCGCGCGACGGAGATGCGGAAGCCATAACAGTGGATTGTAACCGGCGCACTCGCCGCTCTGCCATACGGCGGCGTCGGTTTGGATCGGTATGACAGAGCGCGGGGAGGCAGATAGGATGGAACGTATTCATGAGCAAGTCGAAAAATCCCGACAGTCACGGCGGCCGCAAGGCGAACCGATTAATCAACGAACAGAGTCCGTACCTGCGCCAGCATGCGTACAATCCGGTCGAGTGGTACGCGTGGGGACCGGACGCGCTCGGGCGCGCGAAGGCGGAGAACAAGCCGATCATGTTGTCGATCGGCTACTCGGCGTGCCACTGGTGCCACGTGATGGAGCGCGAGTCGTTCGAGAACGACGCGATCGCGCGGCTGATCAACGAGAACTTCATTCCGATCAAGGTCGATCGCGAAGAGCGGCCCGACCTCGATCAGATTTACATGGATGCGGTGCAGCTCATCACGGGGCGCGGCGGATGGCCGCTGACGATGTTCCTCGCGCCGGACGGGCGGCCATTTTTCGGCGGGACCTACTACCCGCCTGAGGATCGGCAGGGGATGCCGGGCTTCCCGCGCATCCTCGCCGCGGTGTCGCAGGCGTATCGCGACAAGGCGAAGGAAGTAACCAACAATCTCGAGAAGCTGACCGAGGCGCTGGGCGCGTTGACGAATTACGTGCCGACCGGCGGCGACTTGAAGCCGGGACTCGCGGCGGAATCGGCGCGCGGGCTCGCGACGCACTACGACAGTATCAACGGCGGTCTGGGACAGGCGCCGAAATTTCCCAACACGTTCGTGTTCTCGCTTTTCCTGCGCGTGCATGCGGCCGACGGCGACGAGTCGATGGCCGAGATGGTACGTCACACGCTGTCGAAGATGGCGCGCGGCGGAATCTACGATCAGATCGGCGGCGGGTTCCATCGCTACAGCGTCGACGAGCGGTGGCTGGTGCCGCACTTCGAGAAAATGCTCTACGACAACGCGCTGCTGGCGCGGCTGTACCTCGACGCAGGGCGCGCGCTGAACGAGCCCGAGTTCCTGGGCGTGGCGCGCGAGATTTTCGAGTACATCTTGCGCGAGATGACCAGTCCCGAGGGCGGCTTCTACGCGGCGCAGGATGCGGACAGCGAGGGCGTCGAAGGCAAGTTCTTCGTGTGGACGCCGGAAGAGGTCGACGAAGTGATTGGGCCGGAGCTCGGCGCGATCGCGGAGCGCTACTTCGACATCTCGATTGAAGGCAATTTCGAGGACGCGAACATTCCGCATCGCACGATCGAGCTGGCCGACGCGGCGCGGATGTTCAAAACTTCGGAAGACGACATCGCGTCGAAGATTCGCGAGATTCGCGAGAAATTATTTGCGGCGCGCGAACAAAGGGTGAAGCCGGGCCGCGACGAGAAGGTGCTGGTAGCGTGGAATGCGATGATGATTGGCGCGTTCGCCGAAGGATATCGCGCGCTGCACGAGCGGCGATACCTTGAAGCGGCGGAACGTGCGGCGGATTTCATGATGAGCACGATGTGGGACGGGCGCGCGCTCAAGCGGTCGTTCAAGGACGGCGTCGCGCGGCACAATGCCTACCTCGAAGATTACGCGCAGCTCGCGGGCGCTATGCTCGACGTGTACGAGGCGTCGCTCGACGCGAAGTACCTTGCGCACGCGCGGACGCTGGCCGACGTGATCCTCGAGCGATTCATCGACAAAGAAAAAGGCGGATTCTTTTTTACCTCGGACGATCACGAGGCGCTGATAATGCGATCGAAG
>Ga0209038_10000321_pt1 | contig 15371 bp, 9 predicted proteins | sample BogFormECP03_OM3_FD_188237 | JGI IMG/M metagenome (GOLD analysis project Ga0209038, IMG submission 188237) | Bog forest soil microbial communities from Calvert Island, British Columbia, Canada - ECP03_OM3 (SPAdes) (version 2) | ecosystem: Environmental > Aquatic > Freshwater > Wetlands > Bog ...
TTGTTCGCCACAATGTCCGCCGGAACAAAGCTGACCTGGTTGAGAGTATCAACGCCAATGCCGTGATTCACCATGAACGCAACCAAGCGAACGGCGATATCGAAGTTGTTTCCTCCGCCCGTCACTGAAGGACTCACCAGAGCAGGCCGGAAAATGCGCGCGGAAAGTCCCCGGCTGCGCGCGTGGACAACCACCTGTTCGGCTACCCATTTCGATTGGCTGTACCCAAAATCGAGCAGCTCCATATCCTCGTTCAGGTCGGTCTCATTCAGAACTGATTTCACCGCCCAGCCAAACACGAAGGTAGTCGAGACATAATTGAATTCTTTGGGCCTTCCCTCGAACGCCAATCTTACGACCTCATTGGTTCCCAGCACGTTCGCGTCACGCATCAGGTCGTAGTTGAACAGGTAGTTCACGGTTGCACCGTTGTGGAACACCGTGTCGATTTCACTCGCGAGGCGATCCCACACGTCCTGCGTTAGACCCAGCTTTGGCTGCCCTAGATCGCCGCAGACGGGGATCACCCGAGCTTCAAACATCTTCATCAGACCTGCCCCGCAGGATCCCATTGACCCCATCGCAGCTCTCAGTCTTTGCATACCCTGCTTTTCGTCGGAAGACCTGACGAGAACATAGATCTTCGCCCGTGTCTGTTCCAGCAAGCTTTTCATGAGGAATGGACCTATGAAGCCGGTGCCGCCTGTGAGCAGCACGTGATTCAGCATCGGTGTCTCGGGCATGGGCAAAGGCGCCGGAGGCTCGAAGATGAGCTTCCTGTCGTTGTTCATCATCTGCTTCTCGGCGGCGCGCTGCTCTTCACGGAAAGCCGCCAGGGAATGACGCAGACGAACCAGTGCTTCGTCGGGAGCGCTCTTCAACTGTTCGGCTAGTTCAAACAGCTCGGCTATGCGGACACGCTGAATGACGCCAATGTCCACCTGCCTCGCCAGCATCTCCGCGCCTTTATCTTTCAGGAGTTCCTTGAGTTCATGCATGAACACAACAAGATCCAGAGAATCCAGTCCGGCTTCGACGAGGTTGTACGATTCCAGACCTGTCAGGCTGTACCTGGCTTTCAATTCGGCGAATGAGGAATGCGCGTCGGCATCGCACGGGGAATTGCCGGCGTCCTTCTCCCGCGAAAAATCGGAAAGAACCGTGAACTTACCTTGCTGCCACATCCGTTTCGTCTCATGGCGCATAATCTTTCCCGAACTCGTTCTCGGGATTGCACGAGACGCAATGAGGGAAATCACCGCCACTTCCACGTTGAGATAATTCCGGACCGCGGCGGCAATCTTTCGCGCGTCGGGAAGCGCCCTGGGATTCTTGACTTCGGCGACGATCGCCAGCGCCGGTTCGCTATCTTCCTGAATCTGGAACGCGGCGACGCAGTTGTGGCGGATCAGACCGGATGATTTCTCCACAACGTTCTCAATGTCGTGCGGGTAATAGTTTTGCCCGCGGAGAATAATCATGTCCTTGATGCGGCCGCAGACGTAGAGTTCGCCGTCGTGGAAGAATCCGATGTCGCCGGTTCGAAGGTAGCCGTCGTCATAGGGAGTATCGTCCACAAGCCGGGCACGAAACTGCTTTAGGGTCAATTCGGGGTTATTCCAGTAGCCTTGGCATTTACCGCTTCCGGCGACCCAAATTTCGCCGGTGCGCTCCGGCTTAAGAGCGAAATGCCCTTCCGGATCCACGATCTTAACGTCGAGACCCGGGAGCGGCGTTCCACAACTGACAATCTGCGTGGAGCCGCCGATTTCAGAGACCTCCGTAGTCATGCGGGCCGTCTTCAAAGCGAGGGCACGCTTGTTGACGGAAACGATGTTGCGACCGCCCAGTGAGACCGCCAGGGTATTCTCGGCCAGCCCGTAGGCGACATAGAAACTCTCGGACTTGAGTCCATAGGGCTGAAACGCTTCCAGAAACCGGGTGTAGGTATCCGGCTTCACGGGTTCCGCGGCGCACATCAAAACGCGAAGCGAGCTGAGATCGCAAGCCTCCAGGCTCTCCTTGGAAAGCCTCCCGGCGCGCAGGCAATAGTCGTAGGCGAAGTTGGGGGCAGCCGTTGCGGTCGCGTGATAGGTGGTTATCGCATCGAACCACAGGATCGGCCGCTGAATGAAGTCCGTGGGAGCGAACCCGTAGGTGGTGCCACCCTTCAGTGCTGGATATAGGTAACACCCGATCAATCCCATATCGTGATACTGCGGAAGCCAGGAAACGACGACCGGCGCGGGATGATCGATCACCAGCGGACACGTGTTCAGAATGTTTTCGTGCGTGACGATCACGCCCTTGGGCTCCATCGTCGAACCCGACGTGTACTGGAGAAACAAGATCTTCGACGCATCCACAGGCGGCCGGTCCGCAATCGCATCCACGAAATCTTCCGTGGCGATCCACGGAAGACCGGAAATGTAATCTACGTCAACGCCGCACGCCGAGACTCCGCTTCTGGCGAGATTCGTCTTGAGAGATGCGTGGTAGTCTCTGCTCGTCAAGATCCCCGCCGCCTGGCAATCCTTTGCGATGTGGACCATCTTATACAGGGCGCTTTGGAAACCGCGCGAACTGGGGGGATAGACCGGAACGGGGATCAACCCGGCGCGCACGCAGCCGAAGAATGCGCAGATCATTTCGAGCCCCGGCGGGTAGGCAAGCAAGATCCGGTCGCCCGGCGCGAAACGGCCCTCTTTCCATAAATGTCCGGCGATCGCCTCCGCTCGGCGGAGAAACGACGCGTAGGTGTAGCTTTCGAGCGGATCGCCTTTTACATCGAGGTACGAATAAAGGAGTTTGTCCGGATGTTCATCTGCCAGCCTATCCAGGTGGCCTAAAATTGACGCCGTCATCAATCAGCGATCCTCTCATGTTAAACAGAACGCAGGTCCGCAAACGAAACATCCCTCGCCAGCAAGCGAGACGAACCGCGATTGAGTTTGAAAGTGCAGAGCCGAAATGCAGGCCGAATGCGAGTGTGAGAATGTACGCGTAGTTTTTTCCCTGCATAAGCGTCGCGCGACGCTCTGGGGAACGGATCTGTTCCTTTTTGCAGCACAGGGACGCGATGGGGACTTGCGGAGCTCCGCCGGCCTTCTCTGCTCCCTTGCAGAAAGCCCCGTTCATTATCGTTCATTGGCAGTTAGATGTTAGCAAAGCATTTTGGACAATGCCACGTGTCATCGCTTCCTGTGTTTTATGCGGCGCACCCAGGCATCGTCGGTTCCGAATGTTCTTGATTGTCTTTGCGGGCCCGCATTAAAATCGTGATGCGAGGCTGTCGGCGGCGCGGCAGCGATTTCGCTGAGGGTCGGGAGCGCGGGTGCGACATATGAAACGCGTCGGGCCCAAATAGCAAGATCGTGGAGGCGCCGGTGACGTCCGAAACCGAAGGGGTGATCACTCAAGATCCGGAGACGGCGGATCTTGTCCCATCGGAAACCTCAGCGGCGTCGATCCTCGAACCGGCCTGTGTACCTTCCTTTCCGAAAGTCTTACGTCGCCGCTTGGATAGTTTTTTTGCCGACAAGAACATTACTCCCAAAGCGGACCGTACGATGTGGGTCAAGATCGCGGTGGGACTGGCAGTCCTTGTGGGCTCCTGGATTGCTCTGTATGCGCTGAGGCCCGATTCATGGAAGTTTGTTGCGCTCTACCTTTTAGGCGGCCTCGCGCAGACCTTCCTTTTGCTGAACATCGCCCACGACAGCAATCACAACGCTATCTCGTCCCGGCCGCGCGTCAATAAAACCCTGAACTATGTCTTCGATTTGTGCGGAATCAGCTCTTACATGTGGCGTATCCTCCATCATCGGGGTCATCACTCCTGTATCAATCTCCACGGCGAAGATGATGCGCTTTCGGGACGCGGCATCTTTCGCTTTACGCCGCATGAATCCCACGCGCCATGGCACCGGTTCCAGCACATCTACGCGCTGTTCCTTTACGCGCTGTTCTCTCTCGATTATGTTTTCTTCAGGGACTTTGAAAGCTTTTTCTTCCCGTCCCACGATTATCTGAAACGCACCAAACATTCTCTGCGCGAATACGCCATTCTCTTTGCCGGCAAGGGCTTCTACCTCACTTACATGCTGGTCTTGCCGGTGACGGTGCTGGGAAAATCACCTCTGTTGGTCGCGGGGGCGTTCCTTCTGGTCCATTTGTTCGTCGGTTTGGCCGTAACGCTTGTGTTCCAGACGACGCACACCGTTGACAGCACCTACTTTCCTTCGGACCGCGGTGAGTTTGACAATGGCGTGTATCACATCTTCGCGACAACGGCCGATTATGCGACGGAAAACCCGCTCGTCGGTTGGCTCGCTGGCGGGCTCAACCATCACATCGTCCACCATCTGTGTCCTTTCGTGTGCCATACCCACTATGCTCCGCTGACCAGGATCGTGAAGGAGACCGCCGAAGAGTTTGGCGTTCCCTATCGGCAGCACCCCACCATGACCCAGGCAATCCGGCATCATCTGATACTCTTGAAGCAGCTGGGGAACGAAAACTGATCCTGAGTATTTTATCTTTTACCTACGGCCCGCTACCACTTCCTACAAGTGACATGAAATCACCTGCGGTTCGAGGCAAGTTTCAGGGCGGCTGGCAATGACCTCATCCACGCCTGTCCCCGTTGTTTCCCGATTTCGCTGCTTTGCGGATTCTCGCGCAATGTTCCGTAATCCCGTGCAAGTTTTGTCCAGGTACCACGATATCTTCGGCGACACATTCCGGCTCTATTTGGGTGGTCTCAAGGAGGCGATCGTTACGATCGATCCCTCTGTCATTCAGCACGTGTTAAAAACCAATGCCGAGAACTACCAAAAATCCGAAATTCAAGTGAAGCGGATGGGCCACTTCCTGGGGAAAGGTCTGCTCACGACTCATGGAGAAGCCTGGCGCACGCAGCGGCGTCTCATCCAGAAGGGCTTCGATCGAGCGCAACTCGATGCGCTGACCTCAAATATGCAGGACTCCCTCGCCGAGTCGCTGCGGGATTTCGACAGACAGGTCCGTCGCGGCCCCGTCGATATCTACCCCCACCTGATGAAAATTACCTTCGCGATGGTCTCCCGATCGTTATTTGGCGCACGGTTGAAGGACGAAGATATCGATCTTGTCAGCCATACCATCTGCACCGTCCAGGAATTCATTGTTCGGCAAACCCTTCAGCCCTATCTGAATCCCTGGTTCGCCGTCTCGGGGGAACTGCGCAGACACGAAGACATGCGAATCCGCGCCGACGCCATTCTGCTCGAATACATCAGGAAGCGCCGCAACGAACCGCCCGGCCACGATCTGCTGCAGACTTTGATGGATGCGCGTTACAGCGATGGTGAAGGCATGAGCGATAAATACATCCTGAGTGAGAGCATGCAACTTCTGGTCGCCGGTCATGAAACATCGTCGAATGCGCTATCGTGGCTTCTTTATCTTTTGAGCTCGCGTCCCGATTGCCTCGAAAGGGTAAGGCAGGAATTTGATTCCGTGCTCGGCGAAGCGCCTCTGAGCCACAGCGACGTTCCCAAATTCGAATTCGCGACTCAAGTCATCCAGGAGGCGCTCCGCCTCTACCCGCCGTTTTGGATGATCGACCGCATGGCTGTCGCGGACGATCGCGTAGGCGACGTCGCAATACCCCGCGGATCGATGGTCATTGTGCATGTGTACGGTGCGCACCATGCTCCGCGCTACTGGCAGAATCCGGAAAATTTCGATACGGAGCGTTTCACCAAAGCGAACGAGAAGCTGCGCACGCCTTTCACCTTCCTTCCCTTCGGGGCCGGACCGCGAGGTTGTGTCGGTGGAAACTACGCGATGCTGCAGATCCTCATGATTTTGAGCGATCTGCTCAGAAAATATGATTTTCAGCTGGCTCCGGGCCAAATGATCGAAGCTCGTCCGATGGTCATTCTGCGGCCGAAGCACGGAATCCGCATGACGTTCACTAATACCATCGCGCCGGCCCCGTCCATCGCATGAGACGCTATCCGATCGAAAACGAACTTGAGTTGTAAAGCGTGAAACATTGAGACATCCTCGCGATGTTGGGTCTCAGCATCTCGTCTTACGAGAATGACGAACGCTTTCTCGAAGAAGCTGAAAAACTCGAAAGCGGCCTTGGCTTTGCACTTCGCTTGGTATAACTTCTGCCGGGTTCATTCAACATCGCGTGAAACACCCGCAATGGCCGCTTGCATTGCCAACCAAATCTGGACGCCCAATATGTTGCTTCTTCTAAATCGGACTTCTTGGTAAGGAGACAAAACGTGCGTTCTTCGCAAGTAGACGCTATCTCACAATTGAATAAATGGGAAAGTGAGTCTGCCAGGGTGCTAGTCTCAGCTACCGGCCTTGTGACATTGTGGTTCCAAGGTAAAGTTGCCGGCGCTTCATCTGCCGAAGTGCATTTCGAAATACCGGGCATTGATTGCAAGAACTTCGTTCTATCACTCTCTCTTCGAGATGCGAGCTTTGAATACCGAGATAGCCGTGGGGCGACCGACTTCGCGCCACTCCGGGACGAGTCGTACTTCGAATCCCTTTTAGAAATTCGCCTTTCAGATGGGGAGTTGATCATGGTCGCAAGGCTACACTGACCTGACGGGCTTGATTTAGTCCAGCGGGAGTGAGAGAAAATCACTCTAAAGGAAAGCTGGACATGCCAATCAGGAGATACAAACCGGAGCAGATCGTGACGTTGCTGCGGCAGGTCGAAGTGGGAATCGCGAATGGAAAGACCACCCCGCAAGCCTGCAATGAAGTTGAAATCACCGTACAGATCTACTACCGCTGGAGGAAGGAATACGGCGGTCTGAAGCTGGATTAAGCGAAACGACTGAAGGAACTGGAAAGGGAGAACTCGAAACTCAAGCGGGTGGTGGCAGAGCTGTCGCTAGAGAAGCAAGTTCCCAAGGATGTAGCGGGGGGAAACTTCTAAGCTGTGCTTCGCCAGAATGTCACCCGCGCCGAAAATGCCGCGAGCCCCCGTCGCGAGCGTCTGAGTAACAGCCAAGAATTGACTCAGGGGGCGCTCCGCCGAAGCCAAGATTTTCTCTGGCGGCACGGACGCTGAGTCCGACACATATACATAATGATAGAGAACGGGGTGCGGTTTCAGAGCTATACGATCGGGAGTCAGGCAGCTCTATCGTAACGATGATGCAACCCCCCGAGTCGCCCTTGGGACAGGACACAAGCCGAGGCTCTGGAACAAGGCCTGCAATTGGGGGTTCCCTTCCCGAGTCCAAGATGCGTGCGGTCGTCATTATAGTAGTCGACGTTCTCAGCGAGCAGACGCTTCAGATGGCGTTCGTCAACTGCGATGATGTGATCTAAGAGCTCGCGGGGGCAACTGCCTATCCAGCGCTCCACACTTCCATTCTGCCAGGGACTCCGCAACGAAGTGCGGACAGGGCCTCTTTGGCCCCTGTTAGGATGCCTGATCAGTTCCCTGTAATTCCCTGTTCGAACTGTCGGGCATATTCCTCGGAGTCCTTATAACTGCGGGCTGTTCAATAGGATTCGACCATTCTTGTGATATAAGGAGCGCTCGGGTGCGCATTTTTCCCTGTATTTTTCCCTGTTATTTGTGCGGAGAATGGTTCGCTCGTGACTGCGTCCTCCGCCAGACCGTCTGACCGGATTGGTCGCCATGCCTTCAGGTTTGCGGATTCCTAACTATCTTTATAATTCTGTCGCCAAGACATTCCTAATATCTATGTCGCTCTTTTTGCTGTGCGCAGGCCGAACCCATGCCCACGAATCCACGGACGCGAACGCGCCCATCGTAAAAAAAGTGGAGCCGCCGAATTGGTGGGTGGGCTTGACGCAGGATGTTGTCGTGCTGCTTTCCGGCAAGAATTTGCAGGGGGCGGACGCGGCTTGCGATTTGGCGGGAGTGACGGCCGGGCGGACGCAAGCGTCGCTGAATGGCGATTATCTTTTCGTGTGGTTGAAATTTTCGCCGCACCTGAAGAGCGGAACAGCCGCCTGCCACATTTCCACGGCTAACGGCCGAACTTCATTCCCTTTTCCTATTGCCTCGCGCAAACCGATTGCCGGCCGAAATCAGGGACTTGCGCTTGACGATGTGATTTATCTGATCATGCCGGATCGCTTCGCCAACGGCGATCCCGGCAATGACGAACCTTCTGGATTTCCCGGCGCACATGACCGCACGAAGCCGCGCGCGTACCACGGCGGCGACTTGCGCGGGATCAAGGATCATCTTGCCTATCTGAAAGATTTGGGAGTGACGACTCTTTGGTTGACGCCGATCGTCAAGAATGGCGGCACCGAGGATTATCACGGGTATGGCGCTGTGGATTTGTACGCCGTTGATCCGCACTTGGGAACGCTCGGCGAGTATCAGGAACTGGTGTCAGCTGCCCACCAGCAGCATATGAAAATATTTTTCGACGTGGTCCCGAATCATGTGGGGCCTTTGAATGCCTGGGTGAACGACCCGCCGATGCCGGACTGGTTTCACGGAACGGCCGAGCATCACATGTCGTCGTACTCGCCGCTGAAGGGGACGTTTTACGGTCAAGATGAGAAAAAGGAGATCAGCAACGACCCGTTTGAGAGTTTGGCCGATCCGCACATTCCGCAACAGATGAAGAAAAACCTTACCGACGGGTGGTTCTTCGGGAAATTGCCGGACATGAACACGGAGAATCCTGCCGTCGTTCAATATTTAATTCAGAACAGCATCTGGTGGGCGGAAACTTCGGGATTGGATGGATACCGGATCGACACTTTTCCTTACGTGCCGCGCTTGTTCTGGTCGCAATGGCATCGGGCGCTGCTCGGGATTTACCCGCACCTTTCAACGATCGGAGAGGTCTTTCATCCGGACCCGACGGTCACGTCATTTTTTGCCGGCGGGCGGAAGGAATGGGACGGAATCGACACGGAACTTACTACGGTGTTCGATTACCCACTGTACTTCGCCTTGCGCGACGCGCTGCTGAATGACGCGCCGGCGGGGCGCATCGCGAATATCCTGCGGCAGGACTCGCTCTATCCTCAGCCTGAATTTCTGGTGCCATTTTTCGGGAATCACGATGTGCCGCGCTTTGCGAGCGCTGCGGGTGCGTCTCCTGAAAAATTGAAGCTGGCATTCGGATTGACTTTGACGCTCCGGGGAATTCCTGAAATTTATTATGGCGACGAGATTGGGATGAGCGGCGGAGGCGATCCGGACAATCGCCGTGATTTTCCGGGTGGCTGGCCTGGGGATGAACACAATGCGTTTTCGCGCGAAGGCAGAACGCGGGAGCAGCAGGCGATCTTCGAATATGTGCAGGCGCTATTGCGACTGCGACGCGAACACGCGGCGCTGCAGGGAGGCCGCCTGTGGCATCTGGCTTCCGATGATTCCGGCTATATTTTTCTTCGGGAATCGCGCGGCGAAAAGTTGGTGATTGCTTTCAACAATGGCGCGAGCTCGAAAACTGTGAGCGTATCCTTGGAGGACACGCCCGCCGGTGCGCCCTCGAGCGTTTCTGCAATTTTCGGAGACGCGAAGGCTGATCTCGCTGGGCAGCAACTTACGTTGATTTTGCCACCGCAGAGTGTTTCGATTTTTGATCTGAAGTGACGTCAAAAGCCCGCGCTACTTTGCCAGTTTGCGAACGGAGACTAGTTCGGTTTCTACCGGGACGCCTTTGGTGATTTTGACGCGCAGCAGCGCTTCGAACGGCTTTACATCATTGCTGGCGGAGGCGGAAAGGCGATCCAGGAGCTCTCCTACGGAGTCTGGCCGGCAGACATATTCGACCGCGCCTTGCGTACCGAACGTGGTGGTGCCCGCGATGATCATCTCGGAGCGGTCCGGGTTCAGGCCCGGTACAAACGCAACTACGGCGTAGTCTTCCGTTAGCGGAGCGGTGGAGGGACTCGCCAAATAGAATTCCGCTTCCCCCGCTTGCGGATGAACATTCGCTACGGCCAAATCGCCCTTGCGCGGACCGGAAGCCATGCGCTCGAATACGAATTCGTGACTGCCGGGAATTTCCAAGAGCGTCAAATTCTCCGACGGCGAGCCCACGAAAATCAGGTCGTTATTTTTGGCATCGTCCAGCGAAAACAGGCTGCCGCGCTTGACGCGAAGATTGCGGTGCAACGCGCCGAACACCTGATCGAGATCATGCACCGCGAGGACTTCGCCGACTCCCGTGTAGTGATCCCAGATTGCGTCGGCAGGATCGCGCGCGGGATTGTAGTAGCGGATGCCAGTCTCAGGCCGGCCGAAAAACGCGGCATTGCTGAATACCACCCAAGCCTCATCCGGCCCATGGATGAATGGCTTCCAGAATACTTGTAAAGAGACGGGGGCGGATTCCTCATTGCGGGCGCCAGCCACGGAGATTTCGCGGTTCTTGACGAAAAGCGCCACTAACGCGGCGGCGAGAAGAATGGATAAGGCAACGGTTGTGAAGAGCCACGCTCGAGGCAACGCAGCCTGGGGAGGCTGGTGCGATTCGTGTTCGAGCCCGCGATCTAGCTCGGGATGAGATTCTCCAGGTTGCCGGTGATGGAAGGAAAGCGCGTACGCTCCCTTTGCCAGTTCGATCCGAATCGTATCTTCGGCGCCTTCTCCCGCGTAATACTCCGCGAGTTTGGCCCTCAGGCGCCCGGCCTGAACGCGCACCATGGAATCTACGGCCGGGTCAAAGTCAGGAGGGCGGCCGAATTCCTCGGTCGCAATTTGATGTTCCTTGAGGGGTGTTCCGGGATGCTCGATGGCGTGGTGTGCCAGGTAGCGAAGCAGTTTGCGAAGCGACTCGGACCCGTGGAGGACGCCGCTGTTGGCGACCTTCTCCACCTGCCTCAATAACAGGTCATGCTCGGACATGGCAGCCCCAACCGCCGTATGCTACAGCCGCGTAACAACGTAACAAAGCCGATAACGCTGTGCAAGTGAACGGTTTCCGAATGTAACTGTTTCAAACCGGAAGAGACTTCTATTCGAGTTCCCGATTTGAGATTGAGATAGTCACCATCAGTTTTTTCGATCGTTCGGGGTGAACGATTTGTGTTTTCCAATAGCTGAATACTTGCCGGGCCGCTTCGACCGTCGAGGCATGGCTCAGTTCGGCGTGCGGTAGCGAGAAACTGCAAGCCTCAAAACATTTGAGAAAAGAGGCACACTTATGAACCGCAAGAACCTCCAGTTTTGCGCCACCATCCTTGTGCTGATGCTCGCGACTGCGGCTGTTGGCTTTGCGCAGAGTGACACCGCGCGCTTGTCGGGAACGGTAACCGATCCGCAGGGCGCGGCCGTCAGTGGCGCGAGCGTCACCGTGACCAGCACTGGAACGGACCGGCAGTCGGCCGCAGTGACCAACGACCTTGGCTATTACTCGGTCTCGGCGCTGCCAGCTGGTAATTACCATGTGGAGGTTTCGCAGAAGGGGTTCAAGAAGACAGCGCGGGACTTCGAATTACAAGTGGCTCAGTTAGCCGTCGTCGATTTCCAGTTGGAAGTGGGCGCGCAGAACCAAACAGTGTTGGTGGAAGCGGGAGCGCCGGTTTTGGATACGGAAGATTCCTCGATCGGCGAGGTTTTGGAAGCTCGACAGATCGAGGAAATGCCGTTGAACGGCCGCAACTTCACGCAGCTTGCCTTGCTCGTTCCGGGTGTTATTCGTGGCACCGGCAACGCTACCGGTTCGGCCGGCAATTCGGAAACATTCCGTTACGGACAAGAAGGCGGGGCGTCACTGGTGGTGAATGGAGTCCGCGCCCAAGCCAACAACTTCATCTTGGACGGAATCGATAACAACGAAGCGCTGGTGAACACCATTGTGATTTTCCCACCCGCCGATGCGATTCAGGAATTCCGGGTGCAGACCAGCATCGCTCCTGCCGAGTTCGGCCGAGCCGGCGGAGCTTTGGTGGTAACCTCTATCAAGTCCGGGACCAACGACTACCATGGCAGCGTTTTCTGGTTCAACCGCAACAAAGCGCTGAACGCCGAAGATTTCTTTAGCAGCGGACCCACTCCGGGTTTCGTGCGCAACCAGTTTGGCGGGTCTGCGGGCGGGCCGATCATCAAGAACAAGCTCTTTATCTTCGGCGATTATCAAGGATTGCGGCAAAGCGTGCCCAGCGGGCCATCCTACGCGACGGTGCCTACGGACCTGATGCGCATGGGAGACTTTTCCGAGTTGCTGAATCCATCGCTGACTACCAACCTCACCCTGCCGACCGCGACGACGCCTGGAGTTGCTCCCATCTATGACCCATCAACCGACGGCACCGTGTGCAATCCCGCAGTTCCCGGGGCGTGCCCTTCGACCAATCCCAATGGCGCTCTGCAATTCATGGGCAACGGCTCGCAGCCCAACGTTATCCCCTCGAACCGCTTGAACCCAGTGGCGCTAGCTTACCTGGGCGCTTACCCCGAGCCCAATTGCGGACCAACCCGCTCCATAACGGACTCGAATTGCCAATTTCTTTATCACAATTTCAAGCTGGAGCGGTCCGTCATCGAGAATTGGGATGATTGGGACATCCGCGGCGATTACATCCTCAACGCCAAGAACTCTTTGTTCGTACGTTTCAGCCACGGCCATACCGACCAGACCAGCACCACTTCCCTGGGCGTTCTCCCTTCGGGCTTCGGCTCCGGCACCAACTTTAACTGGCCCAACGGCGCTTCCATCGGCCTGACCACCACCATCAGTCCCACGCTCATCAACGAAGCTCGCGTCGGATACGTCCGTGACCAGTACGGCTACATGCCGCCATTGAATAATGTTGCCTGGTGCACCAAATTTGGCATCGTCAACTGCTATACCACGGCCACTACGGGCATTGCGCTGATCGGGGCATACGCTTCGCAGATTGAGTACACCGGAGACTTTGGAGAGTACTTGGTTCCGCAGACCGGCTTCAACTACAGCGACACAGTTACCTGGATCAAGGGCAGGCATACGGTCAAAATGGGTGTCAACATTCTGCGCCGTCAACTGAATTTGCTGCGGCCGCTGGCAGGTAAAGGTGATTTTCGAATGGCAGGTAATGGCAGTAGCCCTTGCTGCAATGGTGGCTCGGGACACCTTGACACCGGCTATGAAGTTTCCGACCTGTTCGCAGGCTTCATGGACGATTACTCCCACGGTACGCCCTTCGGGATGGTTGGCACGCGCACGTGGGAAAACGGGTTCTTCGCCCAGGACGACTTCCGCGTGACGCGCCGTCTCACGCTAAACCTGGGATTGCGCTATGACGTTCTCACTTGGCCAGTCGAGGTTGACAACCGGCAATCTAATTTCGACCTGACCACCGGAGCGCTAGTCGTAGCCGGAAGCAACGGCACGTCGCGCACCTCGATTCCCAATGACTATCACGACTTCGGCCCACGCCTCGGCTTTGCCTACCAACTCACGGGCGACGGGAAAACCGTCGTGCGCGGCGGTTACGGGCTCTTCTACTTCATCGACCGCGGCGGCATCAGTAATCAGTTGGCCCAGAATCCTCCCTTCGCCGGCGAGCAGACGGTCACCTATGCGCAGGGCTACCGCATCACACTTTCCGGCGCTCTACCCTGCTCGCCGAACTGCACACCCGGAGATCTAATTTCCACCGATGCCACCGCGCCATTGCCGAGCGGAAATTTCAACGGTTTGAACTTGTCCGCACCGACGGGCATAAGCGCTGTCGGCCTGCTTTCGCAGAATGTCGTTCCGATGATTTCCGAATGGAACCTTCAGGTGCAGAGACAACTCGGCAACAATCAATCCATCAGCATCGCCTATGTCGGGACTCATGGCGCGCACCTGGTGCGGAATTACAATGCCAATCAAGACCTGTATGTCACCGGCGACAAGCTCTTTCCGAATTTGGGCAACACCACGATCCAGGACACCAGCGGCAAATCCGATTACAACGCCATGCAAATACAGTACGAACACCGTTTGTCCGCAGGCTTGGAAGTGACCGGCGCATTCACGTGGTCCAAGACCACCGACGATTCCTGCGGCAATCTGGACGCTTGCGCGCCGCAGCTTTACACGGACTATGCCATTGAGCACGGTTTGTCCACCCAGGACGTGGATTACGTATTCACACCAAGCGTTATCTATGAACTGCCCTTTGGCCGCGGAAAACGATTCGGTGGCGACGTTTCGAGGTGGGTCGATTACGCCATCGGCGGCTGGCAATTCAACGCCATCTACGTCTTGCAGGGTGGGATGCCTTTCAGCATCACCGCCAGCGGCAATCCCAGCGCCGAGCGTGCCGATCTCGTAGGCAAGCCCGTAATACATCCCGGCAATCTCTCCGACTACGTTGACGCCAGCGCCTTCGCCGTGCCGGCCAAGAATGCTGCGGGCGTTTACCTTGCTCCCGGGACTTCGGCGCGCGATCTGATTCGCGGTCCGGGATTCTCGAACCTGGACTTTGCTGTGTTCAAGAACTTCGCAATCACCGAGCGCTTCCGGGCGCAGTTCCGCGCTCAAGCGTACAACCTGACCAACACCCCGCACTTCGCCAATCCGAGTGATACCAACCTGAACGACGGCCACATCGGCCAGATCAACAGCGTTCTAACCAACAGCTGGCGCCAGGTCGAACTCGCTATGCGGTTTACGTTTTAGCCCGCTCACCCCGGGAGAGGCGGGCTTACGCGCCCGCCTCTTATTCTCCTGAAACGCCTGGAAGGTACATCTTTGAAAACCCGAAAATCCCTCCTCGCCATTTTCGTCCTTTTTGGATTTCTCGCGTCGCGCTCCTCGGCGCAGACCGCGCCGAATGGTCCGGGAGATCCGCCGACCTGGACCACAGGCGGAAAAGAAGCGGTCGGGACTTCCACCTTCACTGATTCCAAAGTCTGGTTCACGTTGCAAGGTGGAATCCTCACCGAGGTTTACTACCCGCGACTCGACACCGCCAACGTCCGCACGCTGGAGTTCGCGGTGAGCGACGGCAAAAGGGTTTGGGTGGAATCCACGGACATGGTGCACTCCCTGGAACGCATCAACGATGCGGCGCTGCTTTACCAGCAAACCAGCAGCGATCCTGGCGGGAGATTTCACATCACGAAGACTTACATCACCGATCCGCATCGCGATGCACTGCTGATCGATGTTTCCTTCAGTGGTTCGGCTGCAGATTCACTCTACGTTTTGTTTGATCCTGCGCTGCAGAATAGCGGTTACGGCGACACGGGATTTTCGCAGGGAGACGCACTCGTAACGCAGAAAGGCGATGTAGCCGCAGCGCTCATCAGCAAACCAGGCTTCGCGGAATTAACCAGCGGATTTGCAGGAACTAGCGACGGCTACACCGATTTGCTGCGGAACCACGCACTGACTCAAAAATACGCGCGCGCAGAAAATGGAAATGTC
>Ga0209038_10000322_pt1 | contig 15369 bp, 21 predicted proteins | sample BogFormECP03_OM3_FD_188237 | JGI IMG/M metagenome (GOLD analysis project Ga0209038, IMG submission 188237) | Bog forest soil microbial communities from Calvert Island, British Columbia, Canada - ECP03_OM3 (SPAdes) (version 2) | ecosystem: Environmental > Aquatic > Freshwater > Wetlands > Bog ...
CGCGGCCCCGCCGGCTAATGCTCAGGACGCTGCTGCACTCTACAAGGCAAAGTGTGCTGCGTGCCACGGCGCTGACGGCAAGGCGAGCACGCCCGCCGGCAAACAGATGGGTGCGCGCGACTTCGCCTCGCCCGACGTCCAAAAGGAAAGCGATGACGATCTCATCGCGATCGTAACGAAGGGCAAGAACAAAATGCCGGCCTACGGCAGCAGCTTGAAAGATCCCCAGATTAAGGATCTTATCGCCTACGTACGCGGTCTAGCGAAGAAGGGCTGACCCCGGCGCGGGGCAGCGGCACGACCGGCACACTTTCAGCCCACTGCCTGGCTTGGAGGAGTCGTGACTGGCTCAGCCGGAATTCTTGTCGCGTTGATCGCGCTGACCATTGCGTTGGCGGCGGTTTTCCTCCTGCGCCCGTCTTTCACTGTGGGCCCCCAGGCAAGATTCTCGCCTCCGTAGGTTTCTGCGTTCTTCCAGCCCTTTGCATCGCAACAGGCATGTCCACTCACATGCAGCGTTCCGAGCAAACCCAATTCTGCATTTCCTGCCACAGTATGGAAACCCACGGGCAATGTCTCTACGTGGACGATCCGAAATACCTCGCCGCGCAGCACTTTCAAAACCATCGTGTGCCGATTGCAGCGAAGCAGGCGGAAGTAGGTCAGAAGGGAATTAAAGTCTAAGAAGCTGTCGTAACATCCGGGATCCGACTGGCTTGCAACTCATTGAAATTATTGGCGGGGCCGACGGGGTTCGAACCCGCCACCTCCTGCGTGACAGGCAAGAGTCGCTCGTTCTCGAAGTCTGGCGTTTTCAACTCCACCTCTGAAAAGATAGCCGTTTACAGTCAAGAACGGTTGTGTGCGGCTGTGCCGGAATGTACGCGCGTGGCTGGTCGGTCACTACAAAAGTCACTACACTCTCTCGTGATAGGAAGCGGGCCGAGTGTCTGGCTGGGATCGCCACGGGCCGTGAACTGGGAACAACCCGCTCGGTGCCGCGGATCCGCGCCACCACCAAACCCGAGGGCGCGATGTGTCGGGACACAGCGACGCGGGTCTCAAGGACTTGGTACATTGGTCGCCGCGTTTCTGTCGTCACATTCGGAACCTTCGCCGTGCGGTTGCGCTCTCGATTGATGCGGAGCCCCGCTGGCTATGACACACATCCGAAGGGCATGGCGCAGCCTTTTGGCGTGGACTTCGAGAAAAGTGATAACGGAGAAACGATATTCATGGATGTCCACGCCGACGCAGTCAGGAAAAACGACGAGGTGCCGGATCGTCCGATCAGACTGACATTTGAACGCGCCGGCATGCGCAGCGGCACACCCGTCTGGCGATTGAACTCCGTCGTGGAGCCGGCGCCAGGCATCCCTTCCAGGGCGCTGGACCGACTGCCGGGAACGCCGAAGAGAAACGCGCCGTGGCCAGCTTAGATGCTTGCAAAGGGCTGTTTGCCCGCTGCCTGCAAGTCACAGAAAAATCGGGGCCGAGTTCTGGAAGATTTGGCCGTATCAAACCAAGTGTTTTGATACGGGTGCTGGACGGCACACGGGTTGGCCCATGATATTCGCGCTCCGGTCCCATGATCGGCGGATTATTTCGAGTCCTCCCGAGTCTCCTGCATCGGTCCACGCACGAAACGCTTTGCGGAAGTGTACGAAGAACCCTGTAACTTTCTTCGGATTGGACAATCCTACGACTGTGCCAGTTGGGCTCGAAAGGTATTTCAGTGGTTGAGAGGTTTCCATGAAGTGTAACAGGTTCACAGGATTTCTGTTGGTCGCAGTCACTTTCGGAACGATACTCTCGCTCCAGTGCGTTCGAGCTGGCGATGAACCGTCGCGTACTCCCGTCCTGGTCGAATTGTTTACGTCGGAAGGGTGTTCTGACTGTCCTCCGGCCGATGCAGTGCTAGAAAAGCTGGATCGGTGGCAGCCGGTTCGTGGAGCGGAGCTCGTCGTTTTGAGCGAGCACGTGGATTACTGGGATGGTATCGGATGGCGAGACCCCTATTCTTCCCATGAATATAGCGAGCGCCAACAGGCTTACGCAGAACGGTTTGGTCTCGATAGTGTCTACACGCCGCAGGTGGTGGTTGACGGACACTCCCAGCTCGTGGGAAGCGATGAACGAAGCGCAATTCGGGCGATTGAAGATGCGACAAAAAACCAAAAGACGACCATAAACCTGTCTTCGATCCACTTCCAGAGTGATGGTACTTTAGCGCTACGCATCGACGCCGGTCGATTGCCTCCTTCCGTTTCGTATCAGTCCGCGAATATCTTGCTCGCAATTGCCGACGAGAGCGATGAATCGAGCGTGACCGGTGGCGAGAACGCGGGAAGAAGACTGAGTCACATTGCTGTCCTGCGAAGTCTGACCCGCGTGGGAAAAGTGGATGGGTCCGACGGATTCTCAAGAGATGTAACGGTGAAGGTAAATGGATTGAAACCGGAAAATTTCAGGGTTGTCGCGATCGCACAAGAAGCGGCGACCGGAAGAATCTGGGGAGTCGGAATGGCTCGGTTCTCGAATTAAGCGCGAGGGTACGCCGTAGTTATCGTTCGGCATCAGAAGCCTGCGAAGCTATCACAGGGAAGCAATCGTGGAGTCTCGGGTGGAGGAAACTATGAGCGAGGTCGTGTACATTTCGAAGTCCCGCATCGAACGAAAGGTGGGACCGCTTCGCATTGCACACCTGCCTGGCGAATCGCAGCCTGTTGTCTTCAGCGTGCATGGGGCGATTGCCGAGCACTACAAGGTTGATCCGGCGAAATTAAAGGAGTCGCATTCCTCGACGATTGACTACGTGATTTGTGCAACCGCGGGTTGAATGATGGGGACCTTCGGAGGTGCGCTGGAAGCGCGCCAAATCGATGCAAGCAATGGACGGTTGACAGCGGACGTAACTGGCGAGGTAGAAACACAGGAGGGCGTGCTGGTGATCCGGCGAATTCACGTGTACATGCGCCTGGTGGCCCCGGAAGAAACCAGGGGGACCGTAGAGCGGGTGCACGGAATTTACGCTATGCGCTGCCCTCTCTATCGCACGTTGCACGAGGCAATCCAACTCACCTCTTCGTTTGAGCTGGTCGCACCGGCAGCCGTGCCCTCATGAAACGCATCGGAGAAAGCCAGCTAGAGGGGCGCACCGCCATCCGAGCCAGTGGAGGGGCGTGAAGCGCGTAAAACTGGGATGCGGTAACCGTCTTCGTCGCAAGTGAATTCTTTCTCATTTCACGGACCACAAAAATCTCCACCAAGATCATGGATTTACTCTGCATCCTTTTCGTGTCGCGTCAGTCTTGGGCGCCAGGTTCACGCGGGCACCGAGCTGAGCCGACGACCCTAGCTTAATAGATGCGGAGAATCCGCTTCGTCGAGAGAATCCAGCCTCAGCTTGCTCCCAGGTAAGTGAAGACATACACTTGCCATTCTTTGTTCGCGCCGGCTGACCGTGCACGCATGAGCTTTCTCACCGAAATTCGACTACAGGACAAATTCGGTCCGTTTGTCGCGTTCCAAGACGCTTTTGGATTCATTCCCAATCTCCTTCACGCGCAGACCTTGCTTCCCCGCGTCATCGAAGCCCAGGCAATGCTTGAAAAGGCCGTGCGTCTAAAGGAAGGAGCCATTCCCCGAGTACAGAAGGAACGAATCCTTCTATGCATTGCAGCTGATCGACAAGACGAGTATTGCTTGGCCGTGGATAGCAAAATACTGTCTTCGATCGGCGCGTCGGATCGTCAAATCGATGATCTCTTGAGCGACTGCGGTAACGCGAACCTCACGCCAGCGGAGTTGACCTCCCTGGAATTCTGTCTGAAGCTAGCACGTCACGCACCCTCGGTGAGCTCCGAAGATATTGAGGCTCTACGGGAGTGCGGATTCGGGGACCAAGAGATACTCGAAGCGGTCCTCGTGACGGCCTTAGCCCTTTACCGCTGCACTCTATCCGTCGGGCTCGGTCCGGAGCCGGATTTCGGACTTCGGAAGGGCGTTTCGACAAGAATTGATTCGGCGCTCGGAGACACGCGGCAAAGCTTGTTGCCCGACGCTCATAAGGCAGCACTAAGAAAAGGGCCGTATGTGCCCGCCCCGTACCTGAGTCTCGAGTCGTTTTCTCCTTTTGCCGTCGTTCAAAGAAGTCACGGGTTCATACCGAACTTTTTCCGCGCGCAGACTTTGCGCCTCGATTTGCTGGAAGCGGAGCTGGAGGCAATAGACAGGATTCTGCTACCAGAGGACGTCCTAACGCGAGTGCAAAAGGAATGCATTCTGCTCGCAGTCTCGGCGGCGAACCTCAACTCATACTGTGTGGCGATGCATTGCAACCTCTTGAGAGGCTTAGGGATGCCGGCTGAGGAAGGCGACCAGATTGCGGTGGACCATCGTGCGTCCACCCTCTCGGAGCCTGACAGAGCTCTCCTAGACTTCACCGTTAAATTGGGAACGCGCAGTTCGGAGTTTTCGCGCGACGATGTTGGCAAACTTCAAGCACTTGGCTTCACTGGCGAACAGATTTTGGAATGCGTGGTGGTCACAGCCCTGAATAATTTCGCGAATACCCTTCAAATGGGATTGGGAGTCGAACCCGATTTCGAGCCACCGCGAGTGTTTGAGCAGAACAAAGTGCATCTTTCTGACGCTTCTAGGACTCCTATCGAGGGTGTGCATGCGGCGCATCTCGTCGAGCCACTACCGGACGCAGACGCTGGATTGGTCACTCAGGCGCAGAGCGGGGGGCTAGAGGCATTCGAAGAGTTGGTTCGCCGCCACAGCCAATTGATCTATCGAACTCTGACAGGAATCTTGGGCAACACGGCGGACGCACAGGATGCCATGCAGGACACTTTATTGAACGCGTTCAAACACATCGGCGCATTCCAGGGTCGCTCGAAGTTCTCCACTTGGCTCGTGAGCATCGCTAGGAACACGGGGCTCCAACGCCTGCGTAGAGCGAAAGTTTTTGAGAGCTTGGATGAAGGCGAGCACGACGATGAGCGAAAGCATCACCCTCGCCAGCTGAGGGCTTGGCAGGACAACCCGGAGCAGTTCCATTCAAAATCGGAAATGCGGCAGCTCGTTGAGCGCGGGATTTCGGCTCTTCCCCCAAACTACCGAGTCGTTGTGATGCTCCGCGACATTGAGCAGCTTGCAGCGGATGATGTTGCCAGGCAGTTGGGGCTCAGCGTCCCGGCGGTAAAGACTCGGCTCCTAAGGGGCCGACTGATGCTGCGAGACTGGCTCTCGCCTCATTTTGCGAACAGCGTCGGGAAAGCAGTTCAATGATCACGTGCAAGGAATTCTTCGCTGAGTTCGCGGATTATATGGAGAATCAGGTCTCGACAGAAGTCCGTCAGGAACTCGAATTGCATCTGTCCCAGTGCCGCGCGTGCCACGTGCTGTACGACACTACCTGCAAAACTGTAAAGATCGTGACAGAAAGCGGTTCATTCGAGTTGCCTCAGAGTGTTTCCGATCCGATCATAGACCGTGTTATGGCGAGACTGCGAACAGATCACAAGTAACGTAGTCGAATTCCCATATTAGCCGTAAGTGACTCAAATCCTATAAGCCTGTCGAGATTCGAAATCCACAGAGTTCGCTCGGATAGCGTCGTAAATCCCCTTAAAGTTCTCTGTAAGGTCGCAGCTCTGCCAAGGGGACGAACCCCGTGCGCACGTCATCGCACGCCTTGGGACTTCGCCGCGTTCAAGTTATTTCGGGGAAAATGTATCTTTCGCGAGCGAAACGACTCTTATGACCAGGGCCAGTTGAGCGCTGCTGGCGCCTAATGAGAATCAAGGCATGAACTCACGGTCGTACATCTCAATCTTCGAAAAGGAGTTAATTTAAGGACAATGACACGTTCAAAGAAAGCTTTGCTGGCGGGTGCCGCGCTTGCGGGGTTGCTCGCAGGAAGTGGCACAACTATCCAGGCATCCAACCTACTCCCAGGGTCGAGGTCTTCGTTTGCTGCGCAAGACCAGTCCCAGGACAAAAACGCCGACAAACAGCCAACGGAAAAACACGCTTGCAAAGGCCAGAATTCCTGTAAAGGCAAGGGCGGCTGTAAATCCAGTGACAACGGTTGTAAGGGCAAGAACTCGTGCAAGGGCAAGGGCGGTTGCGCTACCGACGGCTCAAAACCCCCGCAACAGTAGTCTGAGATTCAGATTCAAATCCTCCGGAGGGGGCGGTTGATTACCATCCGTCCCCTGCGGAGCCATAGGACTTCACATGCCGGCCAATGCGTTCAATAATTTTACGGACTACGGGATCGGGATCGGATTGCGATCCCCGCATTACAATCACATCCTCACCCGCAAGCCGGTCGTCGATTGGTTCGAAATCATCTCCGAGAATTTCATGATCGACGGCGGGCGCCCGCTGCACATCCTCGATCAAATCCTCGAACAATACAAAGTCGTGCAGCACGGCGTCTCTATGTATTTCGGCTCAGCGGAGCGGCCCAACCGAGAGCATCTCCGGCGTCTCAAGGCGCTCGTGAAGCGAACGAAGACGCCTTGGCTCACCGACCATCTTTGCTGGGGCAGCGTGGACGGGCGATACACCCACGACCTCCTTCCCATGCCATACACCTTTGAGGCCGCCAGAATCACCGCCCAGAAAGTCCGCGAAGTGCGGGACTTTCTTGAAGTTCCCATCGCCGTCGAGAATGTCAGCAGCTACGCCGAGTTCCACGTCTCCGAAATGACGGAGTGGGAGTTTTTGACCGAAGTTGTCGAGCGCGCCGATTGCGGCATTCTGCTGGATGTAAACAATATCTACGTTTCGTCCCAGAATCACAGCTTCGATCCGCACACCTACGTCAAAGAAATTCCCGCCGAGCGAGTTGCGCAGATCCACATCGCAGGACACTCCAAGTATCGAAAGTACATCCTGGACACCCACGATCATCCGGTGATCGATCCGGTCTGGAAATTGTATGCCGATGCGATTAGCCGCGCCGGCCATACGGCAACCCTGCTCGAGTGGGATGACCGCATACCTTCGTTTGACGAAGTGCACGACGAAGCCTTGAAAGCCGATAAATTCCTGACGAGCGCTTCGCTCGCGACGGCCGTATGAAGCTTCTCAACCTGCAGCGACGCATGGCTCGCGCAGTCATGACGCCCCTCACGCCCTCCGAACGCATGCGCCCGGTCGCTCCAAACGGACGGCCCATGCGTGTTGTCGCCGCCCAATTCATCAAGCCCAACGACCGCCTCACTTCCTTCGAGCGGCTGGAAATCTACAACCGTCAATACTGGTTCCGTGTTCTCTCCGGTTTCGCCGAGGATTTCCCGGGTCTTCGAGCGGTCTTGGGCGAGCGTCGCTTCGATGCCTTGGCAAAAGCTTACTTGCAGGACTGCCCTTCCCGCTCTTTCACTCTGCGCAATCTGGGCTCGCGGTTGGAACACTGGCTGCGAAAGCATCCGTCGTGGGCCGGATCGCGTAAGGATTTGGCAATCGACATGGTCCGGCTCGAGTGGGCCGATATCGAAGCGTTCGATGGACAAGCCGCTCCGGCTCTCAAGCCGGACGATCTTGCTGGACTCAACCCGGCAAAACTGCGGTTGCGCTTGCAGCCCTATGTGCAGCTCCTTGACTTACATTATCCCGTGGACGACCTGCTGCTTGAGGTCAGGAGTGACGAGGACACCGATTTCGCCAGCAACGCTTTCAACGAGCGCCGCAAGCACAAGCGCGTGCAGGCCGTCGCGCGCCTCCATCCATCTGCGGTTTTCCTGGCCGTGCACCGATTGGACTTTTCCGTATATTTCCGGCGGCTCAACCGCGAAGAATTCATCATCTTGACCGAACTGCGCGATGGAAAAACCCTCAATCGAGCCATTGACGCGGGGTTCCGGAAGAGCTCGATTCCCGTAGCGGAGAGACCTTCCCACGTCCAAAAACTGTTCCACACTTGGGCGGCGCTCGGTTGGTTCTGCCGCCCGGCGCAAAATCCAGGCGAAGCGCAAGGCCAGCCGGATAAAGTTGAGGCTTCATAAATATGAGCAGGGCATCAGTTCTGGTTCGAAAACTCCATGATCGGTTCGTCAAGGCTATGTGCAGCCTGCAGTCGCCCTTTCTCTTGGTTGTACGACTCTATTGGGGCTGGCAACTTTCCCAAACGGGCTGGGGAAAACTGCACAATCTTCCGCACGTGACCGAGTTTTTCGGGAGTCTGGGATTGCCGGCCCCGGGTGCCACGGCGATTTTTGTTTCTGTCGTGGAGCTCGTTGGCGGCATCCTGCTCGCACTCGGTGGTTTGTCTCGCATCATTTCCCTGGCGATCGCTATCGATATGGTAGTGGCGTATGCCCTGGCCGATCGCGCGGCGCTGTTCGCATTCTTCTCCGATCCTGGAAAATTCTACAACGCCGATCCGTACACCTTTCTCTTTACCGCGCTGCTCATTCTAATTTTTGGACCAGGGAAACTTTCTTTGGATACTTTGGTCGAGCGTCTCATCGAGAAACCGAAATTCGAAGACGTGCAGAGATCTACAATCTGATCGCCGAGAGAGTCTCTCCCCTGACTTCTCCAATCAACATCAGAAGCACGGTCTCGCGGATATTAGCGCTAGTGGTTATGTTGCCCCTCGTGGCAGTCTCAGCTGATGAAATGAAATCAACCATTTTGATCGGCGCATCCCGCCTCGACATCGTCGTCGAAAGCGGACGCTTCGATGTCTCTAAGGACGATCTCACCGATTGGGTCCATTCGGCCGCGGAGTCTGTCGCCGGCTACTACGGCCATTTTCCAGTCTCCCGGCTCTTGATTCGCATAACGCCTGGCGAGGGAAGTGGCGTACGGCACGGGATGACTTTCGGAAGGGGAGGCGGGCTGATCACGATCCATGTCGGCGCGGACACGAATCAGCAGGGATTCCGATCGGATTGGATGCTCACGCACGAGATGGTTCATTTAGCGTTTCCCTCGGTGCCAGAAGACCACCACTGGATCGAGGAGGGTATCGCAACCTACGTCGAGCCGATTGCTCGCGTTCGCGCCAATCACCTGGACGTTTCGGAGATGTGGTACGAGTTAGTCCGAGACCTTCCTCAGGGCCTGCCTGCTCCGGGCGACAAAGGTCTTGACCATACTCATACTTGGGGGCGGACGTATTGGGGCGGGGCCCTGTTTTGCCTGTTGGCCGACGTGGATATTCATCGGCAAACGGAAAACAGGAAAGGCCTGGATGACGCTTTGCGGGGAATCCTAGAGGCAGGCGGCAATATCACTCAGGACTGGGAATTGCAGAGAGCTCTAAGCATCGGGGATCGCGCGACTGGCGTCCCGGTGCTCACAACGCTCTATGACAAAATGAAGGACCGTCCCTTTGATGTGAATCTCGACGCCTTGTGGAAAGAACTAGGCGTCGAACAAAACGGGAAAGGCGTGCTATTCAACGATAGCGCGCCGCTTGCTGCCACGCGCCGGGCCATTACCTACGGTCAAGCCCAAGATCGATCCAAACCAGTAGCCACGTTTGGCGGCACTGCCATATTTGCGGGCCGCAGCGCGGGCTCTCCGAGATCACCCGTAGATTCGATTCCGGCTAAGAAACAGAGCGGGATCGTCAATCCGGATCGATCAACTCCGTGAACATGAGCGCATGAATAAATTCCTCAGGAGGAGCTTACTTGGGATGCTGGCGGGAGCAGTGGCCAGCGCGCCTCTGGCGGCGACGCTCCGGCATCCTTTTTTGAGCATCGCCTGGGGCGTGGCCATGGGAGCGGTCTATTCCGCGAGCATGCGTCCTACGCGTCACGCCTATGTCGATAGCCTTATGACCGGTGGCGCGCTGGGGATCCCGTTATGGGGCCTGATCAGCGTAATCGCAATTCCCCTGCTTTCCGGCCAGATGCCGGAGTGGAGCGCTGAGCAAATGCGAGCGCATTTTCCTGCGCTCGTTGGTTGGGTGTTATACGGCGCCTCCCTTGGGCTGATCACCCAGGGTTTGACCGACCTCACCGGGAAATTCCTGGGTCCGGAGGCCGAGAAGGAGTTGCCCATGCCCCAGGACCAGAAACGGATCGTCATACTGGGCGGCGGCTTCGCCGGCATGCGGACCGCAGAATGTTTGGAAAAACAGCTCGAGAGCAATAGCGCCGTCTCCATCACTCTGGTGAGCGAGACGAACGCGCTGCTCTTTACTCCCATGCTCGCCGAAGTCGCTGGAAGCAGTCTCGAACCCAGTCACATCAGCACACCTCTGCGGAGCAGCCTGCATCGCACGGAGTTTATCCGCGGACGAATTAGCGAGATTGATCTCGAACGACGCCGCGTAATTCTGGACGCCGATCACGCCCGTGATATCACGACGGCGCGCCGCGAAATACCTTACGACCAATTGGTTATTGCTCTCGGCTCGGTTTCGAATTACTTGGGTCTCCAGAATATCGAGAAACTCGCGTTCAACTTCAAGAGCCTCCTCGATGCCATTCGCATTCGCAATCACGTTATCGAAATGTTTGAACGCGCCGACCGTGAAGCCGACCCCGCTCTTCGACGTACTTTTCTTACCTTCGTGATCGCGGGCGGAGGCTTTGCGGGCGTCGAACTGGCCGGAGCTCTAAACGATTTTGCGCACGGAATCCTCGCCGATTACCCCAGCTTGCATGCGGATGACTTGAGCGTGGTGCTCGTCCATGCCCGCGACCTCATCCTGCCGGAACTCAGTGCATCGTTAGGGCGCTATGCACAAGAGAGGATGGAGATGCGCGGGGTTCGCTTCCGCCTGAATACTCGTCTCAGCGACGCGCGACCCGGATTCGTCGTCCTTAGCGATGGCGAGATTCGCACGAATACTCTCGTCTGGACAGCGGGAACTGCTCCGAATCCACTGCTCAAGTCCCTTCCGGTCGAAAAAGACAAGCGCGGCGCGCTCGTGGCCGAGAACACGCTTGAGGTGCTCGGCCGTCCAGGCGTGTGGGCCTTGGGGGACTGCGCCGCGATACTCGATGCGAGGACCGGCAAGATTTGTCCTCCTACTGCTCAGTTCGCCCTTCGAGAGGCAGAAGTCGTCGCGAGGAACATTCGTGCTGAATTGACGGGTCGGCCCAAGCAAGGCTTTCACTTCAACTCTCTCGGTGCGCTTTGCGTAGTTGGGCACCAGACAGCGTGCGCTGAATTAACAATTCCATTTGCGCGAGACAGATCCATGCGTTTCTCTGGCTTGTTTGCTTGGCTGATGTGGCGAGGCATCTACTTATCGAAATTGCCGGGACTCGAAAGAAAGATTCGCGTCCTTGTGGACTGGACGATCGAGCTCTTCTTCCCGCGCGATATCGTTCAAACCATCGACCTGCAGTGAGGAAGAGTTCCATGCCTGCGAATTCAACCCTGGCCGCTCAAGTCAACGTAGGCGCCGGGTCATTTAGCTGGACTGACTCCCTGCTCGCCGTTGTGATCGGATGCGCGGGCGGCGTCCTCGGAAGCGCGATCCTCGGTTCATCGCTTGCCCGTGGCGCTTTGCTCGGCGCCCTCTTCGGCCTCGCCTTCGGACTTTTTTTCGCCCATTGTTCCACCAGTGCGGGTGCGGGATTGATCTGGGGACTGGGCGCTGCCCTCCTTCTGTGGTTGATTCTCCCGGTAGGGATTCTGCCTCTCTTGTCCGGCGCGGCCCGCTCGATGGCCCAACTCACGGACGCACGGGATCACTTTCCTGAGCTCGTTGCCTATCTGACGTGCCTCGGAATGCCGGTGGGCGTGGCGCTCGGTATTCGCGGCGGCCGCCGCAACAGCCTGGCGCAGCCGCCATTCCATTGGTGGCGCGCAATCATCGCCGGCGGATTTGCAGGCATAATCGGAGGAATGATTTTTGGACGCTGGTCGTCCGCCGGTGACTTTTTCCCTTTAATAGCTGGTCTCGGCGAGCTCAATTCTCACGCCGCCACCGTGATCCTTCAGTTTGGCGTGGCGATGTTCATCGGCGCCAGTTTCGGCCTGCTTTTCCAGCGCGATGTCCGCGGCTACGGTTCATCCATGGGCTGGGGTCTCGGGTTTGCGATCTTCTGCTGGTTCTTGGGCCCGCTCACACTTTTTCCACTCGCCTCCGGGTTGCCTTTGGACTGGTCGGCGGATCGGGGCAGTGAGCTTTTCGGCTCGCTCGTGGGGCACATCCTTTACGGGCTGATTCTGGGCGTCGCCTACGCTACGATCGACCGGTTGTGGGTAAAGCTGTTCATCGAATCTGATCCCCTGAATAGGGAACCCGAAGGCCCAGGCCTTCTCGTATTGCGTTCGCTCAGTTGGGGAGCACTCGCAGGTCTCGTGGGCGGAGTCGTATCGAGTCCGGTGATGATCGCCACGGGTGTTCTGCCCAAGATCGCCGGCCTCGACACTCCTCTTTCCCTTATTCGCGCCCTGCTTCTTCACATTTTGGTGAGCGCGGTAATCGGTATGACCTTTGGCCTGCTCTTTCGACGGGAGTCTTCGAGTCTCGGCCTCGGCGTAATGTGGGGATGGCTGTTTGGAGTGATTTGGTGGTATCTGGGACCGATGACCTTCCTGCCGCTTCTGCTCACGGGCGAGATCGACTGGCGCGTTAGCGCCGCGTCTGCTCTGCTTCCATCTCTCATGGCACATTTGATCTACGGCGCAACAACCGCGCTGGCATTCCTCTCACTCGAAAACCGCTACACCCGTAAGCTTCTCCTCAATCCGCGCAGTGCCGCTTACGAACTCCGCCGCGTCCGCCCCGTGGGGACGCCGGCACCCGCCTTGTGGTTTTTCGCCCTGGGTACTGCCGTCCTGCTGCCGGTTCTACTCGGATAGCCGGCGCGCCCGAACACGCGCCGCCAAACCGAGCGAAGCACTGCCAGGTCGAGAATCCTACGTCGATCTTGGGAGCGCGTGAACCATAGGATTTAATTTCAGTATGCAGTCGTCGAAAAATCAAAAACCCCAAAACATTGGTGGAACTTTGCACTTCCTCTGTCATCTCACTTGCAGGCCAGTTCTCAAGTCTCGAAAAAGTGAGCCTGGTCGGAACAGGGGGATTTGCAACGTGATATTGAGGCTCAATGGCGGGACGCTAGGAGAACTGCATTTCCAGAACGGAATTGTGCCCGTGATTGCTAAGCCCGACGTTGCTGGCCCGGTCCTTTTAGTGGGCCTGACTATGCGAAGCGAAGTCAATGCGATCTCGCCTCTTGTCGATCGGCTTATGTCCCTAATCAAAATGTCTCATTGCGTGCCCGGAGACGACCGGGATGTCGAGATCGCGCTTCGCGAAGCCCTAGCCAATGCTGTCCTCCACGGAAATAAAGAGGAGATCCAGAAGAAAGTCCACATTGACTGTCACGTTCAACCCGGCAAAGAACTCTCGCTTGTGATTAAAGATGAAGGGAGCGGTTTTGATCCCGCGATGGTTCCCGATCCAACAAAGACCGAAAATATACTCTCTGAAACAGGCCGAGGCATCCACCTGATGAGGATGCTCATGGACAGCGTTCAATTCAACGACGGCGGCAGAGAAGTCCGTTTGCAGAAGGGTTTCAAACGATAGCTCGGGTAGTCGCTCCTCTGCACTGAGGGCACATTTCAATCTTGAATCGGTATCGCGGCCACGCGAAATTGTCCGATTCAACGGGAAACAAGTCATTCAAGCAGTTACGAAGCGCAGAAATTTATTCTTAATTGAGACCTTTTCACTGTGCTGTCGATTTCGGAGGAGCGTGATGATCGCGATGGTGTTGTTTGGAGCAATGGGAGTCTTAACCGTTTTCAGCATCTCGGGCTCATTAATTCATATCTCCAGAAACCTCAATCGCTGAGCCCGATCGCTATCTGCTTGACGCACGGCGCGAGCGCCTGGACAAACGATCTCCGGTATAGCATGGGTTGCCTCCGCACAGTACCCATCTTCTGGCGACCACAAGCGCAAAGGACCGCACCAACGTCTCAGGAATTTATGACGACTCAACGACCCACCACAGAGAACCAAGCCGTATCGCAAGCCGGGCATCGAGGTGGAGCAACCGCTTGGATACATTCCGATTCCGTTGTGGAGGGGATGCGGGGTGCAGCCATCATCCTCAATGAAGCAGTCATTCTCGCGTCGCGCATTTTTGGTTACTAAAATGATTTTGCCCACAGATCGATACCTGGATTCTTGATCAAGTTAGAGCGCGTCTTGGAGGAGGCCGTGACCGGCAACGAAGATACTGTCAGAGTACTTCTGGTGGGCGCAAGCCCTCAAGTGTTCTCAGCCTCTCGTCATCTCTTCGAATGGAACGACTGCCCGTGCCATTTTGCCAAGTCCCACGAGGAGGTTTCAGAACTGCTGAATCTCTGGGAATTCGACATCGTGCTCAGCTCCCACGAGGTCCCGGAGGTAAGCATCCATCAGTTAGCCGCCTTGTTCCACGGCTCACGCGCCAGCTTGTTCCACTCGATACCCGTAGAACAGGGTTGCGGTTGGTCACGTGTTCTGATGCACGGGAAAGAGTGTTTCGGAACGCCGGACTTAACGGCGGGCGAATTAATCTACGTCCTCGATCAACTGGTGAGGCAGATCAGAGCTGACTTCGCGCCGCCGCTATCGTGAGCCCGAGTTTGTACAATTTAGAACCGAGGTCTCATTCGCTGATTCTGTCGCGGTTTGCCCAGCTAATAGATGCTTCTGCGACAAATCAATTGTACAACCTTCCTTGTCCACCTAAATTTCACGCAGAGGATGCGCAACGCGAGGAGCGGCAATGGACGCGAATGTAAGTCAGATGATTGCGGTGTCGTACCGATCCGCGCGCATCGTTGAAGCTGAGAGCGATCGCGGTCTCAATTTCGAGGCACGGAGAATGGTGGTTTTCTTGCTGATCGGGTACTCGAAGGACCCGGACCGGAAACAAACCCGCGTGCACGGCGTTACTTCGAATGCAAAATCGGCGGCTCGGTGGCGGATCTGATGTCCCAGTCGACGGAGTCCCGAAGTTCAGTGCCGCCCGCCCCCAACTGCATTTCCATCGAACTCGGCGAATTGAGCGCGCCCTCCAAGAGAAATCCGCGAAGGACAACACCGCTCGTCCAGGTTCGCTCAAGAGCATCGACATAGGCGGTCTCGTTTTCATACAGCATGCGCTGCAGGATAAGGACCCGGATGAATGAGGCAGTCATGAGTCCGTACTGCTCGCTCATTAGTTTATAAGCGCGCTCCAACCGGGGAAGGATTTCGAGCCGATACCGCTCGGCAGGGCTCGCGCTTGCATCTCTTACCCAGCCAAGAAACAATCAACGCTTCGAGCATCCGTGGACGAAACACTGCCGGGGAACGCGGGAACACGACTGCGTCCAACGAATTTAAGCCATTACACATAATTGTTTGTCCCGAGCCTGTCTGCTGGCCCA
>Ga0209038_10000323_pt1 | contig 15324 bp, 13 predicted proteins | sample BogFormECP03_OM3_FD_188237 | JGI IMG/M metagenome (GOLD analysis project Ga0209038, IMG submission 188237) | Bog forest soil microbial communities from Calvert Island, British Columbia, Canada - ECP03_OM3 (SPAdes) (version 2) | ecosystem: Environmental > Aquatic > Freshwater > Wetlands > Bog ...
TCGCGTCCCACTTCTCGGGCGGAAATTCCTCGATCGGCGCGACGTGCTGGATGCCGGCGTTGTTGACCAGGATGTCGAGCGACCCCATCTTGCTCTGGGCGTCGGCGATCATCGCCTCGATCTCCGTCCCTTTCGACATGTCGGCCCCGTTGTAGAACGCCTTGACGCCGAACTCCTTCTCGATCTTGGACCGCTCGGTCTCGATTGCGTCCTTGTCGCCGAATCCGTTGATGACGACATCCGCCCCCTCCTTGGCGAAGGCGCGGGCGATCGCCAGCCCGATGCCGCTGGTCGAACCGGTCACGAGAGCGTGGCGTGTGGCGAGGGACATCAAGATCTCCTTAATTCGACCGCGCGCCGGGGCCCGCTCAAAATTGTCATATTGCGTTGCAATGAGGCTCTATATTGCATTGCGGCGAAAGTATCGAGGCCGGATGACAAATTTGCCGGTAAAGCTTAGAACCCGGGCGGCGAAATGGGTCGATCCGCGTTGAAAAAGGGATGGAGGCGATGAATCTTGCGATCTCCGACGCGCCATGCGGGCCGCGGCCGCGCCGCGCGACGGTCGCGGTTCGGGTCGGCGAAGGCGAAGCGGCAGTCCTGGTCGGCGGCGGCGCGCCGATCGTCGTCCAGTCGATGACCAACACCGACACCGCCGACATCGAGGCGACGACCCGGCAGGTGAACGAGGCGCTGTATGTGGCCTCGGCAACGGGCACGGTGACGGCGCCGAGCTCGCTGAGCTTCAAGTACTCGGGCAACGGGCTGACGGTGACCAAGACCTTCTCGTTCGATGAGAGCTACCTGATCCACGCCGAGGTCTCGGTGACTCAGAACGGCTCGCCGGTAGCAGCCTTGCTGGCGTGGCCATCAGGCTTTGGCGACCAGGACACACTGCCGCACTATGCGACGGGCGCTACGCTCGACACGGCCAGGGAAGGTAAGGCAGATCAGGCGGCTGTAAAGAAGGTTGTAGGTGGAGAGACGCTGCATGGGCCGTTCGATTGGGCGGGCGTCAGCGACCTCTACTTCACTGCCATTTTTCTTCCCGACTCGCCAAAGAATCTGGACCTGGTCAGCGTGCATAATACGCTCGCAATCCCCCAGAATATCAAAAAACCAGACCCGAACCACATGGAGCAGGCTCCTGTGATCGGCGCGGCAATGGGAACCGCAGGGCCGTATAGCGTGCGGCTCTTCGCCGGTCCGAAGGCCCTTGATGTGCTCGGCGCCGTTCCCACGAATGGTGGAGTGAGTCTTGAAAAGGTCGTAAGCTTCGGACTTTGGGGCGTAATCTCGAAGCCGCTCTTCGTGGTGCTAAAGTTCCTGCACGATCATGTCACCGGCGAGTGGGGCTGGGCGATTCTGATTCTCACCCTGATCCTGAACGTGGCGATGCTGCCGACGCGCTTCCAGATGATGAAATCGTCGCTCAAAATGCAGCGCATTCAGCCGCAGATGGACGCCGTCAAAGCCAAGTATGCGAAGTTCAAGGCCACCGACCCGCGCCGTCAGGAGATGAACAAGGAGATCTTCGACCTGCAGAAGCGCGAAGGCGTGAACATGTTCGGCGGCTGCATTCCGATGCTGATTCAGTGGCCGCTGCTGTTCGCCTTTTACCGCATGCTCTCGAATGTCATCGAGTTGCGCCAGGCTCACTGGCTGTGGCTGCCTGATCTTTCCGCCCCGGATCCGCTTCATATCCTGCCGATCTTCTTCATCGTGTCGATGTTCCTGGTGCAGTGGCTTACACCGTCGCCCGGAGTCGACCCGGCGCAGCAGCGCATGATGGCCTTCACCATGCCAGCGGTCTTCGGCTTCATGACCTGGAATATCGGCTCAGGCCTTGCCCTCTACTGGGCGGGCAGCAACATTCTGGGTATCGTGCAACAGGTGTTGATGAATCGCACCAAAATGGGCCGGGAAGTGCGCGAGATTGCAGCGAAGAGAGCGTCAAAGCGCCTGGGGAAACCCGTAATTGCCGGACGAAGATAAGACTCTTTACGACAGTTACTAAGGTGCCCTGACCATTGGGCACCTTTTCTCTTTGGGGCGTGGACTCGTCTTGATTTGCATTTGTCACGACGGCAGGCACCAATGAGATACTAAGTTAATGCCCATTGACGATTATTCTGCTGCAGCTCAGAAGATTGCCGCATTCCTGAAAAACCTGACGACCCTTGGGGAACTCCGCTTGAAGTATCGGATCACTGCAGGCGCAGGCGCTGCCGATCCGGATGGATTGGAAGCACGGGAGATTTACGTGGAGCTGGCCGGCCCAGATGCATCGCTGCTGACGCAGAGAGGCGGAGAGCTGCTGCGATCGCTCGAACATGTGGCTGCGAAGATCATCCGGCTCGATGCGGAGGAGCACGACAAAGTCTCGTTCGACGCGCATAACTTCAAGGCCTTGCGCGCCCGCGAGTTGAAACTCGCAGCGGAGACCGCGGCCGAGAAAGTTCGAAGCACCGGTCAGCCATACAGCTTTGCTCCAATGAGTTCGCGTGAACGACGCATGCTGCACTTGGCCTTTCGCAGCTACGAGGACCTGGAGACGTCATCAAGCGGCGAGGGACTGCGACGGTTTGTCGTTGCTTATCCCAAGGGCCATGAACAGGCGAAGGCGCGTTCACGCAGATAGCCGTGCAAGCTGAGAACACAGTTTCCCTAAACGAAACGATCGTTGCTATTTCCACACCGCCTGGCCGGGGCGGGATCGGTATTGTGCGCTTGTCCGGACCTCGATCTCTCGACATCGCTCTGCCACTGTTGAAACTGCGCGGCGATCTTGAACCCGCACGCGCGCGATTTGCCGAGATTGTCGATCCGGAAACGCAATCAAAATTAGACGAAGCAGTCGTTACCTATTTTGCGCGTCCAAATTCCTATACAGGCGAAGACATTGTCGAGATTGCAGCACACGGCTCTCCGGTTATTCTCGATCTGCTGGTGCGGCAATCGCTGGCTGCCGGCGCGAGGCTGGCGCATCCAGGCGAATTTACAGAACGCGCCTTCCTATCTGGACGCATCGACCTGACTCAAGCCGAGGCCGTGCGCGATCTGATCGAATCGCAGACGCTCTATCAGGCTCGGGTGGCAGCGCAGCAGTTGGGTGGAGCACTTTCGCGCAGAGTGAAGCCTATCAAACAGAGGCTGGTCGAGTTGATCGCTGTACTTGAGGCGGGCATTGATTTTGCGGAAGACGATGTTGACGTGACGCCGGATGCAGAAATTACAGGCCGCATCGAATCTGTGGCCGGGCCCCTCGAAAAGCTTGCCCGCTCTTTTGAGCAAGGCCGTATTGTGCATTCCGGTCTGGCGCTTGCCATTGTGGGGCGCCCCAACGTGGGCAAGTCATCGCTGTTCAATCGTCTTCTGGATCGTGAGCGGGCGATCGTCACGGCTACGCCCGGTACGACACGTGATTTAATCACAGAGAAAGTGGCAATTGGCGGAATACCGATTGAGCTGGTAGACACTGCCGGGCTGCGGGAAGCCGTCGACGAGGCCGAGTCGATCGGCATAAGGAAATCGCGAGAAGCTTTAGCCGATGCCGATTTGGTGTTAGTAGTCCTTGACGGCTCTGCGGCAATGCGAAGTGACGATGCGGAGTTGATCGCGTCGATCGCCGGGCGCCGGGCGTTGGTGGTGTACAACAAGTCCGATCTCAGTGACGAGTCATTACGATCGCAGTCGCCGACAGAAGACAACAGGACACGCGTGATCCGAACCTCAGCCTTAACTGGAGATGGAATCGATGATCTGCGTTCCGCAATTCTCGATCTCGTCCGAGGTTCTGGTTCTGGAAGCGAGGACGGAATGTTGACGGATATCAGGCATCATCAGGCGGTTACGGCCGCACTCGAAAGCCTGGAAGCAGCAAAGCATGCGGTAAGCAATCGGACGCCTCATGAAATGCTGCTGCTCGACCTTTATGCGGCACTCCGCCTGATGGATTTGCTCACCGGCGTAACAACTGCCGATGACATCCTGAATCTAATCTTCTCCACCTTCTGCATCGGAAAATGATCGCGCGGGGTATTTTTCTAGGACATGTATCCGTAGCTATCCACAGATGTGCAAAGATGGACTGAATGAGACTCTTGAAGACAGTTGTGAAACCTCTGATCCCGCGCCGCGTACTCGCAGCGAGGCGGAGAAAGAATGTTACACGGTTAGCGCAGCAGGCCGGACTAACGCTCGTCGAGCGGGATCTGTTCTTCGACTTGGAGAAGGCAGATCGCACACTCCGCATCGCTGCCTCTCATGAAATCTATCTCCCGCATATGATTGAAAATTTCGACTATTTTGTCGATTCAGTTGTACCTCTTCAGGTTGACGGCAGATTCTTAGTGGACATGAGTAGTCCGCGATACCATCTGTTGAAGGGATTCGCTGATTTACCATTCTTATTTCCCTCCGTTACTGAGCCTTATAAGACAACGGAGGCATATCTCGATTTTGCACAGCTCAGTGAAGGGAAAATCGTACTGGATATTGGGGCCTATGCCGGCGTGACATCAATTATTTTCGCGCAGTTGGTGGGACCGACCGGTCATGTGTATGCGTTTGAAGCAGATCCGATCAACTATGAGTGCGCTCGCGAAAACATAGCGTTAGCGAATCGTTGGATGGGGTTGAACAATATTTCTCTGATTCACAAGGCTCTCTGGTCCCACAACAAGGGCATTGTGTTCTCCCAAGAAGGTTCAATGGGATCAAGTGCCGTCGCTATTACGGGTAGCGGACGAGGAGATGAAGTCAGGATTCCAAGTACAACGATGGCAGAACTTGTGACCGAATTCGGACTAGATCGCATCGACTTTATTAAAGTGGATATTGAGGGGTGCGAGCTTCAACTATTGGAACATTCAATTGAGTTATTGTCACGCATGAAACCGAGAATGATTGTTGAACCTCACGTAGTTGGTGGAGTCATAAGCACGCAACGATGCTGCGAATTTCTAGAGGAAGCAGGTTACAGGATGAACCTCAGGAACCAAGGAAGTGAATTGGACCCTTTGATCGAGGCTTTACCCTGATTTCCCAAATGCTGTTAAGGAACTATAAGGCCACGCAGAAGATCACCAAGTTCGACATGTCTTTGTTATGCTCACGGCCATGAACTCTTCTACCCGAGTGGTAGTTTTAGGGGCTGGTAGACTCGGGCGGCGCGTTGCTCACGCTGTAGAGGCTCTTGCTTTTTGTGATAACAACTCCGCGATCTGGAGTACCTCCATCGATGGGCTTCCCGTGTTGGCTCCCTCCGAGGCTGTATGCCAATTCCCCGAAGCTACTTTCATAGTTGCTATCTGGCATCCAAGCAGAGCCGGGAGTATGGCGGATCATCTCGCCCAGCTGCGAAAGCTTGGGGTTCAACATGTCAGTGCTTTCACGGCACTCCTACCCACACATGGCGACCTATTGTTACCACACTTTTTCTGGGCCGTGCCGGAATACTACGATGCGCATCACGAAAAGATTGCCCGCGCGCTTTCTTTGTTCGATAGACCTGGTCGCAATGAGTTTGAGCGCCAGATGCGACTACGCATGGGAGACCACAGTGGTCAGGTTATAGATTCTGGAGTTCAGTATTTTCCCGCCGATCTATTTTCTTTGGACAGAAACGAGATGTTTATCGACTGCGGTGATTATGACGGCGATACCATCTCCGAGTTTCGCCGGGCAAGCAATGACAAGTTCGCGCATCTTGTGGCATTCGAGCCAGATAGTATGAACTTTGCTGCGCTGCGAACGGCTGTCAACAATGATAGCCGTATTAACTTTACAGCCATACGCAACTGGTGCTCGGCATGAAAGGCTACGTTTTTCAAATGTGGTACAGGCTCGCACATTTCTCCCTCAGGCACTTGCAAGGTCGAGGCCGTCACGCTTGATGAAGCACTTGGTGATGTAATACCAACCTACATCAAATGCGATATTGAAGGGAGTGAATTGAATGCGCTTGATGGAGCACAGGAAATCATCGCTCGTCATCGTCCGAAACTAGCGGTTTGTGTGTATCACTTACCTGACCACCTTTGGCGCATTCCCTTGCGGTTGCACGAACTGGTACCGGATTCTCTGCTGACATTACGTACATATGCCGCAGACGGTTTTGAGTGCGTATGCTACTGCATTCCGCGTTAGCAACTCGCGGAGAGATGAATCGTCTGCATACGCAAAAGATTGGCAACGTCAGGCCAAAGTTTTGTTGCAAGCAGCAGTGCGCCGGATGGCCTCATCTAAGCCAATTGTTTCGCGTAAACCAAGCACTTCATTTGCGCGCTTCACAGATGGAACGTAGCGCGCCGGTTGGCGGCCGTGAACGGCCTTCGTGGCGATGCGGATCTCTGTATGAGGATTCAGCGTCGCGGCAACCAACTGTGCCAGCTCTAAAATACTAAGGTCATTCTCCGATCCCACATTGAATGCCATCAACGGCGGCGCCTTGAAGAGTATCGTCCACAGCCAGATCATAAGATCCGCGGCATAGAGATAAGAGCGCCTGGGGGTGCCGTCGCCGTTGATTTGAATAGGGCGACCAGCCAAGACATCTCCAATAAAATTGCCAATGGCGAAGTGCTTATCGAGAGGCAGGTGCGGCCCGCAAAAAGCCCAGCAGCGTGCAATCTTGCATTCCAAGCCGCGCGCATTCTGATACGCTGTGCAGAGCAATTCAGCGGTACGTTTGCCCTCCGAATAGATGCTTATTGGATCGAGCGGATCGGGTGCTCCCGTGTAGCTTTCTGAGACGTGGGTCATTGCGGAGGGCTGCTTGCCGTAAACGGCCCCTGAGCTTGTGAGCAAAAACTTCTTTGTACCGTGGGTAGAAGCAAAGCTAAGCGCGCGTTCTGTGCCACCAAGAATGGTGGAAAGCATCGCCAACGGTTGTTCTGCGGCCTGTTTGGCACTGGCTTCGGTTGCTGCGTGGATAAAGTACTGGAAGTCTCCTTTAGGAAAAGCGAAGTCACGAACGTCGCCAGTAATCAAGGTGATGGAGGGACTGGTCGCGAGGTGAGAGCATTTACGGGCAAAGCGCTCAGGGTCACGCGACAAAATCGTAGCGTGAGCATTTAGATTAAGAATGCGGTTAATCCAGCAGAAACTCTCTACCAGCCACGTGCCGAAAAAGCCCGTTCCCCCAGTGATAAAGATGTTTTGGTCACGTAGTTCTTCCCATAAGCCGCTCGTATGTTCAAGAACATGATCAAGGTCATTTGCGAGGGGATTCATGTGTGCCTGAGGGCATGAGACGCATATTGTCGAACGGGGATGCTGCCGCATCGACCGGACCAGCCATGCCGCGGTTATAGATGGTCTGCCTGAGCGAAGGAATTTGCGAATATGGGCTCTCAATGTCGTCAATGCGAATCGCTTGATCTGCCTTGACTGAGTTGAGCAGTAATTCACCGTTCATTAGTTCGCGACACGAGAGCTGACCTTTATGCAATGGTATGGCCAGGTAGACGTCATCGTCCGTTAGCTTGTGACCATCCGGCAAGTCGTGCTTCGCATAGACGCCGCGGACCAGAGCGTCGAGATATTCAATCTCCTTCTTGGGGGGAATCCGTTTCTGCGTTCCCGGAGCACCACACATCTCCTTCACCTTGTGGAAGGCCTTAAACCATTCGTCAACCTGATGAGGCAGACTGCAATACGGCGAAACTTTGACGCTATCATGGTCGATGTCTATATGACGTTCAAATGTTCGCGCACCTTTCGCGTAAGCAATCAGCATTGAGTTCTTCCAGTCACTGTATTCGTGTGTGGAAAAACCAATAGTATTGTTTGGGTAACGGGAGCGAAGAAAATCGATCTGATTTAGCTCAAGCTCAGAATCTTCTGATGGATAGATGGACACACAGTGATTCATGGCGAGAGGAATGTTGCGATTTGCGAAGAAGGTAACCACGTCGTCCATGTCCTTGAGCGACGAACCACCCGTAGAGATCACTACTGGCTTCTTGGTCTTGGCGATTCTCTCCAAGAGCATCCAATCGTTCAGGTCTGAACTGGCGACTTTAATGATTGGTAAACCGAGTTCCACGCACAAGTCAACCGAACGCTCATCAAAAGGCGTGGCAGTTGGAATACATCCGGCCTGGCGAATAGCCTTTACGAGCGTGGCATATTCATCGTCTGTGAGCGCAGTTCTCAACGTTTTCGAGATATAGCGTTCGTTGGAGTTCAAGTAGTCCCTATGGACGAACTTCTGGACGTCTCGGAACTGCAGTTTGATAGTGGCGCGCACATTGTTGAAGCGTACAACCTGCGCAAATTCCTGGATGATCTTCAGACCGCGCTCGACACCGCCCAGGTGATTGTTGGCCATTTCGAGAACAAACAGGTCTTCAAAAATATCTTTGTCGATCACTTAAAATTCTCCGTTGTCAGATAGGGCAGGAATTCAGAAAACTCTCCAAGCCGCAGCATTACTGAATGTGCAGCAGGCACGTTGCCATATCCATTTTCCATCAATATGAAGGCGATCTTATTCATATTAGAAGCGCTTACGTCTTCCATTGTATCGCCTATCATGGCGCAATCCTGCGGAGCAAGGAGCTGCTCATCGAGAAGCCCGCGCAGCATTTCCTCTTTTGAAAGATATGGAGGCCGCCTTGAGTCACGCGTATAAATCTTTTCAAAAAGAGACCCTATACCGGCTGCATCGAGAATTTTAACGGATATGTGCCGCGGCTTGTTCGAGACTACGAATAGGCGGTGGCCTTTCCGCCTCATCATTCGAAGTATTTCTTGAGCACCTGTGAAACAGACCGTTTTCTGCCACCCATCTCCGTCATAGCTCTTACGAAAATGTTCTTCCAGTTCATCAAGAAGAACTGGATCGTCTGTTTCTGCGAGACAAGACAAAATAACTCGAATCGGAGGTCCGATCATCTGGCGGAGATCTACGGGGCTCTCAGGCAATCCCACAGCACGAAGAGCCGCCGTTACTGAGTATGCTATGCCTGGAAGTGAGTCGAGGAGAGTGCCATCCAAATCGAAGAGCAAACATTGTGGAAGTTGAACACTCACTGTTCTTCCTTAGCCAGCATATTTTCCGCCAATTCTTCTGGTGAAAGGAATGGATACATGTCTTCCAGATTCGGAGTCACAATCTTGCCGTCGGGTAAGATTCTTGAGCGAAGCCGCGGCTCAAATTCTTGTGCTGGATCGAGTTGTACATCGAACAAAGTCGGTCCGGGAGTATCAAGTTCCCGTCGAACAGTTTCAAGATCTTGTTCAGTCGCTATGCAGAACGTGGGCAGGCCATATGCCTTGCCAACGTTCAACATGGAGGGGAAGGTAACCCCGCTGTCTTTGCTCTCGCCGATTTTGCGGCCCTGGAAGAATCCGGTCTGCGTCTGGCGAATGGAAAGATAGCCGTTGTTATTCAGGACGAAGATTTTCACCGGCAGATTGTTGCCGACGACGGTAGCCAGTTCCTGGACATTCATTTGAATTGAACCATCCCCAGCCAAGCAGATTGTCCGCTTGCGTCTTGCTATAGCAACACCCATTGCAGCAGGCAGATCGTACCCCATTGAAGCGGAGCCAGAGTTCGAGATCAGCCGAGCACCTTTCTTCAGTTTCCCCGCCTGGTAGGGCACAATGCAAGCTGTCGCATTTCCGCAGACAACGGCATCGTCATCCCCCAACATCGCGAAGAGCTTATCTACGAAGTCGTATGAATTGAGCGGTGGTCCCGGCACGCGCTGCTTTTCGCGTACTACTGGGTATTTCGTGCGCCATTGCCGCGCAAGGTGGAGCCAATCGTCATGCTTCGACGTATATGAGGTAGCGAGCTGCCGTGCCATCTCAACCAAGAACAACTTTACATCACAATGGATTGGTACGTCAGGCTGGTGTAATGGCTTGCGCAGTTCGGCAGCATCCACATCCACCTGGATTTTTGCTGCAAAACGCGCAAAAGAACTCCAGTTATAGCTGGTTTGCCGGATGTTCAGCCGCGATCCCAATACCAGCAATACATCGGAGTTTTGCACTGTGAAGTTTCCTGCCCGATCTCCAATCGTTCCGGGACGTCCACAGAAGAGCTCATCGTCTGACGCAATCAAGTCGTGCGTCCATGCCGTTACCACTGGCACGCGCAGTTGACGAATGACTTGTTCAAATTCGTTTAGTGCATTTCCGAGGCGAATACCGCTCCCAGCGAATACCACCGGCCGTTCGGCCTGGGCTATTCGTTCCAGCACATCTTTCACCTGTGCCGAAATGGTTGCAGCGTCGAAGAGCAGCGCATCTTCTTGAGGATCGTAGTGCCGCAATGTATCGGGATCAATCTGTGCCGATTGCACGTCGACGGGAATGTCCAGCCAGCACGGACCGGGTCTTCCGCTCTGGGCGAGGTACCAGGCGCGTTCCAGATGGTATGCGATTGAATCCGGATCATCCACTAAGACCGCATACTTGGTGATTCCCTTTACCATGCGGACAATGTCAACTTCCTGATCCCCCAACTGGCGCAGGTCGGTTAAGCCATAGGTCGCCATGCATGTTTCGCGTTTTACTTGTCCCGACAGAATCAACATGGGAATTGAATCAGTCCAAGCGCCGAAAACACCGTTCAACGCATTGATGCCACCCGGACCAGTCGTTACATTCAACACGCCTGGAGAATTTGCGATACGCGCATACCCTTCAGCGGCTATGGCGGCGGCCTGTTCATGATGTGGGCAGGTATAGCGGATGCCCGAAGTCCCGATTGAGTCGTTCAGGTGCATTGCGCCTCCGCCTGTTACCAGAAACACATGCTGTGCACCCCATTCCTTCAGCTTGCCGAACACATAATCTGATAATTTCACCCTTGCGACACCATCAGTAGGGGTTTTGCCTGAGCCACGAAATCCTTGATTGTCTTTGCCATAAAATCCAACATGTCGGTAGTCAATCCGGGATAAACGCCGACCCAGAAAACGTTATTCATGACGAAATCTGTGTTGGGAAGATCACCGATCACACGATATTCGCAGCTCTGGTAAGCGGGCTGGCGCAGTAAGTTACCGCCGAAAAGAAGGCGGGTTGCGATCTTGTTGGCTTCAAGAGCCCGTGTCAATTCATCGCGTTTAAACGGTGCATCTTCGCGGACACCGATCGGAAAGCCAAACCACGCAGGATCGGTGTTGGGCGTGGCTTCGGGCAGGATCAGGTAGGGCTCAAGTGACTTGAGTGCGGCCCGCAGGTAATGAAAATTCTCTTTACGACGTTCGATGAACTGTGGCAGCTTACTGATCTGCGAAGCCCCAAGAGCAGCCTGCATGTCTGTTGCCTTGAGATTGTAGCCAATGTGTGAATAAGTATACTTGTGGTCATATCCGCAAGGCAGCGAGCCAAGCTGCCAGTCAAAGCGCTTGCCGCAGGTATTATCTTTGCCAGGTTCACACCAGCAGTCGCGTCCCCAATCTCGGAAGGAGTCAACCAGCACCTGCAGGGTGGGTTTGTCCGTAAGGACTGCCCCACCTTCGCCGGTAGTGATGTGATGAGCAGGGTAGAAACTGACCGTAGCTAAATCACCGAACGTTCCAACTTTTCGCCCTTTGTACGTCGATCCGAGTGCGTCACAGCAGTCTTCGATGAGCCAAAGATTGTATTTCTGCGTAAATGCAGTGACAGTATCAAGATCGAAAACATTGCCGAGGGTATGAGCGATGACAACCGCTTTGGTTTTCGTGCTTCGAGCCGCTTCGAGCTGCGTCACATCGATTTCATACGTCGGTATGTCAATATCGACGAATACGGGGACCAAACGGTTCTGGATGATCGGGTTTAGCGTAGTGGGAAAGCCCGCGGCAACGGTAATGACCTCATCACCAGGCCTGAGTTGTCGGTCTCCAAGCTTTGGGGAGGTAAGTGCGCTGATGGCCGCCAGGTTCGCTGAGGAACCGGAGTTGACAAGCGACGCGGAACGAACGCCGACAAAACGAGCCAGCTTGCGCTCGAAGTCGGACGCAAAGCGGCCGGTGGTAAACCAGCAGTCTAAGGAAGAATCAATTACCGAGCAAAGATCCGCACTGTCAATGACTTTGCCCGAAACAGGCACAGGCGAACTGCCCGGGTGAAAATCCTGATTGGGAAATGCCTCTGCGAAGTACTGTGCTGAGAGCTCGAGTATCTGCTGACGAAGCTGTTTGGCTTTGTTACTCATGCGCTTACTAGTTAGGATACACAATTGAATGGAAATGAAGCCGATGCTGCGGATCTAAAAGTGGGTGAGAGGTACGCATTTCATGCTAAGAGCGATATTCTGAAATCCGAGGAGAATAAGTGAAAGCGGTTATCCTTGCTGGAGGTCTCGGTACGCGTATCAGCGAAGAGACCTCAATACGGCCAAAGCCTATGGTAGAGATTGGTGGACGGCCGATTCTCTGGCACATTCTAAAGACATATTCCACACACGGAATCAACGATTTCATTATCTGTTGCGGATACAAGGGATATGTCATTAAAGAATATTTCGCAAATTATTTTCTCCACATGTCCGACGTGACTTTTGACATGCAGAACAATCGAATGCAGGTACACCAGAGCGTCGCCGAACCATGGCGCGTAACTTTGGTGGACACCGGTGACAGCACCGGTACAGGCGGTCGTCTCAAGCGCGTGGCGGAGTATCTGGTCGGTGAGGACGCTTTTTGCATGACCTATGGTGACGGCGTGGCTGACATAGATGTCTCTGCGAGTATCGCCTTCCATCGCTCCCATGGAAGGCAAGTCACGCTAACTGCTGTGCAGCCACCTGCACGTTTTGGCGCCTTGGGTATAAACGGCACGGAGATCTTTGAGTTTCAAGAGAAACCCGAAGGTGAGGGTGGGTGGATCAACGGCGGCTATTTCGTCTTATCGCCGAGGGTTCTTGAGGAAGTCCATGAAGAGTCGTGGATGTTTGAACGTCAGCCCCTGGAGAGTCTAGCCAAGAACAAACAAGTCCATGCCTTTTTTCACCGCGGCTTTTGGCAGGCGATGGACACGTTACGTGATAAGCAACGTCTTGAAGAGCTTTGGAGCAGCGGGGAGGCGCCTTGGAAGAGCTGGTAGACATGTGGCGTGGTCGCCGCGTTTTTTTGACGGGACATACTGGATTCAAGGGAAGCTGGCTGGCCCTCTGGCTAACAAAGCTGGGTGCGCAGGTTTGCGGATATGCGCTCGACCCATGGACTGACCCGAACATGTTTACGATCGCGAATGTGTCGAAAGCAGTCGTCGATACTCGTGGCAATATTCTGGATTGCTCGAAACTGGAAGCCACTATGACTGGATTTGCTCCGGAAGTGGTTTTCCACCTGGCGGCGCAGCCACTCGTGCGTCAGTCCTATAGCGACCCAGTAGGGACCTATGCAGCCAACGTCATGGGCACAGTTCATGTTTTGGAATCGGTTCGCAAGACGTCGAGTGTCAGAGCGGTTGTTTGCGTCACCACGGACAAGTGCTATGAAAATAAGGAATGGGTATGGCCATATCGCGAATCCGACCCGTTGGGCGGCTATGATCCTTATTCATCAAGCAAAGCATGCGCCGAAATTGTGAGCTCAGCCTATAGAAGCTCATTTTTTCCTCCTGATTTGTCGGATCAACATCGTGTTGCTCTAGGAACGGCGCGAGCAGGAAACGTGATAGGAGGAGGAGATTGGTCTTCAGACCGGCTGATTCCGGATTTGATCCGTGGATTTCTGGGCAAGCAGCAGGTTCTCATTCGTCGGCCTAAATCGATTCGACCTTGGCAACACGTGCTGGAGCCGTTGTTGGGCTATATTTTACTGGCTGGCCAGCTGTTCGCGCACAATGGCCGCTTTGCGTCTGCGTTCAACTTTGGACCCAGCGACGAGGGAAGTTGGACGGTCGAACAGATCGCGACCAAAATCGCCCATTTATGGGGAGCTGGGGCGGAGTGGGTGTTGGATGTCAATCAAGGTGCTCACGAGGCCAGCTATTTGAAGTTGGATGCAAGCAAAGCGCGTGCAGAACTCCAATGGCAGCCGTATTTGAACATAGAAACAGCCTTAGACTGGACGATCGCTTGGTACCGCGCCTGGGAACGCGGCGAGAATATGCGCGAATTTACCTTAGCTCAGATTACAAAATACGAAGACCTGATAAAGAGCTCATGGGGCTAGAACATTTATTCGAATAGTCTCTGTGGCCCTCCTTGGATCGATAGATTGACCGATAGTGAAAAGTTAGGGACTCAGCGCTTCCTGCCCAGGGCTCCAATAATTGGTGACTTGATCCAGCCGAGGTCCAGTATTTCTGATCGGAGCCCTATTAGCTCAAGGCCGGCCGATTCCATGAGCTTAGTCACCGAAGTAGGTGTATAGCGGTTTATATGTTCGTGAATAGGTAAACCAATGTTGTTATCACCTGCCATTAACCGATCAATAGTCTTACTGTCAATCTCCTCTGGAACCTCGACGTATAGACAGCCCGAAGGCTTTAGATAGGACGCTGCTTTTATCGTCAGAGCGAGTGGGTAAGAAACATGTTCTAAGACATGAGCTAGTTGGATATATGAGTAGAAACTGAGGGATGTTGACTCTTCGATCCGTACAACGTCTGGCAAGGGGGTTACGTCTGAAATTTCGAATACGTACTTTTGACCAGCGAGCTTTGGAAGGAATTTTCCGTCGGCCCCGCCATAGTCCAGCATTGAAAAATCATTTCCAATGTCGAGCTTTGAATCCAACCAATTGGTTAATCCGTTTACGCGACTTTCAACCTCTTGCTCGCATTTTCCGACCTGCTCGGCGATTGCCGCGTACGAAGGTTCATATCGTATCCTTTCTTTGTTATACGTATCTGAACGATAGTTGATATAGAGGTTCATTAGCGATTCTTCTGGGAAGGGATACTTTGTTTGAATAAATGTGCAGTTCCGGCAGAGTTGAAGTTCCGCCAAAATAGAGGCCCCGTAGATTCTTGAGAGCAGATTTCGACCGAGCGTTATCTTTCTTAAGAAACGCTTAATCAAGTTTTGGCTGGGAGCAACGCCAGATTCAAGATTCAAGACCTTCTTTAATACAAAAGGTGCAATCTCACCTGCCGGTCCTAGCTCTTGAGTGTTTGTTGATCCGCAATTTCTACATTCATTCATCAATTATCTCTGCTGTATATTTCGGAAGTTAGCAACGCCGTTCCTAATGAAGCTTAATTCAATGTATGACGGGGAGCAATTCACGCTTTTGATGAGGAATGCGACGGCGATTGAGGGCAGGAGGCGGGGTTGCCTTTCTTCTAGATGTCACTATTCTCCCATAAGGATCGCTATAATCGCTTTGTGAGGAAAGCGTTTCATATAAGACTACGATC
>Ga0209038_10000324_pt1 | contig 15287 bp, 14 predicted proteins | sample BogFormECP03_OM3_FD_188237 | JGI IMG/M metagenome (GOLD analysis project Ga0209038, IMG submission 188237) | Bog forest soil microbial communities from Calvert Island, British Columbia, Canada - ECP03_OM3 (SPAdes) (version 2) | ecosystem: Environmental > Aquatic > Freshwater > Wetlands > Bog ...
GACTTTCGCTACGCCACCCAGTCGGCCGAGCAGCTGTACGGTGGATTCGAGCGGGAGATCGTGGCGGGCGAGCTGCTCGATGCCGCCGCCGGCTCACTGCCGCCAGAGGGCGGGCGTCTGGGCTTCGATGACGCGACGATGACGGTCGCCCAGCATGCGCGCCTGCGCGAGCACCTGCCCAAGGACTGGGAGCTCGTACCGTTCGCGGGCGCCGTCGAGCGCATGCGCGCGGTCAAGGACGCAGACGAGTGCGCCCGCCTGCGCGCCGCCGCCGCGCTCGCTGACGAGGCGCTGCGGGGCGTCCTTGAAGCCGGCGTGGTCGGGCGCAGCGAGCGCGATGTCGCGATCGAGCTGGAGCTCTTCATGCGCAGGCTGGGCGCCGAGGCCGCGAGCTTTCCCTCGATCGTGGCGGCCGGTGCTCACGCCGCGCTGCCCCATGCCGAGCCGCGTGCGGTGCCGATCCCGCGCGACGTGCTGCTGACGATCGACTGGGGCGCCCAGCTCGAGGGCTACTGCTCGGATTGCACCCGCACGTATGCCACCGGCGAGCGCATCTCGGCTCAGGCGCGCGAGGTCTATGAGCTCGTGCTCAGCGCCCAGCTGGCGGCGCTCGCCGCCGTCCGGGCCGGACCGAGCGGCCGTGAGCTCGACGGTGTTGCGCGCGCGGTTATCGAGCGCGCGGGCCACGGCCAGGACTTCGGCCACGGCCTCGGCCACGGGGTGGGGCTGGAGGTCCACGAGGGTCCCCGCCTGTCGAGGATCGCGGGCGAGGAGCCGCTGCGGGTGGGGAACGTTGTGAGCATCGAGCCGGGGGTCTACCTGCCCGAGCGCCTGGGGGTGCGTATCGAGGACGTCGTGATCGTCGGCGCAGCCGAGAGCGAGAACCTGAGCTCCCTGCCCAAGGGCCTCACGGTCGTGGCCTGAGCGGCCAAGTCAGCCGTCGAGCCTGAGCGCCCGCGCCGCAGGCAGCCGCCGGCTGCGCGTGCCCAAGCGCGGATGGGGCAGCCGCAGCGAATGCCAGAACATCATGCACGCCGCCGGCACCGTCCAGGCCACGTAGAAGAGGTTCGTCATGTTCTGGGAGGAGGCCACGTTGACCGGGCGAAAGCCGGTCCACACGAGGAACGAGGCGGCGAGGGTGAAGAGCGGCGCCCGCCGTTCGCACGCCACCTCCCACGCACCCAGCGAGACGAGGAAGGGGAGCTGGTAGTAGAGCACGTTCCAGGGATCCAGCATGCAGCGCAAGAGCAGCACGAGCGCCAGCATCAGCAGCGCGTCGGCGGGCTGCACGTGGCGCCTGCGCAGCCACCATGCGAACGCGAGCAGAACCGCCAACAGGACGATCAGCGGATGACTGTAGTTCGCCACGAGAGCGATCGGCGCGGGGCCGAAGATCGTCGAGGTGGGACCGCCCAGGGGGCGGAGGTAGTCGAGGTGAAGCGTCCACCAGATCTGCTCCGTGCGGAAGATGTAGGGCGCTTCGGCGAGGCCCCTGTTGGCGGCTATGAAGTGGCTCGAGCCGGCGGCGAGCGCGAGCGGGGCCGACAGCACGATCGCGCTGCCGGCGGTCAGCAGCGAGAAGCGAAGGCGGTGGCGGGGTACCACGACGAACCCGAGCGGGACGGCCAGGATCGCCCACTGCTTGCAGGCCACCGCCAGCCCCAGCAGGATCGCTCCGCTTGAGATCCGCCCGCGGATCACGAGCAGCATGCCGCCGACGCACAACGCCGCCGCAAGGAGCTCCTCGGGGTGCCCTTCCTTGAGCGCCCAGCTCGAGGCTGGGCTGGCCACGAGCAGGCCGATCAACAGCCAGCGGCTGAGTGCCGGGCGCCCCTGCGAGCGCTGGCTCGCCGCCAGCGTGAGAGCGAGCACGGCGAGCGCGGCCATGCACGCGAGGCCATCGAGCCGGTAGGCCAGGTCGACTCCTCCGAACGCCCCACCGAGCGCCAGCGCGGGCCCCGCGAGCAGCAGCGATCCGCCGTAGGCGGGGGCATGCGCGAGGAAGCCGTTGAGGTGGCCATCGATCAACTGCTGCACCGCCGGTGCGGACTCCGAGAAGAAGTCCTCCCAGATGATCTGTGCGAGCGCCGCGTGATAGAGGACGCCCATCGCCATGAGCGCCACCAGGGCGTCCGCGATTCCGCCCAGGCGAGAGCGCTTCCACATGGGCTCTGTATCGACCTCCGCCACCAACTTCTTGACAGCCGAGCGCCGCTTTTGGCGGCCGCGAGCTCCCCGCGCTCAGCTGTCCGAGCGCCCGGGCGTGCGGACCGAGGATGAGGCGCCCGCCGCGGAGCCCGGCCAGGAGCTCCTCACGAACCTGTCGAGGGCACCGGCGGTGGCCTCCTGCCCGCCAGCGGACCACACGATCCACGAGCGCTTCGCCGTCCTTGACCGGTCCGGCCCGTAGAGCTTCAGGCCGAGCGCCGCCGCCAGCGGGAGCGTCCAGGCGAGGAAGAAGGCCGCCTGCGTGTCGGCGGAGACGTGCAGGGGCAGCCACTGGAAGCTGATCCAGGCGAGCACGGTGCTCGCCAGTGCGAGCAGCGGCGGACGCCTCGAGGGACCGCGAACCTCCCACGCGAGCAGGGCGAAGATGAAGGGGAGCAGGTAGTAGGCGGTGTCCCAGGTGTCGAGCAGGCAGCGCAGCAGCAAGAGCAGAGCGAGCGCGAGCAGCGCATCGCGCTCGGAGATGATCCCCGCTCCGAGGCCGCGCGACGACGGCGGCGCAAGCTCAGAGCCCGGCGCGCGCCGGCGCCTCAGCCACAGCGCCACCGTCAGCGCGAGGCCCGTGGCGATGATCAGCGGGTGGCTGACGGTGCCGACCCACGCCGGCGCAGTGCGGTAACCGGGCTTGGCTTCGCCGAACAGACCGTGTACGAGCGGACCGTGGTGGCCGAGGAACCAGAACAGCTGCCAGGGCTGGAAGATCACGCTGGGCGCCGTCGCGAAGGCGTGGGTGCCCGTCACGAATCCGCTCGAGCCGACGAGTGTCAGCGGGGCGAGTACGGCCGCCGCGACGGCCCCGGCCGCGGCCAGGCAGGAGAGCCGCCGCCCCGCGGGGAGCACCAACAGGACGGGCCCGAGCGCGAGCAGCGCCCACTCCTTGTTGGCCACCGCCAGCCCGAGCATGACCCCGGCCCAGACGGAGCCGCTGCGAGGTAGCGAGGGCCGTCCGGCGAGCAGCACGGCGGCGACGCACAGCGACGCGCCGAGCACCTCCTCGGGGTGGCCGAGTTCGAGCGCGCGCAGGGTCAGCGGGTTGGCCACGCACACGCCCAGCGCGACCGCGCGAGCGAGCGTGGAGCGCTGCTCGGAGCGCATGCGGGCAACCAGGCACACGCCCAGCACGGCGGAGGCCAGCAGGCAGGGCAGCGCAACGACCTGGTAGACGGCGAGTTCGCCCCCGCCCCACAGCCCGGGGAGCAGCGCGAACGGCGCCCGCTCCACGAGCGAGCCGCCGTAGGCGGGCGCCAGCCGCAGGAACTCGAGCGGATGGCCGTGCACGAGCGCCTCGAACGCCGGCCGGGCCTCGGTGTCGTAGTCGTTCCAAGCGAACCCGTACAGCCCGAGCCACGCCATTGTCGCGCAGCCGGTGCCCGCCAGGAACGCGCACAGGGCGTTCTCGCGCACAGCTCGCCGCATACCTTTGCATCGGCGCTGAGCGCAGCTTGCTTGAGCGGCCGGCTGGGGATCGCACGGATCCACCGGTGACGGCCGCGTAAACTGGCCCGAGATGGCCATCTCCACGAACCAGTTCAAAAACGGCAACCACATCGAGATCGATGGGGCCGTGTTCAAGATCCTCGAGTTCCAGCATGTGAAGCCCGGCAAGGGCGGGGCGTTCGTGCGCACGAAACTGCGCCGGGCAGCCGACGGCAACGTGATCGACCGGACGTTCCGTGCGGGGGAGAAGTTCCGCGCCGTGCGGACGGAGTCGCGCAGGATGCAGTTCCTCTACGCGGACGGCACGGACGCGCATTTCATGGATACGGAGTCCTTTGAGCAGATCGCCGTCGCGGAGGGCGCTGTTGAGGATGCGCTGCGCTGGCTGAAACCGAGCAGCGAGGTGGAGGTGCTGTTCATCGACGATCAGCCCGCCGAGGTGCAGCTGCCCAGCGCCGTCGACCTGGAGGTCTCACAGACCGACCCTGGACTGCGCGGCGACTCGGTCTCGGGCGGTGGCACGAAGCCGGCGACGCTCGAGACCGGCGCGGTGATCAGCGTGCCGCTGTTCATCGAGCAGGGTCAGCTGATCCGCGTGGACACGCGTTCGGGCGAATACGTCGCGCGGGCCTAGGATGCGACGCTCAGAGCAGCGCAGGGCCGCCGTGATCGCGCTCTACCAGCACGATGTGACCGGCCAGCCGCTGGAGCTGGTGTTGGCCTCGGGCGACACAGTCCTCACACGCGCGCTGGCGCAGGCGGCGGCGGAGCGCTCGCAGGAGCTCGACGAGGTCATCGACCGCCACGCCCACGGCTGGTCGGTGCAGCGGATCCAGCCGCTCGAGCGAAGCATCATGCGGGTGGCGCTCTTGGAGATGCTGCATCCGGACCTGGCGCCCTCTGATGAGCCGATCCCGGCGGAGGGGGCGATCGAGGAGGCGGTGGAGAGCGCGAAGAGGTTCTGCGGCTCCGATGCCCCGGGGTTCGTGAACGGAGTGCTGGGCGCGGTGCTGCGCGAGGTGCGCGAGAATGCGCGGATCCCATGAGCGGCTTCGAGCACCTGGACGATCTGATTGCGCGCATGGAGCGCGCGGCCGAGCAGCTGCGCTCGGGGGAGTGCTCGCCGGATGCGGCCGCGACCGTGGTCGAGGACTGCGCGGCGCTCGCGACGCAGGCCGCGGCGGAGCTCGAGCAGCTCACGCGGGCAGAGGTCCCGGCGCCGGCGCCCGGGCAGGACACGCTGCTGTAGGCGCTCCGGCCGTGAACGCCAGCTACCCGGAGGACCTGCGCGAGGAGGTCGAGCGCCACCTGCAGCAGATGCGCTTCTCCCAGGAGCAGATGACGGCTGGCCTCGAGCAGGCGATGCGCTATTCGCTGCTGGCGGGTGGCAAGCGCATCCGCCCGGTGCTGGCGCTCGCGACCGCGCGGGCGATCGGCATGGAGCAGGATCGGGTGCTGCCGCTGGCGGGCGCGATCGAGCTGATCCACACCTACTCGCTGATCCACGACGATCTGCCGGCGATGGATGACGATGAGCTGCGCCGCGGGCAGCCCACCTGCCACGTGAAGTTCGGCGAGGACGTGGCGATCCTCGCGGGCGACGGCCTGTATGCGGAGGCATTTCGCCACCTGCTCACGCATCAGCGCTCGGCCCCCGAGCGGGTGCTCGCGGCGGCCGCCGAGCTGGCCGCCGCGACGGGTGTCAGCGGGATGGTGGGCGGCCAGTACGCGGACGTCGCTCCGCCGGCGCCCTCCGGGGTGGCGGGTCTGAGGCGGCTGCACGAGCTGAAGACCGGACGCCTGATCAGCGCCTCGGTGCTGTGCGTACTAATGTTGGGCGGGATCGAGGATGCACCTGCGACAATCCCGTTTCGCCGTTTTGCCGCAGAGCTGGGCGTACTGTTTCAGATCGTGGACGACATACTCGACGTGACAGGGACCGATGATGAACTTGGAAAGCCTCGCGGCAGCGATGAGCGTCACGGCAAGCGCACGTACGTGAGCGAGTTCGGGATCGATCGGGCCAGGGAGCTGGCGGCGGACTCCCATCGGATGGCGCAGGAGGCGCTGGCCGAGATCGCCGCGCTCAGATCCGCCGGCGCCGCGGTCGGCCCCCGGGCCTCGACGGGCGAGCTCGAGCGGATAGCCGACTTCATCTACACCCGCACGTCATGAGCCTGCTCGAGCGGATCGACGGTCCGGGCGACCTGGACTCGCTCTCGGAGGAGGAGCTCTCCCAGCTCGCGCAGGAGGTGCGCGAGCACATCATCGACACGGTGGGGGAGATCGGCGGGCACTTCGGCGCAAACCTCGGCACGTGCGAGCTGGCGGTGGCGCTGCACTCGCTGCTTGAAAGCCCCAGGGACAAGATCCTGTGGGACGTGGGGCACCAGGCATACCCGCACAAGATCCTCACCGGCCGGCGCGAGCGGCTGGGCACGATCCGCCAGTACGGGGGCCTCGCACCGTTCTGTTCGATCGGGGAGTCCCCGCACGACATCATGGGCGCCGGCCACGCATCGACCTCGATCGGCTACGCGGTGGGCATCAAGGAGGGCATGCGCCTGATGGGCGCGGAGGACGAGGGCAAGGTCGTGGCGGTGATCGGCGACGGCGCGATGACGGGCGGGGTGGCGTTCGAGGCGATCGGGCAGGCCGGCGGGCTGGGCACGCCGATCGTGGTGGTGCTGAACGACAACGGCATGTCGATCGCCCCCAACGTGGGGGCGCTGTCGCGGTACTTCAACCGCGTGAGGCTGAATCCCAAGCTGTGGCACGCACGCGCGGGGGTGGAGGGCGGGCTGAAGGGGCTGCCGGGCGGGATCGGCTCGGCGTTCGAGCGCCTGGGGCCGCAGCTGAAGGAGTCGATCAAGGCCTTCTGGGCTCCCGGCCTGTGGTGGGAGGAGCTCGACTGGGCGTACATGGGCGTCGTGGATGGTCACGACGTACGGGCGCTGCGCGAGGCGCTGCGCGAGGCGCTCGCGGCCGAACGGCCGGTGGTGGTGCACATCGCGACGGTCAAGGGCAAGGGCTTCGCGCCGGCCGAGGAGGGGGGCCTGGAGGGCATGGAGGAGTGGCACGCGGCCAAGCCGAACTCAATCGTCAACGGATCGCCCGCGGTCCCCAAGGCGATACCCAACGGGACGGCGTCGAAGCGCCTGAAGCCGCCGCCGCCCCAGTACACGCAGGTGTTCGGCGAGGCGCTCGTGCGCGAATGCGAACGGGACGAGCGGGTTGTCGGGATCACCGCGGCGATGAACTCCGGGACGGGGTTGAGCATCCTGCAGAAGGCGATGCCCGAGCGCTACTTCGACGTGGGGATCGCCGAGCAGCAGGCGATCCTGTTCGCCGCGGGGCTCGCCCTGGAGGGGGTCAAGCCGGTGGCGGCGATCTACTCGACCTTCCTGCAGCGGGCATATGACCAGATCGTGCACGACGTGTGCCTGCAGAGGCTGAACGTGGTGTTCGCGATGGACCGGGCGGGCCTCGTCGGCGACGATGGGCCGACCCATCACGGTGCGTTCGACATCGCCTACCTGCGCTGCCTGCCCAACCTCGTGCTGATGGCGCCGCGCGATGAGGCGATGCTGGTGAACATGCTGCGCACGGCGCTCGACTACGACGACGGCCCGGTCGCGCTGCGCTACCCGCGCGGGGCGGGGACGGGCGTGTCGCTGCCCGCCCAGGGGCAGGTGATCGCGATCGGAACGGGCGAGATCCTGCGCGAGGGCGGCGGGACGGCGCCGCCCGGCAGGCGCGTGGCGCTGATCGGCTATGGCAGCGGCGTGGGCAAGGCGCTCGAGGCCGCCGAGGAGCTGCGCGGCCTGGACGTCGCAGTGACGGTCGCGGATGCGCGCTTTGCCAAGCCGATCGATGCCGGTCTGATGGCGCAGCTGGCAGCCGAGCACGACCTGCTGGTGACGGTCGAGGAGGGAGTGCTGGCGGGCGGGTTCGGCTCGGCGGTCTGGGAGACCCTCAACGACACCGGCACGACGGGTGCCGGCGGGATCCGGATCATCAGGGTGGGGCTGCCCGACCGCTACGTGACGCACGGCAAGCCCGCGCTGCTGCACGATGAGGTGGGCTTCACCGGGAAGCGGATCGCCGAGCGCGTCGCCGCGGCGATCGCCGACCGCGACCAGCCGGCGCGGGCGCCCGGGTCGGCGATAGTTGGCAGCTGAGAACGTTGATGGGGCCGCCTGCGGCCGCCGGCTCGCTTAAATGAAACGACCCGCTGGGGAAGCGGGCCGTTTCGGGGAGGAGGAATGCAGGAGGAGAAATGATGCTCTGCTTCCGGTTATCAATGATGCTCGCCAAAAGAGGCAGTGTGTGTGATATTGCTCACAGAGCGTGAAGGGCGATCTGCGCGCGGCGGGGGGGCGGTGGGGGCACCCGTGTGCAAGGGTTCGCCGGCGATGGCGGTCGGCAAGCAGCGTCTGGACACCCTGTTGGCCGAGCGGGGCCTGTTCCCCTCGCGCAGCCGGGCGGCCGCGTCGGTGATGGCGGGGGAGGTGCGCGTCGGCGCCGAGGAGCGGCGCGCGGCCAAGCCGGGGGAGATGGTCGACGTGGCCGAGCGCGTGAGGGTGATCGAGCGGCCGCAGTTCGTCTCGCGCGGCGGGATCAAGCTTGCCAACGCGCTGGCCTCGACCGGCCTTGAGGTGGCAGGCAGACGCGCCCTGGACGTGGGGGCCTCGACGGGCGGCTTCACCGACTGCCTGCTGCAGCGGGGCGCGGTGGAGGTGATCGCCGTGGACGTCGGCTACGGGACGCTCGCCTGGAGCCTGCGCAGTGACCCCCGCGTGAGCGTGATGGAGCGGACGAACGCGCGCGGCCTCACGCCCCAGATGCTGCCCGCTGCGAGCTCCGGGCGTGATCGCCCGCCGGACCTCGCGACGATCGACGTGTCGTTCATCTCGCTGGCCAAGGTGCTCCCCGCGGTGCTGGATTGCCTGGCCCGCCCCTACGACGTGCTCGCCCTGGTGAAGCCCCAGTTCGAGGTGGGCCGCGGACGGGTCGGCAAAGGGGGGGTCGTCAGAGACGCCGCGGACCGGCGTGCCGCGCTCATCGGAGCAGGGGAGGCAGCGGTCGCGCTTGGCGCGACGGTCGCCGGCTATCACTCCTCTGGACTGCCGGGACCCAAGGGCAACCGCGAGACGTTCATGTGGCTCACCGATCTCCCCGACGAGGCTGGCCGCTCGCTGGAGGAGCTGGCGGGGGAGGTGGAGCGGTGAGGGAGATCACGGTGTTCACCCACCGGCGCCCCGCGGACACGACGGCGGTGCTCGAAGAGCTCGTCGAGCAGGCCGGCGAGGCCGGCGTGGTGCTGAGGCTGGACGAGGAGGAGACGCGCAAGCACGGCCTCCCACGCGGGCCGAGCGTAGAGTTGAACGCCCTCATCAAGGACGATGTGGAGCTGTGCCTGGTACTGGGCGGGGACGGCACGATCCTGGGGGCCCTGCAGCGCTACGCCGCCACCGGGGTGCCGGTATTCGCGATCAACTTCGGCGAGATCGGCTTTCTCGCCACGGTGGAGCCCCAGGATCTCGAGGATGGGATCCGGCGCGCGCTGAGCGGGGATTTCGAGCTCCTGCGGCTGCCGGCGATCGTGCTGGAGCAGCCCGGTGAGAGCGGTCCGGGGTCGAGCGATGGATGGATGGCCATCAACGACGTGGCCATCCATCGGAAGGTGGGCGAGCGGGTGGCCGAGATCGCCTACGCACTGGAGGACGAGGTGGTGGGAAGTGTGCGCTGCGACGGGCTGGTGGTCTCTACGCCGGCGGGCTCCACGGGATATAACCTGGCCAACGGCGGACCCGTGATGGCCTGGGGCGTGGCGGGGCTCGTGGTGTCGTTCATCGCACCCCACTCGCTCACCGCCCGCGCGCTGGTGGTGGCCCCGGATGACCGGCTGACGATCCACAACCATTCACGGGAGCCCCTGGACATCGCGGTTGACGGGCGCCCGGCCGGCGACATTCCCCCTGGCGGTCACATCCACGCGCGGTTCGTCAACGAGATCGGGACGATCGCCCAGCTGCCGGGCTCCTCGTTCTATCGCAGGCTGCGCGAGAAGTTCGGCCGCCTGGCGAGCTGATCAGGCGACGCCGGCGCGCCGGCTCGAGATCTCCGAGCGGACGGTCGGGCCGTCGCGGTGCAGCGTGGTGATGAAGTCGTCGAGCTGGTCGCGGGAGAAGCGCCGCTGGCCGCCGGGCGTGCGGTAGCAGCTGACGTGGCCGGCGTCGGTCCAGCGGCGGACCGTGGCGAGCGAGACGCCGAGGTAGCGCGCCGCCTGGGAGCTCGTGAACACGAGCCGGCGGTCGTTGACCGGGAGGTTTGCCGAGGCCAGGGACATGTGGGAACCATCGCCCGAAAGGTCCGATAAGTTGAGTGGCGCATGGCTTTGTGGACGTTTGGTCCAGCCGGGCGGGCAGCCGTGGCTCTCAGACAACGGGGTGAAAGTGACCAACGTGCACAAGACCGCATCGCGAGCCGGGCTGATGGCCACGCTCTGCACGATCTCCCTCAGCGCCCTCGTTCAGGCGGCGAGCCCTGCCCCGGCGCTCGGCGCGGGGCCGTCCGGGTGTGCCGCGAGACCATCGTGGATCGAAAGCGCGACCACCCCCGAGGAAGACGGGAACCCGTTCGAGAGCTGCTTCTCTGACCGCTCGAGTCTCGCCGAGTCGGTGCTCAGCATCACGAACAACCGCCCCTATGCACAGCTCTTGACCGTGACCGGAACGACGCTCGACCTCGCCGAGTCCGGGTTCGCGGGCTCTCAGGAAGCGGCGTTCTCGACGGCGCTGGCCAACCTCAGACCCGAAAGCGGACCCTCGGCGTTCCTGCTCGGGGCCTCGCAGAGCGCGATCCTCGCAATCGACCGTCCGCCGCCCGGGCCGGCGCAGGTCGTCCATATCGTGGCCGCCCCGGGCAACGCCTTCGCCGTGGCGGCGCTCGCGTGGAGGCTCGTGAGCGCCGCCACGAAGCGCCTGTCGCTGCCCGCGAGCACTCGCAGCTGCATCGCCTCGGCCGTGTACGGCGCGCTACGCGGCCCGCCCCACCCGGAGGGCACGCTCGAGCGGGTGCACGCCTGCGTCAACGGCGCTCCGCTCCCAGCAAGCCGCGAGCGGCTGCTGCGCGCGCTCGCCGCCTCACTGCTCGTCGACCGCGCCTTCAAGGAAGTCATCCAGCGCGAGGGAACAGAGCCCCACCCGGCCCGCATCACGCTGACGGTCGCGCCCTCTGACCCATACCTCGCAAACCCCGCGATCCAGCTCCAGGGTGCGAACATCGGCTCGATACCGAGCGGCTCGCGGAGCGTTCGCCACCTGAGCGCCACCGGCGGGCTCCCGCCCTACCGCTTCTACATCGTGCCCGAACCAGGGGGCCCGGCCGTGCCCTCGTGGCTTCACCTTGCCGCAGACGGCACCTTGATCATCGAACCGCCCCTGGGCTCAGTCGCGGTCAACTTCGCCGTCGAGGTGGTTGACAGCAACGGCGAACACTCGCTGGTGGCCTACTGATCCCCGGGAGTAGGCGACGCCGGGCCGGAGGGCGCGCGTCCCCTACTCCCGGAGCGAAACTCGTCTCGCGTTCAAAAAAAACTTGCACAAACCTACGCAAAGCGTTTATTATCTCGCCGTTCGGATAGAGTCCTCTGCGAGCCTACGCAGAGTTGGTGGTTCTAAGGATCGAAGCGATGCGCCGCCAGGTCCGGCGGTGCGGACAGGAGATTGAGACTATGGCCGAATACCGCAACCGATAGAACTAGTTGCAGAAGCTCGGAGCAGTCAGCGGATGAGGACGTCCCGCGGTGCGTGACGTCCTCGTTCGTTGTTGAGAGCGCGCTCGCTTAGGCCGCGAACACTCGAGCGCCAATCCCGGCCGGGAGCCCGTGGGCGGGTCGCATGGCGTGTATGCGATGTTCAGTCGCCCGAGCGCGGCGCGGCCATTTGCCGAGCCCGACGCTCGAATTCGAGCTCGGTCTCGAAGTCCGCCTCCTGGGCGAAGGTGTGACCCTCGCGCTCGAGCAGCGCAATGAAATGCTCGACCAGCTCGCCGTCGATCTGACCGTTCAGGGCGCCGCTGCGCAGCTCGACCACGGCTTCCTGCGGTGTCATCGGCGAGCGATAGGTTTCGCGCGCGGTGATCGCGTCGTAGGTCGAGCAAATCGCGAGGATCCGCGAGGCCAGCGGAATCTCCTTTCCGATCAGGCCGGCCGGGTAGCCGTGGCCATCGACACGCTCATGGTGGTAGAGGATGGCGTCGGCGACTGGTCCGTAGCCGTCCAGTGCCCCAACGAGTATCGCCCCCTCCTGGGGGTGGTTCCTGACGATCGCGAGATCCTCCTCCTGAACGACCTCGGCAAGCAGGACGCGGTCGGGCCACGTGAACTTGCCGATCTCATGGAGCAGCCCCGCGGCATGGATGACATCCTGCTCCTCCTCGCTACAGCCGATCTCGACCGCGAGGGCCCTTGCGTATCGAGCGACGGCGGCTGCATGGCGTCCCGTTGTCTTGTCGCGCTTGCCAAGCGCCCTCACGAGCGTCCTGAGCACGCCCAGCTGCAGCCCGACCAGCTGCCTGGAGCGAGCTTCCAGCTGCTCCGCGCGGTCCTCTGAGCGCAGTAGTGCGACCGTCAGGTGCTGGAAGATCAGCAGCAGCACAACCGAGGCGAACAGCACCGGCAGGCCTGCACTTCTGTAGGCAACGACAAGGATTGCCGCGAGCGCGCCGGCCGCGAGCTGCCCGGGGAGCAAGGGGAGGAACTCGCGCACCTGGCGGGGGAGCGAGCGACCCTCGTCGAGGCGCACATCCACCGCAACGAGGACGAAATTGGGCACCAGGGTGACAATGAAGACGCCGAGGATGATCAGGCCGAAGACGACGCTCTGCGCAAGATGATGGTTGTGTGCGACTCCAAGGTCACCCGCCAGCATGCGCACCATCAGCCCTCCCGCGAAGGGAACCGCGGCGAACGCCGAGAGGTTGTTCAGCCATTGGGTCAGTGGGAGGCGCCTCGTGGTGGACGTCAGGATCATCGCGGCGACACCACATGCAGCCGCCGGGGCCGGTCCAAGCAGACCCATCGCCAACACGATCGCAACCAGCGATGCGCTCAGCTCCCCGTCGCTGAGCTCGACGCTCAGCCACTGGCCGAGCAGCGCGAGCGCCAGCAACAGCACGACAAGCAGAGCAGGCTGCCATTCCTCGGGGCGGGAAAACCGCACGGCCGCCGCGACCGTGCCCGCCAACAGCAGAACCTCAACGGCCCAGAAGATCCGTGTGGTGAGCTTGGACGTCGACATGGGAATGGGTCTCGCCAAGGGGCATCCGACGGGGTTTGCCGTCTGGTACTCCTGTAGGGCTTAACGGCCGCTTGGCTGTCGTACTAAAGGGGCAGTGGAATCTCAGTCAGGCGTCCGGGACGTTGGCCGGTCACCAATCGGCCCCGTCAGACCGGTGGATGCCTGATCGCGATCCGCGCGCGGGTCCTGCATCGGCTCGTGCAGCTCGCCCGTGCGGCCCTCAGCGCCGGAGGGGATCCCATCGCCGTCCGCCGCGGGCTCTGATCCGACCCTCGTGACGAGGAGCAACCCGACCGAAGTCAAAGTGAGCCCGACCCCGATGACGAGGAACGCCGCCCGGGGCGAGCTGAGCGCGACGAGGACTCCTCCGAGCGACAGGCCAACGGCCACGCACAGGGCGTTGAGCGATTCGACCGCGCCCATCATCTGGCCGTGCAGGCGGCGCGGACTGAGCCGTTGTACGAGGCTGATCGACGAGGGCAACTCCACCCCGTTGCCAATGCCTCCGACCAGCGCAGCGATGCATGCGGGAACGAGCGAGGGCGCAGCCGTGAAGCCGAAATAGGCCAGTCCGATGGCGAGCACACCGGCGCTGAGCATCGGTCCGAGCGGACGCCGAAGCGCGCGGGCGAAGACGATGCTCCCGAGGACGGCGCCAAGGCCCCAGGCCGTCAGGAGTAGGCCGAAGCCGCTGTCGCCGACGCGCAACGTCGCCTTCGCATAGGTGACCTCGATGGGCGCCGCCGACTCGAAGAAGATCAGCGCAAAGGCGTAAACGAGCAGCAGCCCGCGCAGCATGGGCATGCCGTTGATGTGCGTCCAGGCGGCGCGCAGACGGGCCCCCACCGAGGCTCCTCCAGCCACCTGCACGTAGGGGTGCAGGTCGATCAGCAGCGCGCCGCAGATCAAGAACGAGCCGACGTCGATGAACAGCGCCGTGGAAGCGCCGGCCGTGGCGACGATCGCACCGGCGAGCACGGGGCCGACCACGAACGTGCCGGAGAACGCCACGTTCAGCGCCGCATTGGCACTTTGCTCGGCCGCCTGCACCTCCGGCTCGCGGCTCTCATCTTGAGGCGTCGCGCCGTCCGGCTGTGCTTCGACATCGAGCTCGCGCGCCGCCCGCGCGACCTCCGCACGCAACAGCGCACTCGCCGCCAGCGCCGCCGTCCCGTCGAGGGCCGCCAGCAGCAGCACGGCCGGTAGCCAGAAATGCCACAGCAGCACCGCCAGCATGGCGGTCACCACGGCCTCAAAGAAGTACAGCGCGCTCAGCTCGCGTCGGCGCGTGGAGGACTCAACCCGCGCGACGACTGCGGGTACCGCGAACGCGGGCAGCGCCTGCCCGGCCAACAGCAGCGCCGCAACCGCGACCGCGCTGTGGGTCTGATCGAATACCGCGAGCATCAGGGCGACCACGCCGAGCCATGTGCCCAACCGGTTCACCGTGTAGGCGGCGAGGATCCTGCGCAGCCGTGATGACGCAAGCGGCGATCGCACGCCGCCACGCTAGCGACCGGCCCCCCGGAATCCGGCCGTATCTGTTGCTGACAGCGCCCGCCCATCGGCCAGGGGAGAGCGAATCCTGCGACCGGCCGGATCCGGGATCAGTCCTCGCCAGGCGCTACCGTGGCCCCTGATGGAGGCTGGTACCCCAGGAGTCGATCGACCAATCGACGTGATCATCGCCGATGACCACTCGATCGTGCGGGATGGGATCCGGACGGTGCTCGAGCGTCAGGAGGGCGAGTTCCGGATCGTCGCCGAGGTCGCCGACGTGCCGATCATGATCCGCGAGGTGGCTGAGCGCAAGCCGGACCTGCTGACGCTCGACCTGACCATGCCCGGGGGCTCGAGCCTCGCGGCGCTGCCGTCCTGCTTCATCGCCCACCCAACCCTCGCGGTGGCGATCCTCACGATGCGCGAGGACCCCGAGTATGCGCGCCAGGCGCTCAGGGCGGGGGCGCGCAGCTATGTGCTCAAGGAGGCCGAGCCCGAGGAGCTCCTGCAGGCGTTCCGCATGGCGGTCGCCGGCGAAAGCTATCTGCACCCGCGCCTGGGCGCGCTGATGGTCACGAACGAGAACACGGCAGCCGATGATGTCGCGCTCTCAGACCGCGAGCGCGAGGTCGTGCGCCTGATCGCCGCGGGTTTCACCAATCCGGAGATCGCCGAGCAGCTGCAGGTCGGCGAGCGCACGGTCAAGACCTACCGGGCGCGCGCGATCGAGAAGCTCGGCTTCTCCTCGCGCGCAGAGATAACCGCATACGTGCGGCGTCTGAGCCTGACCGACTAGGCCTGCCGGCCGGGTGCAGGCCC